>Ga0307514_10005724_pt1 | contig 10989 bp, 12 predicted proteins | sample 16_EM_MG_FD_203088 | JGI IMG/M metagenome (GOLD analysis project Ga0307514, IMG submission 203088) | Populus trichocarpa ectomycorrhiza microbial communities from riparian zone in the Pacific Northwest, United States - 16_EM | ecosystem: Host-associated > Plants > Roots > Unclassified | place... | reverse complement strand
GGCTTTTTCAAATTTTAAAAGGACGGGCAAAAACTTACCATGTTGTGCCAAGTGACAGAGCGCAAGCTCTATATGGCGCCTGATTGGTGATGCTTCATTGTTAGCATTCTGTACTATCCATGGAAGCACTCCATCCTCAATCAAAAGAGACCTTCCATTCTTAGTTCCTGCACAATTAAGTGCCAACGTTATGCTTCATGTAAGTATCATGGACAAGGAGAGGCTTTGGAATTTTCAACATGGCACAAACAATTCTGGGGTACATAGTCCACTACATAATTGTATGACAAGCAGAGCAAACCAAATACAGACAAACTTAACTAAGGCCTCTTTCTAAGATACGTACCTTGAGTTGATGCTCTGGACTCACACTTGGCAAAATTTGCTATTCCACGGGCAACTTGTGCAAGTACATCAGGATGCCTACATCTAACCATCCCTAGCAAAGCCTTGATGCCACCTTCACCTCTTAGCTTCATCTGCAACTTATCTGAATAATTCATCATTGCACTATGTTAAAGTTTACAATGGCATGCCAGCTGATAGACTAACTCAAATAAATTGGAAATTTTGCAGTAGCACTTAAATTGTAACAAAGCTCTCGTTCACACCTCACACATGCTGCCACATCATTTTCCTCAGCTTACTTATCTATGTACAAAGCTTGTGTGAAACTGAACTCTTTCGTGTACTCAAGCTCTTTTATATTTGTTAGATTTTGGAAAAAAAACCACTTAGCTTAGATATGTTAGCATTACTTGGTGAATCGTCAGTCCCATACAGAGTCTTATAAAATAAAAATTATAAAAATATATTTACTTACCTAAATCAAGCTAATTTATATAGTACCAGGTTTAATCATGCCAGCCTCGGGTAGCAGCATGAACAACTAGCTTAGCTGCTAAACTTGCACAATTTTAAGTTTTTCAGGGAAATATGGATGCTAAGGCAACTAGTTCAAGGGAAAACACTGCTTTACTCATCTAATGATGCAAATGTTTGCATACATAATCATATCTAGCCGATGCAAACCATAAGATTGGAATTCCTATATATTTACAAATGCTAATTTAAAACAGCTAAAGTTACTGATAAAAAGCCCCTCATCCCCAAGCAACACTTCATATACAGTCGATTTTGTCTGTCTGTTTACGGGTGATTCCTTGCAGTGGTAGTTGAGATCAGGGCTTGTTTATTTAATGTTTATTCCCCAGTAATATGAAAAAATCTAATCAGATATCCATTTATGGAATTGGGTAAATCTTCAAACAAGCTTAAAATGCAAACAACTAGTAAACTCAGCAGAGAAAAGTAATAAACATCAAATGGGGTCAAGAAGCTTACCATTTCCACAAAGATTTGCAATGGCTCCAGCAACCATTCGAAGTGTTTGAGGATCCTCAGCACTGCCTGCTGTCATTGATAGCAAACGAATGCCTCCTTGAGACATTATTAGCTCTTGGTTGGTTTCTGATTGAATACATGAAGAACATGAATAAGGTCAAAACCAAATTTAAAATACCCATGATAAATGTATCCAGAGTATCACCAAGATCTCCGTGATAAAATAGATCGTCTCTGATAATGGATGCAAAACTCACCATTCATAGCAAGATTGGCAATTGCACCTGCTGCAACTCTATGTATGGTCTCATCCTCGGAGCTTCTAAGCAGCATCAACAAAGACTTAAGACCGCCAGCTTCTACAATCTTCTCTTGATTTGTTTCTGCGTATTAGATGGGGATTGCGATCATTTTGGAACAATGAAATAGGAATGAAAGGCCTTTTTTCCCTGGAAGTGATCATGCTGTTTGCAGATATATAATTTTGTTGTAGTGTAGACTATCAAATGCAAATTCATCAAAGAAAAGGTCAACAACAAAGTAAAACAGATTATGAGAAACAAATGTAACACAACAAAACACTCATCTGATTTTGCACCAAAAAATTGAAGAGTGCATGAGATGTTACATTAGTATGCAATGCTGCAGTTTTTGGTAAAACAATAAAAGATGAGTGAAGGCTTTGGAGCTTGAATTGTGCGATTCAAAATGTGATTCAGCTCTTGGTTTTGCATTGTTTATTAATGCCATTTTCAATAGAAATTTTGAATTGATTAATCCATACTTCTTCCAATATTATTTTTACTAATACATCCTCTTGTGGTTATATTCAACTTCTGCTTTGGGAACACGTGCATGTATAACAAATATCAACTTTTCAAGTCTAAAACTGTTCAACTTAGAAACAGGCCAGTTCTTTCTTGACATTATCTAATGACACGACAAAATACCAGCCCTTCACATCCAATCTACTGTCTGTAAATCTGTCAAGGAGAAAGGTGTTTTCCATTCCAAAGTTGTGTCCCTTGCAACTCCGTAAGTTCATGCATCAACCTATCATCTACTTCCATTCAACTAGTTCCCTGAAAACTAACCTTTTTTATTCATCAATATCAAGTAGGCAGGGATGCTTAGCAATGATCAAATCTCAGAATCTCCCCTTTCAAAAGAAATAAGTCTTTCGAGAGTTAGATGCTATCATGTTCACCAATATCAACTAGGAAATGCTTCAAGTATAAATTAAACATGAAGTTCAGAAATCACTATGTCTGTGACACCCTACTGGAGAGTAGATCAGCACTAGCACAATTCTGAATAAGTTGGCGCTGCCCATAAAAAGAAGTTGAAGCATGTGTTGGTAGAGAACTAGAAAGAAACCTTCAGCTGCCAGATTTGCTACCACCTTCACAGCATGAATTCGCACATCAACATCTTCTGCTTCAAGCAAAGACAAGATCCTTTGCAATCCCACTGAAGAAAAATTGGATTTTGTTAGGAAAGAACAATATGAAAGCAGTTCCATTAGCTTACCATGTGGACCAAATTGAAAAAATAAAGATAAAACAAGTAAACACCAGGACTACCTTGTTCAAAGAGTTTAGCTATTGAGGACTTTTCTCCATTTCCCAAATCATTGGTCTGTGGCTGCCTAACTTGCGACAAGAGAGAATCTAGACTACCAGGAACTTTTTCAGACCCTCCTTTATCAATCCTTCTTGCTGTCTAAAACATAAACATATCAGTCAGCATTTGAATTTTGGATACCTTGTGGGGGCATTAGCATAGATTCCATGAGCAAACATTTATGCATTGGAAAACGTAGAACATATGCCTTGGTTGCCTGCTAAATTGTTATGAATTACAATGGCTAATATCACAATCCATGCCGCCATCCATCATCTCTCACTATTTTCTCAGTTTAGGTTTCGAAAAGAAATAATCATGCTTGTAAGAATTGCAATGCTTGTATTTGAGGTTTATAGGTAATTACTAAGTTTTCCTATCAATTTAGGCACTTGTTTCCTATGAGAGAGACAATTTTTTTTTCTCTCAAAAAATTCCCAACCAAATTGTTCCTTGAAGAAATCTGAATTAGATAGGTTTCACTAAGCTATAGCTATAAATTCCTAGAAGAGAATACCTCATCGGCCTCAAAACTTATTTGCAACAGCTGACTATGTAGTATTGCTATTTCTCCTTCAAGTTTTTCTTTCTGGCATGCCTCATCCTCCAGCATCTTTTGAAGCTTTGACATATCAGATTTTGCTAATGCCTTGTACATCAAAGGTATAGTTATATGTGAACCCAACCTGAGCAAAAGATACAGATAACAGAAAAGTAAGAAGCACTGAGAGGTAGAATCAGTCAAACATACCTCTGACTTCTTCAATTCAGCTAGTTGACTTTTAAGTTTATTAACTTCCTCTTCAGCAGCCTTCCTCAAGAGAGTTTCCTTCTGAAGCTTTTTTTTCATCTCAGAAAGCTCCTCCATATTAGCTACCCTGGAATCCTATGCATATGAGGGGAAAAAAAGGCTAAAATTGTTTAGTCAGACAGTTGGGTCTGTTTAGTCAGACAGTTGGGTCAGTGGATGTACATCCACAGAATTTTGGAGGAATCTAGTAGTGCTGTAGGGAGGACACGGAAGAATCATGACACAATAAAAAAGGAGGCATCACAAGGAAGGATCAATTTCAGAACTACCTCTCCATTAGATATCCAATTTGAACTTTCATCTTTTAGTCCAGCAGCATTTTCTCCACCAGCATGCTTCTGCTGATTCATCATCCATTTCTCTTCTAGCTTCTTTATTGACTCCATATACTCTTTCTGATAATTCAACCTCTCCTTCTATAAAAAGTGAACATAAGGAGTTAACATGCCCAATGCCAAGAGAGAGAAAATGCTAAAGAAAAATCAGGGGGCAAAAAAGACATGGGCAGTACAAGTCAATTGTTTCCCACATCTATCCATCCCGAGAGAGAAATGTGTGCATCCAAATAACCACAAAAACACAAAATGATTTCAGTATGAGTTGGTAACAAATTATTCTCAGCATAAAGTTTGGAAAGGTCAATGTTTAAATTTTGCATTTCAAAAATACAAGGCGTGATATATTCTATAGACAAAAACCAAGAGTACAAGGCATGATAGTATTCTACAACAAAAACCAAGGGACAAACTTTAACTGAAAATGATACACAAACATCCCCCTCCCTCCCTCTCGCTCTCTCTCTGCCCACACAAAACAGTACTTCATTATTAAAGAAACACTCACCTCCATTTCGACTGCATAGTTTCTTTCAGACTCCAAAATTTGATGTTTTGCTTCAGTAGTTACTCTTTCAATTTCATTCTCAAATGCTTTCTGCTGCTTTTCATGTTCTGCAATAAGTTTCTCCAATTGTATGTCTAGTCTTCTAGACAAACTTTTGTAATCAAATTCCTCCTTTAATTTCAACATATTCTCCACCTTCATTGCCTATGAGAGGAAAAAACTTTTAAAAAATAAACCAACACCTTTCGTTAATAAGGGATCAGTTAATACACTATTGATTTTGTGCCTGAGTCAAGTTCAATGTATGTATATTTAATAGAGCCAAATATAAATCTATTAAGATTATGGCAAGAATGAAGCATGTCCAGACACAAGTGCAAGGAGCGCTATGTTGATGATGGTAGGAAAAAATAAATGAAACTACGCAGCCCAGGCATTGACTTCGGTTATTGGTACCCACCCTTTGTCCAAACATTATAGTACTTGTTGTCTCTCCTCGATGGCGTGGTGATGGACCGATAGTAATAACCAGTGAAGTCCTCGCCGTGCCTGTCAAGATTTCACAGAGTCAGGGAAAACATATCCTATAAGAAGATTAAATAACTCCATTAGTGCTAATGTATTACCTCCAAATGAATCTCGAAGCAATCTAGTAAGCTTTGAATCACGAATTGGGACATGTGCGCTATTTTCCGCGAGAGCATTAATGCACTTCCCTAGTGCACTCAACGAGAGATTGATGGATTTGGCTTCCTCCAATGCGTGTCCCTCACTCCCTGCCAAATAATGGATGAGTAAACGGACTTTAACAAGTAAAAGAGAGCTTGACACTCAGAAAAATATACCTAAAGAATGGCCCATGTAGAATCAAAACTAATATAACCATTTGTCAATATCTACACCTTTTGCATTCCACAAGCCAACATGCACAAAGAAAAATTTACCAAAATAATAATTGACTGGCTAATTTAGAAATGTATTGATTAGAACAAATTTTCAACAAGAATGATTTAGCTGGAATATATAAGAAGAGGATATTACTAGATCATGTGAAGGCAGGAGAGGGGAACTTTTAATTTCCATTTCTTGATTTCAACAAACCTGACTTGTCAATGCGCTCTGAACCTGCAAGATCTACTACGACTAGCTTTCCCTTACGAACAACAGGAGGCTTCAAACTTTTAGCCATGTGGGAGTTGTTGCCATTTTCGTTTGAAAGAATAGAATCTCTTCCCTTGACAGACCTCTTTACATGTACCTAAAGCATTTGCAATGTCTATTTCTTGTCAAAATCTCAAAAGATTTCAAATAGGTTTGCTGCAGTTTCAAAAGCACTAGAAAGTGAAGGGCAAATTTATTCACCATCAGAATAGCATGACTACGAGATGATTCAGTATTCAATTTTGTATTTGCGGCAAAACGATGAGCTTCTCCTAGTCGCAATAGTTCAACAAAACTCTGCTGATTCCTAATTTCAACTAGGCTAGCCCCAGGAAGTGAAACATCTCCACTTTTTGGGTCTTCTACAATAGAAATATTGTCATTAGTAGGATCAAGGAGGTCTTGTATGGTCTCCATGTACAGCTGCACAATTTTTAAGAACAGGAATATTAGATCATAACTTGGATCTAATAAAATTCAAAATATCCAAAATAAATAAATAGCATAGATACTAAACAAAGAAAATTACAACATCATACGTATAAAAATAATTCATAGTAAATCCAACAACCTGCAGATAGGACACTGAGACAGAATCAGTCTCTAGAGAAACATCTGCTAATATGTCCTCCATAGCACGAACCATAATTCCACGAGCAGCAGTGTCTTCCTCTCCAAGTCGTCCGAGAGTGTATGTTTTACCAGTACCAGTCTGCCCATATGCCATGACTGTCCCATTGTATCCATCCATAACACTCTGCAGCAGCAAATAACAAATCAGCATGTCATCGGAATCCCATAAAGAAAAAAAAAAAGCCATAGCAAAACATAAATCAGTGTAATACTTGATAATCAGTATGTATATGATTCAATGCTATGAACAGGAGAAGTGAAACAATCAATGAAGTTCATAAGACAACATAAATAGTGAGCATCTGTTTCAACATTATAATCTAAGTTCCATCACGAATAATGAATCAAGGAATCTAATAGGAATTATGCATACGCACAGGAGATCCATCTAATTTAACAACTTTTAACTTTATTTATGAAAGTGCCTAATTAAGAAGTTATGATAATAGTGATATTCTGTGACAGTAAGCCCCCCCCGGGGCCAGTTAAGGACATCTGAATCAATAATCCTAAGTACAAATCTTCAACATAAATAACAGATTTAAATTCATTTGTTGGTACCTCTACAACAGGCTTTGCCACAACTTCATAAACACGTTTTTGCGATGCAAACTCAGTCAGCACTTCATCAAACTCATATGTATCAGAATCCCAGTTATTTTTCCGAAGTTTCAACCTCTTAACCTAAAACCAAACCAAGAAAAAAAACAGTTAGCTACAGAAAAAAATCACATAAAGATCAGACGCGCATTTAAACAATTTTGTTCTAAAAAAACCTCAGGCTGTAATTCTACACAATCAGCAAAATCAGCATCAGCTACCATCTCCTCTTCATTTCGTGGTCGCAATCTCACTGCTACCCTAACTCTTCCAGGAACTATAAACAAATAACAATAACTAATTAATTAATTAATCACTCACTTAATAAGAAAATCATTAAAAACAAGAGAATTCAAATTAAAGACGCAACAAAAAAAAAAGAGTAACCTTGGATATTAAAAAATTTAAAAAGAGATGACAAATAAAGCGAGACGTCGACGGTCAAAAGAGAAGGCCGGTATATCTAACCTCCAGTATCATCTTTAGCGGCGCCAAGAGAAGGAGGAGCGCTCTTACGGAGCCCCGAGCCCGGCAATGACTTGGACTTAAGTGAATTTTTAGGGTTTGAATTGACAGACAGAGGCTTCTCCACTTTGTTATTGTTAGTACTTAGTGAATTCCTACTGTAATTACCATTTCTATAAACACCTGCCGTAGTGGCCATCTTAGCTCAATGAGAGCGAGGCAGTGAGTGAGTAAGCGAGCGACAGAGTGAGTCTGCAATTTTGATTTCTGTGAGTCTTTTGTTTGATTTTCTGTTTGGTTCGCGAGAAAATTAAACGGCGCTGCTGTTCGGGAGTGAAATTTAAGTTAGAGAGAGAGAGAGAGTGAAAAAACGAGGATGGAGTGTGTGAGTTGAGAAAGAAAGAAAGAGGGAGAGGTTTTCTGAGTTTTTAGAGGGAGAAAGGGGTTGTGGGTCCCGGATTTGACTCTCCATGTTTTTAATTCTTCGTGATTTGGAACGGAGTTACGGAGATGCCCTTGCTTAATTTAAGAGAAATTGTGCAATGTATGCATTAGCATGACAGTGCATTTCAGGTGTCGTGTTAGAAGGACGAGGTGGTGGATTAAATGACTAGATTGACCCTTTCCCGCTTTCTACCTAACGATTTGATTAACCGTCAAGAAGAGTTTGATGAACTTTCTAACGGTTAATTTGTTCTTTGAAGTTGATCAATTATTGTTTTCTATTTATATATACTAATGATTCTAATGTATTTATTCCTCATGAATTAATAAAATCTTCTAAAATTTCCACGAGTGCAAGCATGTGTTTTTTCTATGATCAAATAATATTTGTTTTCCTTCTCTATGTTGACAGGTTTTTTTCTCAAAACCATACTTAATGATTCATGATTATCACACTTGTACACCGATATAGTTAAACTACACAATGGTGAGATAATTATTTTAATAAGAAATTAATTGAATGTATAGTTAATCATCAACTATGAAGTGATTGTAATTGGTAATTACACAACGATATAAATAAGCTTTTAAAGCACAATAAATAAAAAAATAAATATGTAATAGTCAGTAAATTAATTATCATATCTTTATCTTTCAAAGAGTTCGTATATAAAATGTAAATTTTTTTATATGTTTTATATTTTATGATCTATAAAGATTTATTAGTTTTTTTTGTGACAAATATATTTTTAATTAATTAATTTATGAAAGTCCATAACGTCCTTTGGGCGTATGGTTTGGACCCAAACCATGGTCATGGACCTTGTTATTAGGCTCATTCCCAACACCTTCATGGGCTCGGATGTGATACGTAATTTATGAGGGCTTAGACAATACACCCGAGCTCAAGTATTGGGTCTCCTCCAAGCATCATTTGGGCTAAGGTGTTGAGCTTAAGCCCGGGTGTTGAGCCCACGCTTGGTACCCCTATTAGCTTAGGTGATATCGCCTAAGCCCAAGCTTTGAGTATATGTCAATTACATCTTAGGTTCATTATTGTTTATATCAAATATATTTATCTTTTATTAATAAATATATAATGAATATTTGTCCCTCATTAATGTTTATGTCAAAGATATTTATTTAATATTAATACACATGTAAGATATATTTATTTCTCATTAATGCTATCAGGATAAAATAATTTTTTAGTCCCTCAACTCAAGTAACAAGATGAGATACATGAGTTATAAATACTTCTTGAACTATGCATGTAAAAAGTTCATATTTTTTCATTATCAACATGCATATATCATTTTCTTACATAATATTTATTATCACATGAAAATAATAACAAATAACCTTATTTTTAGAATTTAATACTCTTTTACATATTTATTAATCTTTCCCTCTATAAATATATTGATTTAAGTATACGAGGGTCTCAAATTCATTAACATGGGATTTTTTTGAAGGTATTAAAGCATTGTAAGAATATTTGATTAACCAATAATCCAATAATTAAAGAACATCCAATAATTAAAGAACTCTGTTATTAAACAACTCGAATTTTGTAACGAAATTATCAAAATTTTAGGGGGGGTGTTGTGGTGATTTGAAGAACGTGGATTTTAGCAGTGTTAACTAAGTAGACTGTGGACAATTTTTACAGTTGTGGGAATGCTTTTTATGATATAGAAAATAGAAAAGTAGAGATTGGTTGACTTAAAACTATAGTTTTGAAACCCGGTCTGACTGATCCGAGGCTGGAATCGGGCCGGGTTGAAGAAAAAACTCAATGTGACCCGGTTGACCCGGCAACCCAGTTGCAATCCGTTGATTTTTTTTTTACTAAAACGACGTCGTTTTAATTTTTTTAAAAATTGATCTAGGTGATCCAGTCAAAATTTGAAACCCTAGTTTTAGACCGGGCCAGCCACCAAGTCAGTTCTGAAAACTATGGTTAAAACACTTTCACCAACAAGCTTAGTGAATGTGGTGTCATCTTTGCTGTATCAGCTAGAAAAACTAAAGTCCTTTTTAAATGGAGAATGTTTGAATTTACAATTCCTATGATCGCATTATTGTTATAAGACTATCTTAAGAGGCTGTGGTGACATTTGACAGTTGATTCGATATCAATTCATTCAAAGAAGGGCATTCTTGAAAGATAGCATCACAAATTTAAAAGATTTAAAATGGTGTTTAGAAATATGGTAGTAGTTATTTTTTAAAATATTTTTTTAAAAAAAATATATTAAAATAATATTTTTAATTTTTTAAAAATTAGCATATTAAAATGATATAAAAATACTAAAAAAATTAATTTAAAATAAATAAATAAAATAATTTTTTTTCAAAAGTATTTTTAAAATACAAAAACAAATTGGCCCGCCCTACCCTGGAAAGAATCGTGAAAAGGCACCCAAAATAAAAAGGAAAAAAAAGAGAGAGGGAAAAGCTGAGTAGCAAACTAATATAAAAGATAGCTTTTGTATGAAAAAGGGAAACTAAGAACGCATGAGAAATATTGAAAAATGCCGCTACTATTTGTATCCAAAACATTCAAATTCAAAGGTGCCAAAAAGTTTGATAGCCTTTACTAGGATTTGAAACATTATATAGAGGCAAGCTTGGATTAAAGGGAATCCACATACTTTTACAAGGATCTTAATAGAGGCCTTAATTCAATCAATTGTCCTTTCAAATCACACTCACACTCACACTCACACTCACACACACACACACACACACTCTCCAATTGATTTCTCATTTGTCATTCAAGTACAATGATAGAAAGCTTCGCAGACAATGAAAAGAAAATGATCCCATCCCACCCACGGGTTTTAATTTGACAGCCTTCCTGGATAAAGGAAGGAACTTTTTGCTTGAGAATTGGTGCACACATTTTGGACTATGAAATAAGTTACGTTACCGCGAAATGTTATGGGTTAATTTTTTTTATATAAAAAAATAAATAGAAAAATTAAAATTTAAAAGTATTAAGTATTTTTATAAAATTATATCCAAGAATCTTGGGTTTGACTGCAATACCTGACCCAAAA
>Ga0307514_10005723_pt1 | contig 10990 bp, 5 predicted proteins | sample 16_EM_MG_FD_203088 | JGI IMG/M metagenome (GOLD analysis project Ga0307514, IMG submission 203088) | Populus trichocarpa ectomycorrhiza microbial communities from riparian zone in the Pacific Northwest, United States - 16_EM | ecosystem: Host-associated > Plants > Roots > Unclassified | place... | reverse complement strand
TTTCATGACGTCTTTCTTATACTTCTTGTTCGTGAACTAATATTCGTAGGGTGGGGTTTTATTTCAATAGTGTTGGTGTTTTGGGACATATTTTCATTGTATCATATTCTTATCAGACCTGTTTTGATTTTTTAGGATTCGTTGTCAATTATGTTATAGGTTGTGTGCTACATGATCACGAAGTTCACATCACTTTGATTCTTAATTCAATAAAAAAACGAATTAATCCTCTCACTCGTGTCCCATCAAAGATGATGTGAAAGAAGAGGGAATGATTATAAGCCCAACACCAACTAAGCCCGAAAAAAAGTGCCCAACATCCCAATTGAGAGGACAAAATGAGGCATAAAATGACACATGAAAACATGGAAAAAGAATAGGCAACATGGAACCAAAAGAAACACTTGTCTAGTTCCATGATAACAAGACTTGAACAAGAGCAAGAGAGAGACAAACTAGGAAGAGATGCAAACAATTCCAAACCAACAAACTATCAAATGTAAACCCACCATCGCAGCTCTCCCAATACATAACTAATGACAGAGAAGCTCAAAAGTGGGAGGGTGTATTTAATGTACATTGATGGCTAATTTGCATGAGTTGTAATCCTACCCAAACCATAGCAAAGACAAAGAGCAAAGTTATGGAGCACACCTACCAAACTAAACCCATCAGTAGCCAACTTTCCCAAGCACGAAGCTACATCCTAAAAACTCACCTCAAATAGAAGACAACTAGATTGATGGCTCGCGCGTGATGGAGCAATTATATAATATATTTGATTAATCAATAATTCATTTAAAATCACTAAATTTGACATTATGGTAGCTCTTAAAGTTATAGTTTTTTAAGAAATACTTTAAGTTGATGGTAGTTGGATTAAAATATATATATATGGTTAAAATTATTATTGAAATTGTTGTTGAATAAAAAACAATTCAATAGTGTTTGATTAAAATTATTCTTGAAAATAAAATGATTAAAAAGAACATGCAATAATTTCACAACTTATATAAAAAGTATGTGATTATTAATACATAAGAAATCTAGCAAAAAAATATAAAGGTCCTAGTTTAACAAAAAAAAAAATACAAGTAATAAATATACTAATTACAAAGTTGATCCAAGTAAAAAGGTAAGCATTATTATTATTTATACATGTGTCAAAATATAAACTAATTTTATTATCCTATTAAACTAGCTATAATTCTATCATGTACATCATCAATTTGATATGATGGCTTTGTGAACAAGACAAAAGAACAAAATTTAAATTGCGATGAATATGGTTTGTCTCAAGTATTCTATCATATTCACGGTGGCTTTACAGCATGCATGATACTGCTTAACATGGGTCTGACAAACATGCCAGACCCAAAGAACTAAATTAACCAGCCAACGTTGATATAAAGGTGATGAGTTAAATTTTTGGTCTAGATTTTTATTTATAAAAAATATTCTCAAATAAAATAGGTCTGACAAACATGTTAGACATGAAAAACTTGGACTTGGTATCCATGCCCAATATAACATGGGTCTGGCAAACATGCCAGACCCAAAAAACTTAGACTTGACAGTCAGCCAAATTTAAAATAATATGGATCTAACAAACATGTCAGACCTAAAGATTGTTTGCCAGACCCAAAGAACTTGGACTTAGGGGTCAGCCAAGCTCAAGGTAACGTGGGTCTAACAAACATGTCAGACCTAAAGAACTTGAACTTGGAACTTAGCCAAGCCTAAGGTAACGTAGGTCTAACAAACATATCAGACCCAAAAAACTTGGACATTACCAAGTACTAAGGCTATATACTTGATCCTAGACAATCCTCTACAATATAAGTATAAAAGACGTGATAAACTACCATGCATCTTCATCTAGAATAATCGTTTATATTAAGGTGATAATTTCTCTATACTTATAGGTTTATACAAGGTATCTTAAGGTACTTACCATACTTACTCTTTCATTAATGATATTTAAGAGATATTTGCCTCTCATTAATGTCGTCGAAAGCAGAGGACTTTTCAGTCTTTTCTTTCTTTGAAAACAACAACGTTCAAGGCATAGTTTTGAAACTCGACCCGGTCATCGACCTGGTCCAGTGATCGGGTCACGGGTCAGATGGGTTGACCCAGATCAACAAAAAAAAATACTTATATAAAACACCTAACTAGTTACAATGCAACACTTACAAAACGATGAAATAAATACACGAAAATCTGTATTATAAGCATCTCAACACACGAAATAGGAATATTATGAGCATCTCAACACACGAAAATTTGTATAAGAATTAAAAAATTGCTAAGCTTTCTTAATTTGAAACATTAGTATTTTGTATTCCTTCCTTTACCTTGCGTAAACATTATTGTTTTTACATTAACATTGAGATTCCTCTAATTTTGCAAAATAAATGAATAGTTTCTGTAATTTTAAAAACTAATGAATTAGTTTATTGACTTGTGCCTCAATTTAATATTATTTTTTTTAATTTACTTTTGGTCAATCTTTCTATATTATTTACCATTTAAAAAATAAATAAATTAAAAACCAACATAAAATGGATTTTAGGAGTAATTAACTAGTTTTAAAAATAAGAAGAAACTATTCTTTTTATTTTGCAAATTAAAAGAACTAATTTATAATATAAATGTCATGCCCTTTTCACTTTTTGGACCAAAGCGTAACATTACATTACCACTTTAATAATAATAATATTAGTAATTAATTCATTAAAAACCAGACACAAACATCTCTAGTAATATTAGTCTTAAAGATGATGAAATTTGTTCCATCAACCACTACGCAGAATCATGAATAACATTGTAATGGGTAATCAAAGATAGTCATTCATAAGTGATTCTTCCCTCGTGCTCGACAACAACCCCAATTGGAAGAACAAAATAGCCATGTACAGACACAATGAACGAGCTGTACAGCAGAATATTGTCAGTCGCAGATCAAAGGATCACCACCGCTCTGTTTCTCAATCAATGGGTCCGGAAGGACAACCCATCAGCAAAATTCGGTTCTGTGAACTCATCACGGGGCTCCGGTCTCACAAACGATATGTTATTGCTCTTAAGTTGTATGTGTATATTTGTGTGTGTACTGAAACGGGTTTTTGAGAAACAACAATGATCAAGACGTCTTCTGCTCCTCAGTGATTGAAATTGGTCTTTCTTTAATTAGGTTTTGCTCTGTGAGTCTGTGTCCCCAATTCTACATCGTTGTTCTTCATCATTTTGGCCTTTTAAAAGGCCAAAACGATGTTGTTTAACATCTATATATATATATATAGTCGAGTCTCAGCCGGGTTTGACCAGGTGGCCCGAGTCCCGGCGGGTCGACCGGGTTTCACTGGGCCATCTCCCAAGCCCAGGTCGGCTGGGTCCCGAGTCGACCTGCCAAGCCGATCCGAGTTTTAAACTGTGGTTCAAGGTGTATAAATACCCCGTGAACCATCCAGCTAAAAGGTTCATAACTTTTCATCTCTTAAGATAAAAAGTATATATATTTCAAAGCATTAATCAACTTAAAAACTCAAGAACAAAGATTTTTTTTTCTTGAATTTAAGGCTCTTTTAAATTATTTATTGTCTTAAGTCATTTTATACATTTTTCATAAATACACTGATTTTATCATCGGAGGGTCTTTAAATCCCCAGATTGGGACCTTTTTTGCAGGTATTCAAGCTTCTATTATTGGCCTGGAGTTCCTTAGATTAAAATGAAAAAAATCTAAGCAATTGAATATATTGATTAATCATTATCCCAAACACTGAATAATCTTTTAGTTACATATCTTGAATTTGGAGACATCATCAATGGCATCGACTGTGGAAAAACTTACTAAAAGTCATATATAACTTTATTGTTTAACTGTTTTTCCCTCATTATAATTATCAATAGTAGATAATCAAGAAACTTTAAGGATAGGATGAGTTATTGATCTCCTTAACACATAGATAATCCAACCCCTGCACAGCCAATCCTTTAATAACTTGTGGAACAAATATAGCTCCTCACCCAGGCAGTGCTAGGAAATCAACAAGAGAGAGAAAAAATCCACATCAACGAGTTTCAGCTCCTCCTTAGCAAATTGCTACATCTCTCCACTCGACTCTACAACAACTCCATCGAGTGTCAATAGACGATTACATTATCCAAAAGAGTGTATACAAAATGATCTAGTAGAGGGTCTTCAATCTCAGGGGTCATCAACCCATTCCAAAGTGTATACACACCCTCGTGATGCTCAAGCGCAAAGTGGTTTTTCTAGGCATCCATTTAGGCAGCGTAAGAACTAGGTTGTCTATCTATCATGTCATCCTACACTAGAGACATCAAGTTCATCTAAGCCCAATAGGCTTAAGAATGGTAAACAACTAGAAGAAGAATTCATTCATAAGGATGTTTAACACTCCTCATCATATTGGAGATTCTCTTTTATTCAGACATGTGGTATACACAGAACGCTACCAAAGATCACTAGCAAAGATTACATCGCTGCCAAAATGTACCTGGATAATTATAATGGGCTTACAGATCCTGGGAAACATGTACAAAATATATGCAGCAATCTGGAGCTAGTTATTCAAGATAGCCATGTCATATGCAAGATTATCCCTACAACCTTTAGAGGTTCAGTAAGAACATGGTACAACAACCTTGAACCAAGTTCAGTCGCCAGCTTCAATGACCTCTGTGCCAAACTGGTGGCACATTTCAATATAAGTATTCCAACTAGAAAGAGTTCCACCGAACTCTTTGGAATCACCCAAGCGAAGGACAAGTTTACAAGGACATACCTCAAACGATTCAACAGGGAGGGAAAAAACCTTATGGAGGGAGTTATATGTTCTACCAGATAGAAGATTACTAAAGGTGAAACAAACCATGAAAAGCCACATTCGAGTAAAGGAGGCAAATACACTAAATCATGGCTCCCCTCGTTTTACCAAGGACAAACAGCCAAAAAGGTCCTCCAAACAAGGTATGTAAACACCTAACAAAAAAAAGCCAAAAATAACCCCACCGTCGCTGTCGATTATTGAATCGGCAATGACGTAATTTTTCGCTCCCGATTGCTAGGTCGGCAGCGATATAGTTTTTTGCTGCCAATCGCAAGGTTGACAGAGATATAGTTTTCGCTGTCGATTGCTGGATCGACAACGATATAATTTTTGCTGCCGATTGCTGAATCAGAAGCGACGCAGTTTTCAGGAGTTAAGAGGGGGAAAACCGGCCTTGGAGTAACCAAAGGGAGGACAATAACAAACTTAAACCAGCACCCAAACACCCCATCTCTTTAAAAGGGGGTATAAATATAAAAAGGAGAGAGAAGGTGACCTTTCCTCTTTCCAAAATCTGTCTCCAGCAGCTGCATGCTCCTTTTTCCCCTTCCTCTTTCCCAATAAAAATTTAAACTCAGCCAGCTATAGATGCCTCTATGAGAGTGAGAGAGAGAGTTGAGAGCTTGAGAGAAGGCTGAATAACTACTTAGAGGGAAGAGGGAAAGAGGCTGGAACTACTAGGAAGAAACTAACAAAAAAAAAAGAACCGATAGAGAAAGAAGAAGGGGGAGAACCAGGAGAAGGAGAGAAGGAATACTATCAAACTATCCCAAATCCATTTAGATTCGGAAGGTATGGGCCATGTAGTCTCTTTCCTCTTGTTCTTGAGACCCCAGAATAAAAAATGATGAAGAAAACCCTAAGAAAAATTAACCTAGGACCTCTAGTCTAATTGTGAAGGAAAAATTGAAATCAACTAAGAGGACAAGGAAACATAAATGAAATGAGGCCAATTTACAGAACATTTAACAAAGAAAAACGAATAAATTGAAGGAATAAAACATGGTAGAGGGTCGACCATAGCTGAAGAGTTGGCTAGAATGCATTGTGTAATAATCTGCACGTGGGTGTTCATGCTAAAATCATATGACTCTGCTGGAATTTAATGACAAATTATGTGCTAGAATTCAATTCGCATGTGTGTGTTCATGCCAAAATCATGTGACTCTACTGGAATTTAATGACAGATTATGTGTTAGAATTGAATTCACATGTGTGTTCATGTTAAAAGCATGTGATTCTGCTTGAATCTAATGACAGATTATGTGCTGGAATTGAATTTGCATGTGTGTGTTCATGCTAAAATCATGTGACTCTGCTGGAAACTAATGATAAATTGTGTTGTCTGCAGCGAATTAGCGTTTGCTGCCGAAAATTGAGTTGTTTGCATCGACTTAGCATTCGCTGTCGAAAGTTATGTTGTCTGCAGCGAGTCAGGGTTCACTGCCTAAACTGTGTTGTGTGCAACGAATCAGTACTCACTACTGAAAATTTATGTTGTCTGCAGCAAATCAGCATTCGCTGCCGAAATTGTGTTGTCTGCAGCTGCCAAAATTGTGTTATATACAGAGAATCAGTGTTCGCTGCTGAAATTATGTTGTCTGTAGCGAATTAGCGTTCACTGCTGAAATTGTGTTGTCTGTAGAAAATTAGCGTTCACTACTGAAATTGTGTTGTGTGCAGGGAATCATCATTCGCTGTCGAAAATTGAGTGTCTGCAGCAAATCAGCGTTCTCTACTGAAAATTATGTTGTGTGCAGCGAATCAGCGTTCGCTGCTGAAATTGTGTTATGTGCAGTGAATCATCGTGCACTACTGAAAATTGTGTTGTCTGCAGTGAATTAGCGTTCGCTGCCGAAATTGTGTTGTGTGCAGCAAATCAGTGTTTGTTGCTGAAATTTATGTTGTCTGCAGCGAATCAGAGTTCGTTGTTAAAAATTGTGTTGTGTCCAGCGAATCAGCGTTCGATATCAAAAATTGAGTTGTTTGCAGCGAATTAGCATTCTGCAGATAACTCAATTTTCGGCAGCGAACGGTGATTCGCTACACACAACACAACTTTCGGCAGAGAATGCTAATTCGCTACAGATAACATAATTTTCAGCAGTAAACGCTAATTCACTGCAGATAACACAATTTTCAACAGCAAATGATGATTCACTGCACACAACACAATTTCAGTAGCAAACGTTTATTCACTGCAACCAACACCATTTTGGCAGTGAACGTTGATTCACTGCAAATAACACAATTTCAGCAATGAATGCTAATTCGCTGAAGACAACACATTTTTCAACAACGAACGCTGATTTGCTGCACACAACATAATTTTGGCAGCGAACGCTAACTCGGTGCAGACAACACAATTTGTCATTAGTTTCCAGCATAGTCACATGATTTTAGCATGAACGTGCACATGCAAATTCAAATCCAGCACATAATCTATCATTAGATTCCAGCAGAGTCACATGATTTTAGCATGAACACACACAAGCAAATTCAATTCCAGCACATAATCTGTCATTAAATTCTAGCAGTCACATGATTTTAACATGAACACCCACATGCATATTATTACACAATGTATTCTAGCCAACTCTTCAGCTATGGCCGACCCTCTACCATGTTTTATTCATTCAATTTCTTCGTTTTTCTTTGTTAAATGTTCTGTAAATTGGCCTCATTTCGTTTATGTCTCCATGTCCTCTTAGTTGATTTCAATTTCCTTCACAACTAGCCTAGAGGTCCTTGGTCAATTTTCTTAGGGTCTTCTTCGTCATTTTGGTTCTGGGGTCTCAAGAACAAGAGGAAGGAGACGACATGGCCCATACCTTTTGAATCTAAGTGGATCTGGGACAATTTAATAGTATTCCTTCTCTGCTTCTCTAGGTTCTCCCTCTTCTTCTTCCTCTATCGGTTCTCTTTTTTATATCAGTTTCTTCCCACCGGTTCCAGCCTTTTCCCTCTTCCCTCTAAGCAATTGTTCAACGTTCTCTCAAGCTCTCAACTCTCTCTCACTCACTCACTCTCACAGAGGCATCTGCAGCTGGCTGAGTTTAATTTTTTGTTGGGAAAGAGGAAGAGGAAAAAGGAGCATGCAGTTGCTGGAGACAGACTTTGGGAAGAGGAAAGGTCACCTTCTCTCTCCTCATTGTATTTATACCCCCTCTTAAAGAGCTGGGGTGTTTGGGTGCTAGTTTAAGTTTGTTCTTGTCCTCCCTTTGGTTACTCCAATGCTGGGTTTTTCCCCCCTCTTAAACTCCTGATAACTGTGTTGCTGCTAACTCAACAATCAGCAGCGAAATCTATGTTGATGTCGATTCAACAATCAGCAGCGATGGTGGGATCATTTTTGCCTTTCATTTTTGTTAGGTGTTTACATTCTCTCATCAAACGGAACTTGTTAACACAAAGATCAATCATTTTGGTAACTGAAACCGTGTCAACTAGCAATTTTCTCTCCTTACCGCTAAAATCCGATGACTTTCTCCTTCTCTCTCAAACCAAGAACTGAAAAATTTGGAAAATCAAGTTTTGAACCAAAATTGATTTTTCTTGGAATTTTGAAATTGGAGGTATCTAAAATTTATAATTCAGAAAGTATGAGGACTACAATGAATGTTTCACAACAAGTTTGAAAATATCACTCATTGCCTCTGCTTTTTTCACTTTGATCCTCTATCTTTTAATCTCATCATTTTGTAGCAAATTAACTTAAATTGACCTTCAATTGGATCCTATAAGGGCTAAAATAAAGTTTACAGACAAAAAATTGCATTGTGGCAATCCACAATGCAATGAGTTTGTGTCTACAGTGGTATAGGCTACAATGTTTTGCCCACGCTTTTTAGATTATAGTTAACCAAATCATTGGTCTGCATTACACTGCAAATTAGATCAATTTTTTTAACGTTGAAAAAAATTTAGGCATTATTAATGTTTTTTCCGGTAGAAAAAAAAAATCATATGAATTGACTCAATGTGACCTGATCAACTTGATGGATACAAAGAGAATTCAGATGACTAGCAAAAATATAGTTTGACTAAAAAAATCAAGATATATAATTTTAAAAAAATATTGAGATAACATCATATTGGATCAACTCATGTCAACCCGGGTTACATGTCAACCCGGGTTACATGTTAAATTTGTAACCGGTTGACATGTTAAATTTGTAACCATGATTGTGAGACCATGATAGCTCCACAAAAATAAATCAAAACTAATTATGAAGTCTAGTTTTTAATTAACTCAATGTTAAAAGATGAAATTGAAAAAAAAATCAATTAAAAAAACAAAAAACAACATGAGTCAACCCGAGAATAACATGTCGAACTAGCAACTCAAGTCATGAAATTGGGATGACTGCATAGAAATAAAATCAAAATAAATCATGAAATTCAATTATTAAATCAACCTATCGTTGAAGGATGAATTTCAAGAAAAAAACTCAATTAAAATAAAGGACATAAAAGATGACCAAAGTCAATTCAGGTTAACACACCAAACCTGTGATCAGAGTCATGAGATTAGGATAACCTCAAAAAACCATATCAAAACAAATAATGAAGTCTCATTCTCAATTAATAAAATACTGATGAATGAAAATGAAAAAACATCAATAAAAAACAAAAATAAAAATAATCGAGTCAACTGGGTTAATATACTAAACTTGCAACCTAGTTCATAAGGTTAAAATGACTTGATAGAAAACAAATCAAAATAAATTATGAAATCCAATTACAACAAACCAAAAGTTGAAAGATGAAATTAAAATTTTAAAAAAATATATAGGATAAAAAACCGAAAACAAAGCAATATTAAAATGAATAATACTTTGTAAAGTGGTGAAAATTAAAAGCAACACATCTTTTAGTGTTAGTGTTAATAATCCAAATGCTTGTAGTTATGTGACTAGTTGTATGATGTGACAATTTAAAAGTATGTTTGTGATTGTAGTGTTGTGTGGTATGTTTGAAATAGGTTCAACTTTTTTATGGAAGTGTAATGTTAAATATTAAGCTTACCATAATTCTGAAAGAAGAATTTCCTTATTTTTCAAAGTTGCCAATTGTGAAATGGTTTTATTTGACTAAAATTTGAGAATACGTAGTAACAATGATAATTTCAATGATTTAAAAAAAAAAAACTAATATTGAAATTAAGTTTAATTAATTAATGTGACAGGATTTATTACTTATTTTAAAAAAAATCTGTAGGATCATACAAAACATTTTCTTTTCGGAACAAAGAGACTAATAACTCTATTCACATCACATTTTGACCTCCAAATACAAATCTACACAAACTCATTGATTGTAATTCCGCCACGAGTCACAAATTAGGACACCAGGACTGCACATGAAGGTTTGCACCACGAAGGCCTGATCCTCCGTGGAACCCCTCAACTAGCAAAATTTGAGGTGGAATGTCATGAAATATAAAAGACAGGTTGATACAGCAAATTCTGCCACCCTCAGCTTTTTCTCTGGTTATTAGCCTTTTTACCCCCCTTGGGACTCTTCCCTGAAGACGATTCCACTAATATTGGCAAGAAAGCTTCATCCTTGAGTTCATTTGATATACATAGCTGCTCCACCGTGTTTCCCGCTTCCAGGGACACCATCAAATCCCTAAGCTGCATGTCAATGGTAATATATCAATTTTAATCTAAATTGCAGATCTATCTTTCCTTGTCTATAATAAGAATAGGATACGAGAGATGTCCAAAAAAAATAATCACCTGTTCTTCCAGGTCCTGAATTTTATCGTCCTTTATTTTCGAAGCCATTTTCTCCCTGAAAAAAAGGTGATACCACCAAAGTAGAGTTTGATTGGAATATAGGAATTCGAGATGTTTTCAATATGCATTTTTGGAGGCAAAAAAACACAGGAAATGGAGCAAGTATTGACTGAGGTGGGACTGTTGATGGTTTTCAACTTTCCTAACCAATCCACATAGCATTTCATGTAAAACTAACACAGCCATCATTTCAAACATGACCAACATAGAAAATGCAAAACCGAACTAATGTATAGAGAAAATTTAAAACATGGAAAACATCCAACTATCAACTCAATAGCAAAGACTATAAAAATTAATTTTAACTTCCACATCACACATTTTGTA
>Ga0307514_10005722_pt1 | contig 10990 bp, 9 predicted proteins | sample 16_EM_MG_FD_203088 | JGI IMG/M metagenome (GOLD analysis project Ga0307514, IMG submission 203088) | Populus trichocarpa ectomycorrhiza microbial communities from riparian zone in the Pacific Northwest, United States - 16_EM | ecosystem: Host-associated > Plants > Roots > Unclassified | place... | reverse complement strand
TGTCTCCCAGCTCGACCCACATCCGCCCATTTCCAGACTCATTCCCGCCGGAGTTAACTGACGCGGTGATTGATCAACTACACGGCGATATCAATTCTTTGAGAGCCTGCGCCCTCACTTCTTCCTCTTGGCTCTCTGCAAGTCGGTACCACTTGTTCAACGACGTCTTTTTCGAGGACGAGGTGTCCGTCCTTCGTTGGATCCACACGTTCCCCACACTTTCTAACATCCCGTCATACGTCGAAAACCTCCACTTCAGTTGCGTCTCCCTGTTGGACGAAATCTCCAACGTCACCCTCGATCTTTCCACGTTCGCTCGTTTGGAGGGCCTTTTCATCGGTGGTAGCGAAGTCACCCCCGCGCGGTACCGCCGTCTCAACGGGAATTGCATCCGAAGGATTGCTCTTCTCCCGTCGACGACTTTGCGGACGTTCAGCTTATCTTTTCCAGTGATTCCATCCTCGGACGTGTTCTTTATCGTTCGCCATTTCCCTCGCCTGGACAACCTCTGTCTAAAATGTTTCGCCGTCCTTCCCTCGGGCGATGCTATGGATCCCAAGACTGTGGCTTCCCCTTCCTTTCACGGAACGCTCACCCTCGTATCACACCTCAATTACAAACCTTTGATCACGAACCTGTTGGCGTTTCCGAATGGAATCCACTTCACTTGTTTGAATCTTGCGGTGTTGCGGGATGATGAGTTGCCTAATCTCCGCGAATTGGTGGATGTTTGCTCACGCACAATCACCTCTTTGTATCTCATCATTGACCTCGGTAAGTGGAACCCGCCCCTTAGGTGCTTTATGGAAACCTCAGCTTATCCGCTTTCGCTCCGTTCCTAGTCATGTCCGATGACGAATCTTCGTACCTCTTCGACCTTTCCAAACTCCACAACCTTTCCGAACTTCACGTTACCCTCCACGCGATGCGATTCCCCGCCGCACCATTCACCAAGATGCTCTCAAGTATCGTTGACGCAAAACCACGGCTGCATAGCCTCACATTATCGTTGTTCACTTGGAGGTTCTGGAAGTTCAGGGATTCGGACGTGGAACGATGGGATGCGGTGGATGTAACACTCCTGGCGCTTTCTCAGGCCGCCAAAGAGAGGTTCAATATAGACTTGGTGATCCAGGTCATTGTGAAATTGCTGGAGTGCGGTCCACACGATATATGTGATATCTTACCTCGGTTGGGCGAGAAAGGTCTGGTACGGCTGGTACGTGACGGCGATTCTCCCTTGGAGTTCTCTTTGTAGTGAGTAAGATCCTGAACTCTTTCCATATGCTCTCACGGCCAACCTGGAACCGAATCATCAGGAATAGTTAGGATCCAACTCTATATCGATGATATAAATGCACAGAACCTATGTGTCCCTGAATTGCGGTATTCTTCGACTACGTCCTCAAAGCACCAGGAGTAAGCGATTTCCATCCCACCGGACACCGACCATTCGAAATACAAGGGCTAGGAGTGTGCTGCGTGCCCACTATAGCCTGAACCGATCGGTTGGGAATCCAGGTAAGACCTAAGTCTGAGCGAACCTCGAAGTGAAAACCATTTTAGAAACAGACCCAAACCTCCCACAAAGACAGGAATGCATCGTACACCCCAAGACGCGATGTTCTGATGGAAATCGAGGTCACTCACCTACGATCAAGCATCACTGGACCCTATCTTTCCAGGAGCGAGGGAAAGATCCGATCCTGGATACACCCCGGTGGCTTTTCGAAAGGAATGATCACAGGAACGCGGCGCCCACACCGTGACGGAACTTGAACGCTTCGATCATTTGCTTCCGCTATTTTGTGACATCACTCCATTCTCGGCCACTTCTGCGACGTACGGGTGGCGACCGTCGTCCCACGCAGTGCCGTACAAGTGGCCACTGCGTAAAGGCGTTTCCCCTGGGTGTCTCATAAAGTATTGAAACACGTGCTCTAGTGGCTGACTAGGCATAGCTCCATCAGTATACTCATCGTGAAGGGGCTGAGTTGAGTGAGTGCTCTGCGCCTGGTGATCTGTTCATCATGGCACTGGGGTTCCTCAAGGCTCGCATCATGGGTATTTTACCACGGATTGGTGAGTCCCGAATAATCAACCGCTTGCGTTTTACAAGCAACAAATCATATCATGCATTGCTCCACCTCCTCGTGGCCCCGTCACTCGTGACGTCCATGCCCACATTACGTCGTTGTTTTGCTCATCGGTGTCGAACACTTGAATGTTTTGCTGTTCGCGCCCGGCTCACGTCAGTAGGGCGTGGGGATTCTCACACGTGGAGGCTCCGTCTCATCGCGCGGACGGTTCGTGATAGACCGGATACTTTACCTGGGTGGTTTGAGTCCACTCTCGGGATGTCCCCGTCAAGTTCGGGGCTGGTGGCAACGGTGGCGAAGTCAACGAACCATCGCCTGAACAGTTTTCTCATTGCTCGCTCTCAATGGTGAGCTCATCGTATCTGTCCAATTTAGCTGGCAATTTGTGGACGCGCACTCATCACATCACCGCTCCGCTTTGTCCAGGCGTATCAAATTTCTTCAGCTAACGCGTACAGTACATAGCTCAGTCATAGTCGTCATAATCGTCGCCTAGGAAATAAAAAATGAGTGATAATGGTAATGGGTTATAAGTCCTTGCTCCGATCGCTTGACGTGTACTATCGGACTTTCCACTGTCGGATGTCATATCGTCATCACGTCCTCGTACTTCTAGACCTTTCGACCTCGGGTTTTATTCTGGTCAGCCGTTTACGTTTGCATGTACGTCTTCCCCACGAACGAGTGCGTTTTTTCGCTCCTTCGCTTTCCTCCAAAACACGCTATATGCTACAACTACGCGCGAATTGCCGGTGGGCGAGTTATGGATCCGGATAAATTGCTGATTTGGTAGCCAACGGTCGAATTACGCAACCGGTCGCCTTTCCCCACCACGTCGTAGGTATCGGGGCTTGTCTTCACTTATCCCCTGAACTTTTCACTTATCTTGAAGCCTGCGCAGGTCGTCATGTCCACCTCTGACCCGCCCGATTATCCCCTCGACCTCCCCGTCTTTCCACAGGAACTTTTTGATAAGCTGATCGATTTGGTCAACGTCGACAGCTTGCGAAGTCCTGCCCTCCTGAACTTTTCCCTCGTCTCGAAAGCGTGGGCGCATCACAGTCGAAAACGGATATTCAGCCAAGTCAGCTTCACCTCCCGGGCCATTTTCGAACTGTGGTGTAAGAATACCGCCCCCGGTCCTGGCGGCCCTTCGTCCTTGGTCCAGGTTCTAATTTTTTCCCAACTGGGAGAAATCATATGGATTCACCCTACCGTTTTGTTGGAGGGGGGACAGCATCTCGTTTCCTTTACCAACCTCAAGGGTTTGGTTGCCTTCGGCCTCCACGCGCAGTGTTTCAAAGATCCAGCGTTGCTCTCCCAGTGCTTCCGCGCCATAGGACGGGACCTCCGCTTCGTTCGACTACACCATATCAAAGGTACCCCCCAGACCCTAACATCACTTATCCAACAATTCCCAAAAACTCAAACCCTGGCCATCGAATACTACACCGAAGCGGGGTACTACACCGAAGCAGGGGACACGTCGTCAGAAGAGCCCATCGAAGAGACGAGCGGTCAGTTCCAAGGATCCCTACGGCTCCTGTCGATCGAATTCGATGCATTGGCGGCAATTGATAGAATTGCGAAGTTACCACTGAAATACAAGGAGGTCACACTGACATCATCCCTCTATTTTGTCGAACCGTATAATCGGTTGTTTTTGGCCTGCGCTTCGACCCTCGAGAGACTGCGTGTCATTGATACCAGAAAACCTCGTTCCCATTGGGCCCACCCCATAGGTGTGTTGATTTGTCCTTTCCACCCATGCGGGCGCTCACGGAATCCTAGATTCCTGGGCGTTAACCGTCGTGAATTGCACCGAACTCCGGATTGTGCGTTTGGGAACATCTAAAAAACCCGGGGCCATGTTAGAGAGGCTCATTCAATCTATTAACCCGTCAAATCTTCTCGAACTGGTATTCGAGTTGATTTGGGACGAGTACGCGAACGATGACATCTCGAGCGTGATGGATATCCCCGCTTGGGAACCCGTCGATGACGTATTGTGTGTCTTGGCGAGGCGTGTCCGAGAAGGGCACCCCGGGAGGAGGTTGAACGTCATTTTAAGCGTGGTGGCTCCTCAGTCCACCGACCTTCGAAACGTCAAGATGGGGACATTATTCAGCAAATTCAGAGAAGAGGGGTGTGTCTCGCTGCAATATTTCATAGATTATTTACCACCTGTAAGTTTTTCCGTCAGCTCTCACACGGTCGAGCTCACCATGTGTTCTACAGGGCGTATACTCCTCCGATATGCCTTTATTGACAGTAGGCAGGTGATTCGAAATCGGGTTTCGCTATCCCGTTCTTCGTTCGTATTATAGTTCTGCTGTGCTTGTTTTTTTCACGGGCGATAGTCAACTTGAAATGTTTTTGTTCTCGTGTACTCTGTTCTCATGCGTATCACTTAACTTGGGTATATAGCATAGCGCACCACATAGACAATTGTTTCCAAGGGCCACCGGCAATCCCCGAAAAGGATCCCTCACCTTCTCATACCTGCGTTTGTCAGAGGGAAGCAAGCCACGATATGCCCCCCATACAGGATATACCCGCACGAGCAAAGCAAATCCTTGCCAAACCTGGGTTCATCGCCGGTGCGGATGCGACGGAACTTCGAGAATTAATATCGTCAGGTATGGTACCCTGGTCACCCTCTCCCATTGCCATGGTAGTAGACCTTCGCTGTAGGTGATGTGACCCAAGTTGTCGTAGAAAATATCGACAAATTTGGACATGCGTGTCTCATTGGGGACCTTGAAGATGTATTTGAGGTGAGATACCAAGTTCCCCGCGGTGAATAAATTTGAGAAACCGATGGATTGCAGCAACTGACCACCGAGGGTGATCGACCCGATCTCACACGGAAACTGCATCCGTTGGGCCACACGTATGCGGCGATGGTAGTCCTTGGGTATACCATATGCATAGGTCTCAATGACAAAGATACGGACGACTTTATCAAAATTCTCGATACCTTGCTCTCTGCCGGGGTCCCTGTTGATAGTCAAAACATTTTGGGGATGACCGCCCTACACCACGCTGCGAAGTCGCCTGGGACCAGTGTTTTTATCAACGTTCTCCTGAAGCATAAGGCTACCGTGGATTTACAAGATCGATTCGGGGCCTCGCCTCTGTTGATCGCGATATGGGAAGATACCATCGCCGCGATTCCAATTCTTCTCGACGCTGGTGCAAAGCTGGATATCACAGACGGGGAAGGCAGCTCCCCGAGATCCATGTACCTCACGCACCCTGCTAAAGTATCCGACGTGGTGAAGAAGTGGCTGGTACAACATAAGGGGAAGGGAGCGGTCCTGCAAGGAGGCAGGTGCAGCAAGTGTGGGAAAAGAGGCACCTCCGTGAAGCGTTGTTCGAGGTGTATGTCGCAACTATACTGCTCACATGAGTGTCAAGGTGAGTCCATCAGAGCGAACATTATACCGTGCCCCCATAATTACCTTAACCAAAGGGGCGGATTGGAAAGAACACAAGAAGAGCTGTCAGTCATTCGATAAGGAGGGCAATCTCCTCATCGTGAAGCCATCGTACACATTCGGGGATTCCAGTTATGTATCCCTCATTTCTGTCGTTCCATCCTCCTTCGGGAACACGAAAGGACCGAACCCCAGTGGGCAGTTCGAAGCAAAGGTGCGAGATGGTAAAAATATGGTGCTCAAGATCCAGGTTCCTGCGCAGGGTGATGGTGGCATGCTTGTGTACAACAAGAAACGGACCTTCGAATGCGTGCTGGAGCACGACAAGAACCCGGATGCTTACATGAGGATAAAGAAGATGGTAAAAGAGAAGGGTATCCTTGGGATGAAGGCATATTTCGCGGCGGAGTTGAGGTCGAAGGACGAGTTGGCGATAAATGTTGCTGGGTGTCTGCCGGAGTCTAGGTTCTGAGTCACGGGCAGTGGTTTCTGTGTGAATAGCGCACATATCAGAGAGTCGCCATGCCTAGGGACAAGATGTATCCTTTAGACACGGCTGTAGAAATCTTATCATTCACTGAGTTGTAAAATCCGCGGATCTCGCGAAGAGGTTGGGGCAGCAACGTTGGCAGCAACCCCCGAGTCCTTCGGCTCCCAGCCATCGCGGAGTTCGGGCGGCAATTGTCGGCTCGCGTGTCATCGAATTTCTCTGAACGGCAGGTAGGCTCGTACCTCTCGCGTGCCGTACTGGCCCCCACGGATTGGGATCGTACGAAATGCAGAGGTCTAGAAATCGTGGTGAAGCGCCGCACGCCCGGTTTCAGCACGTACAGAGTTCGAGGTGGGTACAACCTGAAACGGTGTTGATGATGCTCGACACAGCTCTCCTTTTAGACACTTCCTCGCTTTGAAAAGCGCCATGGAGCGGGTCCAAGGATTTTTTGGGGTAGGTGTTGGAATGCCACCAAAGCGGCTGATGATTTTCACATGAATCGAAATCCTTACTATGAGGGGGGTTCGTGCCGACCACTGGTTCTCGAGCTCCTGTCTCGCTCCCTCCGCCTATGAGTCAGAAGCGAGTGCACTGGGCGAACGGTGTGCTAAAGCCGAGCCCGCAGAAATCGGACCAGGGTCATTATCCCATTTTCTGGCCCCCCTGAGTCTTTGGGACCTGACCACACAGAAGAAACCCGGGACCTTCCGCTCGGACAGCCCCAGCTAAACGGGGCCCCAACCATCCACCTCCGCTGGTGGCACCCCGGCGCAACGTCAACCGGTGATCAGCTTGTTGCTGCGTTGTCTCGTTGCAATACTTCACAGATTATTTATATTTACCACCCTCATACGGTCGAGCTCACCGTGTGTTCTGTAGGGCGTATACTCCTCCGATACCTCTGTTGGCAGTGGGCGGGTGATTCAAACAGGGCCGTCTCGCTATCTCGTTCCCAGAAAAATCATTTCGCACCGTAGCTTTGTTGTGCTTGTGTTTTTCTACGAGCGTTATGCAGTCGTTTCGAAATGTTTTTATTCTTGTCTGCTCTGTTTTCATGCGCATCACCTGTTTCCAAGGGCCGCCGGCAATTCCCGAAAATATCCTTCAACCTTCTTTTACCAGAAGGAAACAAGCTGCGACATGTCCTCCGCACAGGGCATACCTGCACGAGCGAAGCAAATAATTTCCAAACCCGGGCTCATCGCCGGTGCAGATGGGGCAGAGCTTCGAGAATTGATGTCGTCGGGTATGGTTTCTTGGTTCCCTCTCTCATTTGTCATGGCGGTAGCAGACCTTCGCTGCAGATGATATGAGTGATATCTCGATAGATAATCTTGACAAACTTGGACGCACGTGTTTCTTTGGGGATCTTGAAGATGTATTGACGGTGAGATAACATGTTCCACACTGTGAACTGATCGGAGAAACTGATAGATTGCAGCTACTGACGGTCGAGGGCAAGCGACTCGATCTCACACGGAAATCGCATCCGTTGGGCCACTCATACGCGACCACGACGGTCCTTGGGTACATCTTATGCATAAGCGTCACTGACGAAGAAAAGAAAGACTTCATCAAACTTCTTGATCTCTTGCTCTCTGCCGGGGTCCCTGTTGATAGTCAAGACATTTTAGGGATGACCACCCTACACCATGCTGCGAATTTGCCCGGGACCGGCGGGTTTATCGACGTTCTCCTGAAGCATAAAGCCAACGTGAATTTACAAGATCGATTTGGGGCCACTCCTCTGCTGATCGCGATACGGAAACATATTATCGATGCAATTCCGACTCTTCTCGATGCTGGTGCAGATCTGGATATCACAGACGGAGAAGGCAGCTCCCCGAGATCCATGTACCTCACGCGCCCTGCTAAAGTATCCGACGTGGTGAAGAAGTGGCTGGTACAGCACAAGGGGAAGGGTGCGGTCATACAAGGAAGCAGGTGTAGCAAGTGCAGGACAAGAAGCTCTTCCGTGAAGCGTTGTTCGAGGTGCAGGTCGCAACTATACTGTTCACCCGAGTGTCAAAGTGAGTTTATCCAAGCGAACACTGTGCTACGCTCTCATAATTACCAAAGGGGCGGACTGGAAAGAACACAAGAAGAGTTGTCAGCCATTCGAGAAGGAGGACAATCTCCTCGTCGTGACGCCTTCGTACACAGTTGGGGGGTTTAGTCATGTATCCTCCGTTTCTATCGTTCCATCCTCCTTCGGGAACACGAGAGGATCGAACCACAGTGGGCGGTTGGAAGCGAACGTGCGAGATGGTAGGAACATGGTACTCAAAATCCAGGCTTCCATGCAGGGTAATCACGGCATGCTTGTTTACAACAAAAAACGGACCTTCGAATGCATGCTGGAATACGACAAGAATCCGGACGCTTACGCGAGAATAAAGAAGATAATCAACGAGAAGGGTATCCTTGGGCTGAAGGCATATTTTGCGGCGGAGTTGAGGTCGAAGGATGAGTTGGCGATAAATGTTGCGGATTGTCTGCCAGAGTCTAGGTTCTGAGTCGCGGACGATTTCCGTGTGACCAGCACATATAAAAGAGTTGCCATGCCTGGGATTGGATCCTTTAGACACAGTTATATACCCACAAAACACCCAAAAATCTTATCGTGCACTGAGCTGTAAAGCTCGCGGAGAAGACTCGCACGGGGTCCCCTCGGAATTCGGCCGGCATGTCGGTATCAGCCGAGACAACCATTTATAATTTCCCTCGCCTTCGGCGCCGCACAGGAACCACGTGACACGGCATCATCCCTCCCCCGACCCTCGGAAAAAATGTTTCGGCCTCAAGGGAGAGCAAACCCCTTCTTCATCCGGAAGATGCGGGAAATCCTCGCGAAACCAGGGTTCATCGCCGGCAGTGACGCAAGTAACCTCAAGAACTTGCATAATCAAGGTGCATCCCGTCGATCTCACGTCGCTTGTTCGATCTTCTCAATGTGCGCAAAGCCACCTTGGATTTCAGTTCAATGGGCGCTTTATCTGATTTGGGCGCGGCCTGTTACACGGGTCTCCTCGATGTCGTGATGCGGGTAACTTTTCATTTCGCCCATCTAACATACGCCGTGCTGAGAATTACGGGTCTAAGGAATTTGGCACGCGTGACCTCGATGGAACCGAATCCGACTTCGAGTTAGGATACGCAACCATTGTCGTCCTCGGTAGTCAACGAGTCCGAAGAGTGAACAGCAGCTGCCAAGACTGCCTGCAATCTCGGTGCGCTATACACGATACCAGCACCGAACACGAGGCATGCTTGAACTTCCTCCTCTCCCGCGGCGTTCCCCCAGATTTACCCGACCTCTGCGGCTACACAGCCTTACACCACAGCTTGATCGGCATTCTCAGACCGGCCATTAGTCGAGTCTTATTGGAGCATGGCGCTGACGTGAATGCTCAGAACCGATACGGGATCACTCCGCTCCTAGTGGCCCTTGATCTTAACGACCTGGAGCTCGTGGAAATGTTTCTCCAAGCTGGGGCAAAATTAGACCTTAAAGACGGCGAAGGAACATCACCGGAGGTCCTCTACCGAACTCGGAAACCTGAAATTGTGCAAGCGGTGGAGATGTGTATTCGTGAGAGGGTGGGGAACGATGCTGCACTGAAAGGTGATCGGTGCTCGGTTTGCAAACGCAGGGGTATCCCCCTCAAGCGCTGCGCGAGATGTCGGATAAAGATGTACTGCTCGGTAGAGTGCCAAAGTAAGTGAACCGCCAATTCTTAATCGCTGAAAATAACTTACGCCCTCGCAGAGAACGATTGGAAAGACCACAAACCGACTTGCACCCCCCCTGACCACAGAAACATCGTTACCCTGAAGCCGACGTACCCAGACATGGGCCCGGGATTTGAGCCTTTCACTGTCTCGTTCAACGGCCCTGCCCTGGTCCCCGGAGGGTTCGGCTCGTCCGTTCACGATGGTAAGAACATGATTATCAAGATTCAGCTCCCTTTGGAAGGGACAGCGGATCTCTTGGTTTATAACGAAAAGCGTACCTTCAAATGCGTCGTGGACCGAAGGAGCAACCCGGCCGGGTACGATCGTATCGAATCGATAATCAAAGAGAAGGGGGTCTACGGCGCCAAAGGATATTTCGCCGCGGAACTGAAATCGAAGGACGCACTCGTTGTCAAGGTCGGCGAACTATCGGATGAACACCGATTCTGAATATGGGGTATGGGCTGCCTCCACTAGTGTTGAGTGGCTCTCTCTCCAAACGTCGGCGACGGCTTCGTGAGAGCCAGCGGACATTCGACAAGCAGCATCTCTGTCTGATACTCTAGTTTGCATTATCTAGGTACGATCTGGAGCAATGTGACATAGTATTCGGCTTCATCAGATTCGGGGTGGTTTTTATCTTCCCACCCACGCTCATGTCATGTAACAGTTGGTACTCAGCTTTGTAGAATACACGGAGCGCCCACGCCTATCGACTATCGTACGACAAGTCACCAACGTTTCCAGAGGGCATCTTGAGTGAACAGTTGTACGTGAGCGTGACGAAGACTGGGGTCATCAAAGAAATATACGTACTGTTCACCTTTTGAGGAGTACGTGACATGGGATGGAGGCGGGTCGAAAACCCTTCACGCAAGGGTGGACAGTCGAAAGGGGGTGCTTGGGGGGAGGTGTTTTTACTGGCAGACGCGCGTGTGCCCCATCCATTTCCACATTTTGTGCGTCACTCGTGGATAGTACTCGAAGTATGTGAGTCCTCAGTCCAGAGAAACTTATTCAAAACGGAGTAACATTTATCGCAGCCAGGAAGAGGCTCCAAGGAGTGCTCCAAATAATATCTCACACTCCCACCGGCGGAGCTCGATAAGCGACGAGCAGATACATAAGTGCGGAAAACGAGCCAATGAGATGGGAGATAGACGTCCTGTCTCTCAGTAATTTTAGACGTGGATCCAGCCAAATCCCGGGTTAGAACAAGTCTC
>Ga0307514_10005720_pt1 | contig 10995 bp, 8 predicted proteins | sample 16_EM_MG_FD_203088 | JGI IMG/M metagenome (GOLD analysis project Ga0307514, IMG submission 203088) | Populus trichocarpa ectomycorrhiza microbial communities from riparian zone in the Pacific Northwest, United States - 16_EM | ecosystem: Host-associated > Plants > Roots > Unclassified | place... | reverse complement strand
TGATGATCCACTCGGTCTACTCGAACAAGGATGTCTTCCTGCGGGAGCTCGTCTCCAACGCCTCGGACGCGCTGGACAAGCTGCGGCTCGCCGCCCTGCGCGACGAAGCGCTCGGCGTCGACGTGTCCGACCTGCACATCGAGATCGACCTCGACAAGGACGCCCGTACCCTCACCGTGCGGGACAACGGCATAGGGATGTCGTACGACGAGGTCACCCAACTCATCGGCACCATCGCCAACTCGGGCACGGCCGCCTTCCTGAAGGAGCTGCGCGAGGCGCAGGACGGGGCCGGCGCCGACGGGCTCATCGGCCAGTTCGGAGTGGGCTTCTACTCGAGCTTCATGGTCGCCGACGAGATCACCCTGCTCACCCGGCGGGCCGGCGAGACGCAGGGCACCCGCTGGAGCTCACAGGGCGAGGGCACGTACACACTGGAATCCGTCGACGAGGCGTCGCAGGGGACTTCCGTCACCCTCCACCTCAAGCCCGCCGATGCCGAGAACCAGCTGCACGACTACACCCTGCCCTGGAAGGTCAAGGAGACCGTCAAGCGGTACTCGGACTTCATCACCTGGCCGATCCGCCTCGTCCCCGAGCAGCGCGACGGCGCCGACACACCCGAGGCCGAGACGCTGAACTCGATGAAGGCGCTCTGGGCACGCCCGCGGGACGAGGTGTCCGACGACGAGTACCACGAGCTGTACAAGCACATCAGCCACGACTGGCGCGACCCCCTGGAGACCATCCGCCTCCAGGCCGAGGGCACCTTCGAGTACCAGGCACTCCTCTACGTCCCCTCCCACGCCCCGCACGACCTGTTCACGCAGGACTACCAGCGCGGCGTCCAGCTCTATGTGAAGCGCGTCTTCATCATGGACGACTGCGAGGAACTGCTGCCGCCCTACCTCCGCTTCGTCAAAGGCGTCGTCGACGCGCAGGACCTCTCGCTCAACGTCTCCCGCGAGATCCTGCAGCAGGACCGCCACATCCTGATGATGCAGCGCCGCCTGACGAAGAAGATCCTCTCCACGGTCAAGGACATAATGGCGTCCGCCCCCAACCGCTACGCCACGTTCTGGCGGGAGTTCGGCGCGGTACTGAAGGAGGGGCTGATCACTGACTCCGACAACCGCGACGCCATCCTCGCCGTCTCCTCCTTCACAACCACCCACGACGCCGACGAGCCGACCACCCTCAAGGCGTACGCGGAGCGGATGCAGGACGGCCAGGACGACATCTACTACATGACCGGTGAGTCCCGGCAGGCCATCGACAACTCCCCGCACATGGAGGCGTTCCGGGCCAAGGGCATCGAGGTGCTGCTGCTCACCGACCCCGTCGACGAGGTGTGGGTCGACTCCGTGGGGGAGTACGACGGCAAGAAGCTGCGCTCGGTCGCCAAGGGCGAGATCGACCTCGGCGCCGGCGAGGACGAGTCGACCGACGCCGACAAGGAGAAGCGCAGCGAGGAGTACGCCGGACTGCTCCGCTGGATGACGGAGCACCTGGGCGAGGACGTCAAGGAGGTCCGCCTCTCCTCCCGCCTCACAGTCTCCCCGGCCTGCGTCGTGTCCGACGCGGACGGTCTCACGCCTGCCCTGGAGAACATGTACCGGGCGATGGGCCAGGAAGTCCCGAAGGCCAAGCGCATCCTCGAACTCAACCCGGAACACCAGCTGGTGAAGGCCCTCAACGAGGCCCACACACAGCGCGAGGACCGGACCACTCTCGCGGAGACCGCCGAACTCCTCTACGCGCTCGCGGTCTTGGCCGAGGGCGGCCAGCCGAAGGAACCGGGCCGGTTCGTGAAGCTGGTCGCGGACCGACTGGAACGGACTCTGTAGCTCGACGGGCTCTGCAACCAGAACCGCTCCGGGTTCCATAGGGACTCCGGACTGCCCCGAGTTGGGTGGAGTCATGGCACGCCCTTCCCCTTACCCCCTTGAGCTGCGCAAACGTGCGGTCCGCATGGTCGCCGAGGTGCGGCCCGAGTATCACACTGAGTGGTCCGCGATGAAGGCGGTCGCCGCCAAGCTGGGGATCGGGACGACCGAGACGCTGCGCAAGTGGGTCCGCCAGGACCAGATCGACAAGGGAGCCCGGCCGGGGACGACGACAGAGGAGTCCGCGCAGGTCAAGGCGATGAAGAAGGAAATCGCCGAACTCAGGCGGGCGAACGAGATCTTGAAGGCGGCGGCGAGTTTCTCGCGGCCGAGCTCGATCGGCCACGCACGCGCTCGTAGCGTTCATCGACGAGCACCGGGACCGCTTCGGCGGTGTCGAGCCGATCTGCGGGTGCTCACCCAGCACGCTGCAAGATCGCCCCTTCCACCTACTACGCCTGCAAGAAGCGCCAGTTGGCGCCCTCGCCGCGGTCCGTGCGGGACGAAGGGCTCAAGGAACAGATCAAGGAGGTCTACGAGCCCAACTACCGTGTCTATGGCGAGAGGAAGGTCTGGCGGCAGCTGATAACACGGGGATGGGGAGCAAGAACAACTACACGCACCTGCTATACCACCCCCGTTGCGAGGGCGGCACGGCGGGCGCGTCTGCTTACGCGGTGCTCTTGGCGGGGTTGGTCCAGGCGGCCTCGCGCAGCAGGCGCAGGCCGTTGAGGCCGACGATGACGGTGGAGCCTTCGTGCCCGGCGACGCCGAGGGGCAGTGGGAGGGTACCGATCAGGTTCCAGGCGACCAGGCCGGTGATGAACACTCCGGCGATGGCCAGGTTCTGGATGACCAGTCGGCGGGCGGTGCGCGAGAGCTTCACGACGGTGGGGACGGTGGCCAGCTCGTCGCGGACGACGACGGCGTCGGCGGTCTCCAGGGCGAGGTCGGAGCCGGCCTTGCCCATGGCGATGCCGGTGTGGGCGGTGGCCAGCGCGGGTGCGTCGTTGACGCCGTCACCGACGACGAGCACCCTGCGGCCTTGCTCCTCCCACTCCCGCACGGCAGTCACCTTGTCCTGCGGCAGCAGGCCGGCGCGTACCTCTGTGATGCCGACCTCGGCGGCCAGGTGCCGTGCGGCGCGCTCGTTGTCGCCGGTCAGCAGGACCGGGGTGCGGCCGGTCAGGCGGGTGAGCGCGGCGACGGTGGCGACGACGTCCGGCCGTAGCCGGTCGGCGATCCCCAGTACCCCCACCGGCGCACCGTCGAGCAGCACGACAATCGCTGTACGCCCGGTCTCCTCCAACTCTCCCACCACCTTCTCGTAGGTCTGGTCGGCGTCGGCGGCCGGCAACCGGGCGGGAGAGGCGACCTGGACGGTGTGGCCGTCGATCGTGGCGGTGACGCCCTGGCCGGGGATGGAGGCGAAGTCGTCGGCGGCGGCCAGGGGCAGGCCGCGTTCGCGGGCTGCCGCCACGACGGCGCGGGCCAGGGGATGTTCGCTGGGGTGCTCGGCCGAGGCGGCGAGCCTGTGCAGGGCGTCCTCGTCCAGGCCGCTGCCGGGCAGGGGGCGGATGTCGGTGACGCGGGGGGTGCCTTCGGTCAGGGTGCCTGTCTTGTCGAGAGCTACGGCGTCGATCTGCCCGAGGCGTTCCATCACGACGGCGGACTTCGCGAGCACGCCGTGCCGTCCCGCGTTGGCGATCGCGGACAGCAGCGGCGGCATGGTGGAGAGCACCACCGCGCACGGCGAGGCGACGATCATGAAGGTCATCGCCCGCAGCAGGGCCGACCGCAGTTCATCGCCGAAGGCGAGCGGCACGGCGAAGACGGCGAGGGTCGCGAGGACCATGCCCACCGAATAGCGCTGCTCGATCTTCTCGATGAACAGCTGTGTGGGGGCCTTGGTCTCGGAGGCTTCCTCGACCATCCTCACGATCCGGGCGATCACCGAGTCCGCCGGGTCGCGTTCGACACGTACGCGCAGGGCGCCGGTGCCGTTGACGGTCCCGGCGAACACCTCGTCCCCGACCTGCTTGGCCACCGGCAGCGGCTCACCGGTGATGGTGGCCTGGTCGACGTCACTGGCCCCGTCGAGGACCTGGCCGTCGGCGCCGACGCGCTCGCCGGGCCGGACCAGGACGATGTCTCCCACCGTGAGCCGTTCGGCCTCGATGCTCTCCTCGGTGCCGTCGGGCAGGAGCCGGGTCGCCGTGGTGGGGGCGAGGTCGAGCAGGCCGCGCACGGAGTCAGCGGTCCGCGCGGTGGCGAGGGCCTCCAGGGCGCCGGAGGTGGCGAAGATGACGATCAGCAGCGCGCCGTCGAGGACCTGGCCGATCGCGGCGGCGCCGAGCGCCGCGACGACCATCAGCAGATCTACGTCCAATGCCTTGTCCTTGAGGGCCTTCAGCCCCTCCCAGCCCGGCTCCCAGCCGCCGGTGACGTAGGTGGCGGCGAACAGCGGACCCCACGACCAGGCCGGGGCGCCCGAGAGGTAGAGCGGGAGGGCGATCAGGAACAGCAGCAGCGCCACGAGTGCCCAACGGGCTTCCGGCAGCACCAGGATGCGGGTGCGGCGCCGCGGAAGGGTCGGTCGCGGACCTGTGGCGGCCGGTGGGGACCGCCGATCCAGGACAGAAGACATGACAAAACAACCCTTCAAGGGCGGACAGGGCAACAGCTCCCACCATACAGGAACATGTGAACAGGTCTTCATGTGTCATGGCTATGATGGGCACATGGGCCACGGAACCGACGCCACCAGCAGTGCCACCACGCGCGAGCGCCTCGACGCCGTCGGCACCGCTGACGTCGCCGCCACCCTCCAGGCCCTCGCTACCCCCTCCCGGCTGCACATCCTGGCCCGGCTCCAGGAGGGCCCCTGTTCGGTCGGTGACCTCGCAGACGCCGTCGGCATGGAAGCCTCGGCCTGCTCCCACCAACTGCGCCTGCTGCGCAACCTCGGCCTGGTCACCGGTGAGCGGCACGGGCGCTCGATCATCTACGCCCTCTACGACAATCACGTCGCCGAACTCCTCGACCAGGCCCTCTACCACGTCGAGCACCTGCGCCTGGGCGTCCGCGACGTATCGGCCGAACTGCCCGAGCCCGTCGCCGCGGACTGAGACCGGCGCGCGGGTTACCGAGGAGCTTGGCGGCGCGCTCGGGTGAACGGCGGTGGCGTACCGCATGGCGGTTTTCTACGTGATGCCGAGCAGTCGCAGCAGCTTGAGGGGATCGGCGCTCGCGAACGCTTCGTTGAGGATGCTCGGGTGTTCGCGAGCGGTTCACGACCGCCTCGTGGCACACACCCGCTTTCGCAACTCCACCGGCTCTATGGCGAAGGTCCGCAGCGGGTCGCCGAGTGCTTGATCGTCGCGGGGCAGAGCTGCTGTTCCAGGTTTTGACGGAGCGTGAGGAAAAGAATTCTGCGGCGATCGCCTCCCATGAATCCTTGGGAGGTTGGACCAAAACCTTTATGAATCCAAGGCTCTGCGCGGCCATCGTGGACCGATTGACGTTCGGCGGGAACATCATCGAGACCGGCACCGACTCCTACCGTCTGGCCGCCACCCGCGCTCGCGCAGAACAGCAGGCCGCCGCGGTCGCCGCGGGCTGACGAGACGGCGCCGTCCTACGGGGCCGGGCGCGTCGTATCGCTTCAGCTGGACCTGATCTCCGCATCCTTCGAGAGTTGGTGGGGCTGTCCTGCAACCTGCCCAGTCCGTCGACTCCGCTGATCTCCTCATCGACCTCCTTCTACAGTGCAGAGGCAGCAGCTGGTGGGCACTCGCGTGCATGGTGGAAACGAGGTCGGCATTCCGATGCAGGTAGGGGTCGAGCATCCCGATATGTCAGAAGAGGGGCGCTTGGCTGCCTACAGCACTGTCTCCACCTCACTCGCCCTGCGAAGTGATCACCGGCTGGGCGAGCTTGTGGACGCCGCCGTGCCGCTTGGCTCCGGTGTCGGCGGGAAGTCCGCGCTGCTGGAGGTGGACGGGAAGCCGGTCTTCGTGAAGCGGGTGCCGCTCACGGATATGGAGCGGTTGCCGGAGCATGTACGGTCCACGGCCAACCTGTTCGGGCTTCCCACCTTCTGCCAGTACGGCGTCGCCGGTGGGCCTGCTGGTTTCGGGGCGTGGCGGGAGCTCGCCGTTCACACCATGACCACGAACTGGATGCTCGAAGGGCAGTACCAAGGGTTCCCGATGATGTACCACTGGCGCGTGCTGCCGGACACGACCGTGCTTCCGATGGAACTCGCGGACGTGGAGCGGGCTGTGGCCTATTGGGGAGGCAGGCCCGAGGTACGCCGTCGTATCGAGGCCCTTCAGCGGTCCTCCGCAAGCCTCGCGCTGTTCCTGGAGTACATCCCTCAGACGCTCGACGAGTGGCTCACCGAGCAGGTACAGGCTGGTGCGGAGTCCGCCGACCGGGCCTGCTCCCTGGTGGAGGGCGAGCTGGAGGCCGGCACGTCCTTCATGAACGCTCGCGGGCTCCTGCACTTCGACGCCCATTTTCAGAACATCCTGACCGACGGCCGACGCCTCTACTTCGCCGACTACGGCCTCGCCCTCTCCTCCCGATTCGATCTGTCACCGTCCGAGACCGGCTTCTTCGAACTGCACAGGACCTACGATCGCTGCTACACGCGCAGCTGGCTGGTGAACCGGCTGATCACGGCTGTCTACGGATACGAGCGGAAAGAACGCGAGGCACTTATTCGCGCATGTGCGGAAGGCGAAGACCCGCCGGACGGACCGCAAGAGGCCAGGGCGATCCTCTCCCGCCATGCACCGCTCGCCGCAGTGATGACGGACTTCTACGGCGCGATCCAGGACGAAGACAGGGAGACCCCGTACCCGTTGAAGGCGCTCCGCCGGGCCCTCCATGCGGACAGGCCACGTCGGACCTGAGCAGGTCTCAGGGGTCTTTGCGGCTGGCGATGCAGTCGGTCCAGTTGCACTTGATGACGTTCGCCCAGCGCGTCGCGTTGTCGATGCTGCTACTGCGCCGGTCAGCGGCGGCGCATAACGCGGACCACACCGTCGGTTCCAGCCACGATCAGTAGGCCCCGAACCATAACGCCCCCAGGCCCCTGACCCGGCGCGGGCTCAATCCGTCGCAGCGGACCCTTCAGGTGGTGTCATCTCTCACCTACAAAATCGGGTCCCCCAGGCACCGGGTGGAGTCAGAACTGACCTACAAGTGGCGTCAACCATCACCTATGAAGCCAGCGCATGCACTGGCAGGCCAACTTCTTCTCACCGTGTGAGGCAGAAGGGCTACAACGCCTGAGTACGGAGGTAGACGCCGACGGCCCGTCCCAAGGGGAGTGGGCCGCCGTGGCTCTGGTGCTATCAGGCCGTCTTGAGGGCGGCCACGTGCAGGGCACGTTCTTCGAGTTCCGCTGCGCCGCGCACGTTGCGGTAGGCAGGAAGTGCTTTGATTATGGTCTTCAAGTGCTCGTCTCCTCGGGCTGAGGAGATTGTCACGTGCTCGTCGAGGAACGTGTTCCACGTCTTGCACGCGGCTTCCACATGGCGCATACGGAACTGCCGCTCTGCGATCACGCCGAGGCAGTGCAGTCGCCCTTGCCTTTCCAGCGGGTTGCGTGCGGCGTTGGACCGGCGCAGGGCCTTGATGGACTCCTCCTGGTCTCCCAGGTGCCACTGCACGTGTGCCTCGTGGAAGTAGTACGCGGCCTGGTCGTAGCCGCCCACGGCGTCGCGGCGGTCATCGGCGCGGGCGAGGGCGGTTTCCGCCTCCCGAAGCCGGGTGACGGCGGTGTGCCGGGCACCCGTCATCGCGGCGGCGGCTGCTGCTGTCCACGCAGGAATGCGGAGAGACGTGGACCGGCGGCAGGGGCGGCCTCGGCGGCGGCGTCGGCCAGTTCCAGTCCCTTCGCGCCGTGCCCCAGGTGGGTGGATTGCAGGCCCATCCCGCGCAGGGTGCGGCAGTACGTGACGTGGTCCTCTGCGGCGCCGGCAAGGTCCAGGGCCTTGAGGTAGTACTTCTGCCCGAGTCCCTGGGCGTTCTCGTACATGGCCATCCAGCCCGTCAGATACACGAAGTCGGCGACCGCCGCCCTCATGTCCTGCTGCACGCGTTCGGTCCCGGAGGCGCGCAGGTAGGGTCCGGCCGTATTGACCAGGAAAGCGGCGGCCATCGGGCGGGCGTGCCCTGCCCCGACCTGGTCGAGAATGTCCGCGATCTTGTCTGTCATGGTGCGGACGGTTTCCACGTCGGACTGGCCTATGTGCAGGGTCCGACCGGCTGTCACGGCTTCCAGACGTCCAGCTACGTCCTCGAACCGGGGCACAGCCAAGGTCGCCGCATACATGCCGGCCTTCAGCGCTCCCCGGCGTGAGGGATCCATGTCTGCTCGGCTCAGATCGATCACTCCCGCCACGACATCGTGCTGCTCGTCCGGGGGGCTCTCCCAGCCGATCTCAACGCACGTTACGGGGCGGCCGAGTAGCCGTGAGAGCGCTTCGGCCACAGCGGGCCGCGCCTCGGGCTTGGGTGTACTGCCGGCGAGCCAGTGACTGACGCTCGTCTTGTCGTAGTGCAGGGTCACGCCGAGCTCGCGACCCACCGCGTTAACTCGTCGTGCTAGCTGCGCATTTCCGATTCCTCCTGTCCGCATCAGGTCCGCAAGAGTGGCATTCGGCGTGCGTGGCCGCCGGGCCATGGTGAACCCCCGGGTGTGTTCAACCAGTTCAACCGTTCATTCACTCTCCTCCCTTACCCACGTGTGCGTCTCGCGGTTGGGTGATTACCGGCCGTTCGCGTTCCTGCGTGGGCGGCTCGTGGATGGCCCGCCGGTCCCGGCAACCCTCGAGGGGGCTGGCGGGCACCTAGTCCGACGAAATGGCCCCCGCGCTCCCCAGAGGACGTGATGACGACGACAGCCGTACGCGCCCTTCGCACGGCCCCCCCACCGCGGCGGCGACGTGCTGAACGAGCGCTTCCGTGTAACCCCCCGCCATGGCGACGACCCACTCCGGGCAGAGGACGCATGCCGCGTAGGAATCCTGCGCCGGATCGCGGCCGCCCGGCTCCGATACTGCGGTCTCGAGGCGCTCCACGACGATGTGATGCTGATCGTCTCGGAGCTGCTGACGAACGCGCTCCTGCACAGTGGATCCACACAGATCAGCTTGAGCATCACCGTTGAGAATGAATCCCTTCGCATCGTCGTCGGCGACGGCATGCTGGGCTGCGCCGAGCCCAAGCCCGCAGACGGGACCGCCGAGTCTGGGCGGGGCCTCGCCCTCGTCCAGGCCCTGGTGCAGGACAAGGGCGGAACCTGGGGGACCAGTGACGCAGGCGCGACGACCTGGTGCCTCCTCGCTCTCCCCGGGGTTCGGCGGTGACCCCGCCATGTTCCGTCCAGGCCTGGACGCGCCCAGTGGAGCGGTGGGAACCGCCGCTCGATGGCGAAGCGCTGTCGTCGCTCCTGACGAAGGTCCGTGAATGGCAGGCGTACGACGGTGAGGCCCTGCTCGATGACGTGGCGGCTGTGCTGGATGAGGTCGTTCCTGCCGAGGACCGCATCGATGAGTTCGGGGACAGGCTCCGGGGCCACCTGATGCAACTCGTGAACATCGCCCTCGCCGCCGAAGCCGATCAGGACGAGGAGACCGCCCGGCTCATCGAGCAGGCGCGCACGGTGCGATCCGAAGACGTGCCCGGCGACCACTGGAAGGCCGTCGGGCACCTTCGCCGGATGGGCTGGATCGTCAACGAGCTACTCGAGCAACTGGTCGCAACCAACTGCCTCAAGGCGGCGGCATGACTCAGGTACGCACCGCCACGACAGTAGACAGGAAGAAGCGCCCCGTGCGACCCCAGACCGAGCCGACCTTGATTCCCTACATCACGCAGAGGGAAGGGGAGGAGGCGGCGCCGGACAACCTCCTCATCGTCCGGCAGGGCTCCGACCGCCGACTCTACTACGGGGATGAGGACCCCCGGGACAGGGACCTGGGCGGTGTGCTGTGGGCGCGCTGCGGATTCAATCTGGACGAGCGCAAGCAGCCGACCGGCGCCCCGCAGTGGAAGCTCACGCACCCGCAACGGCAGATGGCGACGATGCAGATGATGTGCTGCCAGGTGTCCACCGGGCCCGCGCGGACCCCCCTTGGGTTCATCTTCCTCGCCGGGCCTACGGACCACGGTCCCAACGAGCGAAGCGTCATCACGAACCAGCCGCCGGTGTGCCCGAGGCACGCGCGTGCCGTCGCCAAACTCTGCCCGCACCTCGACGGCAACCGGGTGGTGTTCCTGGCCCAGAGCGCGCCCCTGTACGGCGTCCACGGCACTCTCTACGGCCTGAGCGGCACGGGCGCACGTCGTCGCCCAGCCGGATAACCCCCTGCCCTACGGGCGCCGCAACATGGACACGTTCCTCGCCTCCCAACTCGTCCGCCGGCTCGCCTCGTTCCGAGTCAGTCGACCTGGAGGAGTTGCTGGAGGAGCTGCGGCTGACCGCATAGACCCCTGCCCGGTGGCCAGGATGCCCTCCGGGCCCTGGCCATCGGGCAGGTAGCAAGTTCCGCCCGTTCGACACGGCATTCGGCGCGGGCGGGGACGGTGCTGGCGCCACGCCCCCTCGGGGCCCCAGCACCCGCCGACAACCCCTCTCCCAGAATTATCAGGGGGGTCGTGCGCCGGCGGGAGGAGGCCGTCGGCGATCGTTATGAGTGACCGACCGGCTCGGGCGCCGGGGTGCTGCGCCGTGAACGGCCCGGCACGCAAAAGAGGGAGCCCGTGCGGCCCCGGCTGCCTGCGCGTGAGGTCAGCGGAGCCGACGAGACCGGGAGCGCGGGAGCGGGCGGGTCATCGGCTGGCGCCGCGGCCGATGCGGATGTCGTCCAGGAGGTCCCTGGTGATGGCCTCTGTGCCGGTCTCGGCGGCGGTTTTCGATGGCTTCCTGGGCAGCCTGGCAGATCAGGTCGCTGAGGGAGGCGATGTAGCCGCCGGTGCGCTGGTGCAGGTATTTAGCTTGTTCTTTTTCTTCCGGCCTCGAACGGCGTCTCGAACTGAGTCCTCACCTGGGAGTTCGCCGGACGTGGGGGCGGCCTTCGTCTGATCCTGTGCT
>Ga0307514_10005719_pt1 | contig 10998 bp, 9 predicted proteins | sample 16_EM_MG_FD_203088 | JGI IMG/M metagenome (GOLD analysis project Ga0307514, IMG submission 203088) | Populus trichocarpa ectomycorrhiza microbial communities from riparian zone in the Pacific Northwest, United States - 16_EM | ecosystem: Host-associated > Plants > Roots > Unclassified | place... | reverse complement strand
GACCTTCCTCGCATACACATTTATCGCGTATCGCATTGCCGCATCTAACGCATTGCGCATTGCCATAATCCCCTACGCCGTGACATCGACCGAAGCCCTGAACTTCACTCCCTTAAAAAAAAAAAGCCCCGAACTTCACATTTCACATCATACAGTTCACCAGCAATATTCACTAACTATGGCCCACTCGTTACAGCTCGGACAAAAGCCTCCCTCTTCGATTCCCTGCTTGTACAGCAGAGTACAGTTCACCTGGAATCACACTTGTTATCCGACATTCGTATTTCCCTGGCCTTATCTCCTTACCTGACCTCCCGCTAGATCAGGGGTCCGCACGCGAAGACTTTCCGAAATATATTGGATTACCAATCAACCCTAGCACATGTATCAAGTACTGGTAACAAGTCACCATATCAGCACAATCATTACTATTACTACAAACCCAGTCTCAAGGTAGGAAAAGAATTCATCGAGTGATAGTTAGGGCTCAAATAGAACAACTGGGTACTGAGAAGCGATGAAGGACAACTGCAGGAAGGAGAGGGACGGCAGTGCGATCCCCACAAGGGCAAGCTGCCTGCCCGGCACCTAGCCACTTGAGGGGTAGCTCGCAAGCGGAAGGGAGGTCAGGCTGCCGGTGTTGTCCTTCCAAAACCAACTGACGTCCAAACTACCAGTGGTTACGTACTGGCCCATTTGTGCGAGTGCTAGCTGGGTGTAACGGGGCTATTGGCTTAGGACTATGGGTAGCTCCAGGGAGCGCTTCGTGACTGAACTGTGGCTATGACTGGGAGACGGACGTTGGTATTCAGAGTTAGATACAAGGCGTTGCGTGAGGAGGAGGGGCATAGGGAGGACATGGACGGGTCTTTTATAGACAACGTTCATCCTCCTCGCATGTCTATCCGCACATGTCCATCCTCACATGTCCATCCTCACATGTCCGCATATCGCATTACTGCATCTTACATATCTCGCATCGGCTAATCATCGTGCGCCGTGATATCATCCCTCTCCTATGGCCGAGGTCCCTTGAGGCTTAGTTCTCAGGTAGATGTCAGGATAGCGCTCGTGGAACACACCGACTGCTTCCAGCTCATGGCTGCCTTCCATTCCGGCTGGTCATCCCCTACAAACTTGACAAGGTATTGAAGCTTCCTGCGGAAGGTTCGGGTATCCAGGATTTCTTCTACGTAGTGCTCCTTTTCCCCATCCACAATGACTGGTGGTGGGGGAGGATTATGCTGTCCGGGCAGTGGGTTGTTGTCAGCAGGGTGACATGCTGCACTCGATGGTGCTTCAGGGTGGGGGGAAAGTTGGTCTCATAGGCGTATGGACTGATGACCTTGGTAATTTTGTAGGGGTCCCAGTCTCCTGTCGTCTAGCTTCCTGCTCGGTCGTTGAGCGGAGAGGTTCTTCGCATTGAACCAAACCTGGTCCCCTACCTTGAACGCTGGCGCCAGCTTCCTCTTCTTGTCCGCTTGCTCTTGATGCATCATTTGTGCCCTCAATAGCTCTGCCTACAGATGCTTCGTAATCTCCTTGAACTTCTCAGCCAGCTGCTTTGCTGTCTGCTTCTCTGGCTGTTTCCCAGTTTTCATTAGATCAAACTGCCAGAGGGGGTCTTGTCCATAGTTAGTGAAGAAGGGGCTCATGCCGGCGGTTTAAGATGCATGGTTGTTCCCAGCGAACTCAGCTAGATGAAGCCAGGCTTCCCAGTCGTCCTGAAGGTAGTTCACATAGGCCCGTAAGTATTGCTCCAGGATGGCATTGCTGCGTTCGGTCTGCACATCAGTCTGTGGGTGGAAAGGGGTAGATAGCAGAACTTCGATCTTGAGCATCCTGCACAGAGTCCGCCAGAACTTGGCCGAGAACTGGGTTCCACGATCTAAAACGATAGTCTTTGGGAGTCCATGGAGTCGAAAGATGTGACGAGCATATAGGTCTGCCAGCTGTTCTGCAGTGCCTGGGTCTAAAAATTGTGCATCTGTGAAAGTATACCTGCTAAGACGCGTCAGTTTTCACAGCTATCTTAAGGTCCAGGTCAAAGTACTTGAGGATTGGTGCAGAGGTGAATGCTTTCTTTAGGCATTGGAAAGCCTTCTCACATGCCTCTGACCACTTGAACTTTATGCCTTTCCTTGTTAATGCCGTCATGGGTGCTGCTATTGATGAATATCCTTGGATAAACCTTTTATAGATGTTGGCGAAGCCAATAAAGACCTGGATATCATGGACACTTGTTGGTGATTCCCATTTGGTAATTGTTTCTACCTTTCGTGGATCCATCTTTTTTTTTTTTCAAGAATCATTTATCGCATTCGTCCTATCTAGAACATGGCGATGGGGTGGATCCACCTTGACTCCCTCATTTGATATGATCAAGCCTAGGTAATCAACTTCTGTTTTGTGAAATCCGCATTTCTCAGGTTTAAGGTGTAGACCGACTTTAGAGAGTGCTTTCAGGATTGTTTTGACATGAATCTTGTGCTCTTGGAGAGTCTCTGAGTAGATGAGAATATCGTTAATATAGGCTGTACAGAAGTTATCCAGGAAGGGATATAGTATATTATTGATAAATTACTGGAAGTCAGCAGGGGCATTGGTTAGACCAAATAGCATGACAAGGGCCATAGCGGGTTCTGAAAGCAGTTTTCCACTCATCCCCCTCCGCCACTTTCAACAAATTGTAGGCTTCTCTGACATCAAGTGTAGTGTAGTAGCGGGCCTTGGAGAGCTGCATCAGTGTTTCTCTAATCAGGGGAAGGGGGTAGCGATTCTTGATAGTGCCTTTATTCAGTCCCCAATATTCAATATATAATCTGAGTGAGCTATCTTTCTTTTTCACAAACAGTATAGGGGCCCCGGCAGGGGAGGAGGATGCTCTAATAAATCCTTTAGATAGATTTTCATCAATCTATTGGCGGAGGGCTTGGAGTTCTGGTTTCGACAAGGAGTAGAGGAGACCGAAGTGGGGGGTAAATCCTCCACAAGGAAAAGAAGAAAAACAACCGACGCAACGACAACCTTCATATCGACAACAGCAACAGACAATCTTCACATCAGCAACACCCGTGACAACCTCCCCAACATCATACAAGCTCTCCCTCAACATATGGTTTCAACCTATGGTCATTAATAGCGTTCTTCAGGCAACCCACCTTCTTCCCCGTAACCAAAGGGTCAGTTCGCAATTTATATACATTCTTGTCCCATATCGCATGGACTACAAAAGGCCCAGTCCATCGAGGGGCGAATACGGGAGTGAATCCTTTGGCGTCGTACTTGCTTTCTCTCTTCCACACTTTTTGACCTAATTCATACCTCCGATAAGCTCCATCTACTCCCATTCCCTTCTGCTCCTTCACCTCTCTAAGTCCAGGGATCGCATCGTACAGGTATTGCAGGCGCTTCGCCACCAGTTCCCTGTGTTCCTCGTCTGTCTGTGGGAGGGGTAGCTTCGGGACTTCGTTTGCGGCAAGGTCAACTGGTAATTTTGGTTCGATACCCAGGGCCAACATTGCCGGAGAGGGCCCGGTTACTGTGTGAGGAGTCACTCTATACGCCCATAGCACCAACTGTAGCAACGGCGCCCAGTAGGTCTTTTTTGCTTCCATAGGTTCTTCTTCGACGTCCTCAGCCAACTCCAACCTTTCCCCTTCAGCCTCCCTGACCCTCGCCAATACCTCTGCATCGATCGCCGCGCCTACCCCCATGATATTATCTCCTCGGATCTTTGCCTCCTCTTTCTCAGCTGCAATTTCTACTGCTTCTTGCACCGCTCTCTTGAGCATGGTCTTGATTGTACCCACGACTCTTTCTATCTTCCCATTTCGACTGAGGGTAATATGGAGTGGAGAGGTGGTGTTTCACTTTTAGGATTCTGCATAATGCACGGATTATGGGATTGACGAAGTGGGTACCGTGATCTGATTGCAAGGAGATTGGGCACTCGCGCCTAGTGACTATGTTGTTATAGATAAATTCTGCTGCAGTTTCGTGGGATGCGTCCTTCGTAGGTTCTCCCTCATCCCACCTAGAAAGCCAATCTACAGCAAGGATGGCATATTTGGCGCCAGTCTTTACGTCCTCAGGAAAGGGGCCCGCAAAGTCGATAGACTAATGCGAAAATACGTCCGTTGGAGACACGCTGTAACCCGGTACTGCCAGGGGGTTGGGCTTCGAAAACCGTTGACACTGTCGACAGGCTGCAATATGGCGGGCTATTACCTTCGCTGCTCTGGGGACCTAGAAGCGTTGTCGGAAAAGACTATAACAGGAGCCTAGGGCTCTGTGGCCTATCCCGTTATGCATCATGATCAGCACTTCCCTGATTCTGTCCACCTTGTCTAGGACTTCAACTTTCGCCCTGCCACCTTTCAAGCGCTACAGCTTGCCGTTCTGCAGCTCCATCCCAGAGGCAAGCTTGCGGGTAGCTCGCGCGACCACCGCATTGCCAGGGAGTGTCCTGTCGATTAAGAATTGACGAACATGTTTCAGCGCCTGCATCTTGATTTCTTCTCCTTTGGTAAGTAGCGGTTTGAAATCTGGCCTTGCCTCTTCGTGTACTTCGGATTCGACTCTGGACTGTAGCAGAGAGGATTTTGTGGTCATAGGGGTGATATGGGGGTACAACTTCTGCCACAGCCTTCTTGAACACAGGTAAGAATTCATGGTAGTCTTCTGGCACTAGCTCCCTAATCTTATCATCCTCCGTTTCTACCTTGTCCATTTTGTTGGTCTCATACTTCTTGAGGATCTTGTCTATTTCATAGAGTGCAATGATTTCTTTCTCTCTCCATAAGGTTCGGATAAACGTAGAACCAGCAATCAAAGAAATAGATAATTTCTTGGGAGGTAAAACGATCGATCAGAATCTTCGTGATTTTCTTGTTCTCCGAACCATTGTCGTGGATGATCATCCCCGGAATCCCAAACCGAACAATCCACTCATGAACAAACACCGCAACACTTTTGGAGTCCGCATTTCTGAGCGCTTTTGCTTCTACCCATCCGCTCAAATACTCCCCCATTGCCACGATTTTTGAGAATCCTTCATTCTGAGGCATATATATCACGTGAAGTCCAACTTTTTGCCACAACGAGTTGTCTAACGTAGGGTGAAGTTCCTCCGTTACCCTGATAGGTGATCTCCTTTGACACTCCTCGCAGGTTTTTACCAACATCTCGATACAGGCCCTTCCACCAATACCTCAAGGCGATTTTCTGATAGGTTCCCTTCTTTCCTCGATGACCACTCTCTTCATGGAGCTGGCGTAGAATCTCCTGTTGCTTTTTTTTTAAAGAATCATTAATCGCATTCATCCTATCTAGAATATGGCGATGGGTCTCCTATAGGCAGTTCTTCCTTATGCCAATTAATGTTAGCTGGTACTTTGGTGATGGGGGTGATAGCTCCTGATTCCACAGGCCGGCCATCTATGACTTCAAGGGAGCGTGGCTGTTTTAACTTGAATAAGGGGAGATTGTGAACTCTTCATCTGCAAATGCGTACCCCGTTGTTCCACTGTCTATTAGTGCGTGAGTTGGAAGGCAGGAAATCCCATCATTAATTCCATAGAGATAACTATATGATTCCCATCCAACAATTCCTCCTCAAGCACTTCAGACTGTAGAGACAACGAAGCAACACATAAACCAGACAAGGGAGACGAGCGCCACACAGCAGAGTGGTCATGCTGCTGTACGGCCCCTAGTTTTCCGACGGTTCGGCATTGGGGGTGATGACAGCTGCAGAGGACGTGATAGTAGGAGCGATAGCAGCATCTTGCAATGTACGCTGACCAAGAGGGCAGTCCCTCACCATATGCTCTATTTCTCCACAACGATAACAACGCCCTTCTGCCATACGGCGAGCCTTTTCCTCAGCAGTAATGCGGCGACGGTTGGTGAAGAGGCCCATGGGGCCGGGGCTACTGCCAGTAGCTGTAGTAACTTGTGGAGGCGGAGCAGTTGATTGAGGTGCAGCGTTAGAGGGACCGGGGCGCGGGGACTCTTTTTGGATCTGCCGGCGTGTAGTATTCATATCATCACAGAGATCCACAAATTCTGTAAGAGTGGCTGGCTTCGAGCGTAAGAGCAGCCAATTTAGATGGTTCATCCCATGTAACTCCGGAAGCATAGCGTTGGAATTCAGCATAGGAGGAGAAGTCTCGTGCTCCTTTTGAACCGGGCTCATAACCTAGAAGCCCTGTGGTGATCCTCTGATGTTCGTTGTATTGTCTATCCCCATCCCCGACGTACGAAGTCTATCTATCCCCTCCTCCCTAGCTACTACCAGAAGACATGACACTAACTAGCCTAGTCATCACCCTCCTCGCATCCCGCGTCGCCAGCCCTAAGGAACCTCGTTCCTTTCACCTCCCCCCGACGCGGATGATAACAATAACACTGGCACAGGATACATAGATAGTACTTAGCTTGGATTCTGCCTCTACTCTGCAGCTCGGTTGGGGTTGCCGAAGGCATTCTCCAAGATTGTAGGGCAGCAAGGTTTGGGAGATTAACTCTGCCATTCCGTACATAGCTTCGTACCAGGTCTGCCGCGTCCCCTCGCAGGTAGTTGACTGCCAGGCGGAGTTTTGTCTGTTCGTCATTGTAGGATGCAGCTTTGAGTTCGAGCTGCATAAGGAAATTTGGTAACTTGGAGCATGTTCCATCAAAGTGTTCAGGGTCAGGGATCTTCTCTCGCCCTGTAGTAATCCGTAGTTCAGTAGGCACGGCTTCAGCAGCTCTAGTTAGTACATTGACTGTGGCTCGGGCAGCTGCAAGTTCACCCCGGAGTGTGCATATAGTAGTTTCTGCTATTTCTGCATTATTCAAGGCAAGTGTCTGCTCCTCTGTGAGCTGCCTGACTTGTTCCGTGAAGTTGGTCAATTGCGTTCGCTGGTCTGATAAGGTCGTAAGGGCTGTAAGGAGGGCACGAGTCTCATCAACCAGTTGGTTGGTAATGTCGGTCATGTCGTGTGCTGCTTGCCAGCGGGCAAGCAGGGAGCTGACATCGGGGGGCAAGGTAACGAGGGGCATTGCTCGTGGACGTAGGCTGCGCTCGGTGGAGATGGATGACGCAACGTAGTGTAACGGGACTATTGGCTTAGGACTATGGGTAGCTCCAGGGAGCGCTCCGCGACTGTGACTGTGAACTATGGCTATGACTGGAAGACGGACGTTGGTATTCAGAGTTAGATACAAGACGTTGCGTGAGGAGGAGGGCCATAGGGAGGACATGGACGGGACTTTTATAGACAATGTTCATCTTTCTCACATGTCTAGTCTGGTTGGCACGACCCTCCTCCGCATCACATGTCTATCCGCACATGTCCATCCTCACATGTCCGCATATCGCATTACTGCATCTTACATATCTCGCATCGGCTAATCATCGTGTGCGCCGTGACACTGGGACGACATGTCACCTTTCGTGCGTGAGGCAAGAGTGCAAGGATGGCCGACAGAAGGTGAGTCCCTGATCGGAGTCCGAGACACTGGAAAGGCCCGGGAGGGTCTATGTAGCATTGGTTAGTCGGATGAACGGCGGGCCTTCAAGGGTCCTCATCAGCGTTGACCTGCGGGGTGCTTAGGGCATCTGGCGAGACCCCGAGGGCCTTGGGTATCAGGCTATGTGACTAGATCATTCTTCGAGGCCTGAAAAGTCAGCAAGTGTGAGCAGACTAGCAGACGTACCTAGGCAGCCGGAAGGGGTTTAAAAAGCCCTGAGCGGCAGTTGATAAATCGTAGGGGTCTATCGGGCTCGACAGGACGGCTCTAAAGCCGGGTTGGTCTCAGCGATTTGCTAATTCAATACGCCGAGGAAGCAACTCGTGGAACTCTCGACCGATGATAGTCAAAAGTGTTACGCTTGCCTTCGAGTCCTGTTGGGGGTCCCCAGCAACTTGTGGAACTCTCACCTGATGATAGTCATAACTGTGGGGGAGGGGAGGGAGAGAGAGAGAAGGGAAATGGGACAGAGGGGAAGGGATTTGCGGGTGCTGTATCTAAACGTGGGAAGAGCAAGCGGGGCGACCCACACAGTATTACAAACGGCGGTGGAAGAGGAAGCAGATATAGTGATTGTGGCAGAACCATGGGGCGAAAGCAAAAGGAGGATACAACAACCAGGGATGGAGGTGGCATATGAAAGCCGAGATATAGTGGTGTACATCGTAAAGGGGAGGGAGATTAAAGTGAGGGGGGAGGGAAGCTGGGCGATGATAGATGGAAATATAGCAGCAGCGTATCTACGACCACGGCTGAACAGGCAAACCGTGAAAGCAAGACTGCAGGAGATGATGAACAAAGGAGCCAACACAATAATCGGGGATTTAAATTGCCATGGAAATGGAAAAGACAAGATGTTGAAGGATTGGATTGAGGGGGAAGAGCTAATGGATATTGGGACAGCGGAGTATACCCACAGATATGGGGCAACGCACCAATGCACCCTCGATCGCGTCCTTACTACTGGAGAAGCGAGGCCATGGAAGATAGAGAAAGAATGGGATCACTCTTCGGATCATGCGATAATAGGATTCCGAAAGCCCAGGGCGGACATCAAGAGACAAGTGAAGAGAATAGATTGGAAAGCGGTAGAGAGGTATGTGCAAGAAGAGGGGAAGAAGTCAGGAGAGAGGATTTTCGGATATGTTGGAGAAGCATATGAGGAGTTGAGGGGAATGATGGAGGAAGATATGGTCAGGAATGTTTCAATAGTGGCGAGGTCAAAGCCATGGTGGAAGAAAGAGTGGAAAGAGCTAAGGAAGCAGGCAAGACACTCGAGGGGGGCGAGGAGGAAGTTGCGTCAAGAGATAAGGAAGGCGAAGAGAGAAATGTGGGCAAAATGGGTGACAGAGGGGAAAGAAGTATGGGATATAGTGAGGGTTTGCAGAAATCCATTCAGGATAAGAGAAAGGTGCGGCACCTTGAGAGATGGTGAAGGAATCAAGTATGAGACAAGTGAGGAGAAGTGCCAGGCGTTCATAAAGCACAACCTCATAACCGAACCAGGACGGGACAGGACACCGGTAGGGAGACAGGCAAGAAGGAAGCCGCAAGAACACACAGCAGTACGAATACGCCACGCCCTGAAAAAGACAAGGGATGATAGTGCGCCAGGGCCTGATGGGATAAGTTGGAAACTATTAAAAAAGTTGAAGGATACGGGGCTGGGAAAGGCACTACTTGAAGACATAGGACAGGTAGCGGAAGCAGGAGCAAGAATGCCAGAAGAGTGGAGGGGAATGAAGATGGTGATGATACCCAAACCAGGTAAAGATCACACAGTGGTGAAAGGGTGGAGACCAATAGTCCTGGCGAACACGGCAGGAAAGCTGGCAGAGAAGATAGTAGCGGAGGAATTACAAAAATGCGAAGAATTGTGGCATGAGCGAGCATTTGCAGGAAGGAAGGGAAGAGGAGCAATGGACAGCGTTATGCTAATGGGGTATATAGCAGAAAAGCATGGGGAGGGAGTGATAGTCGGAAGGGATGCACAATCTGCTTTCAACTCGGTGAAAAGAGAATACGCGCGGGAAATACTAAGAGAGCACAAAGTACTCCAAGAGTGGATATACGATTGGTTGTCACCAAGGCAATTCAACATCGAGGTGGATGGACAAGTAATCGGGAACACCAGGATGACTGGGGGCACGCCACAAGGAAGTCCGCTTTCACCAGCTTTATTCACCATTTATATGTCGAAAGTGGTATGGACAGCGGAGAAAGCACTGAAAGTAAGAAAAGGGGGGAGACAATTAAGAAGGGAACGCAGGGAGAGCTACTGGCCCCTATCATTTATTGACGACGTCAACGGGGTCAGAGTTGGGGGAGAGGAGGAGATGGACGAGGCATTAGCAGAGGCAGGAGGAAAAGCAGGTATCAAGTGGGACAGGATGAAAGACTGGAAGGGCAACAAGGGGAGACACCTCGGGGTAGTCATGCAAGATCAAAGGCGGCATCAAAAGTATCGCAGCCAGAAAGCGAAAGCAGCATGGGACATAATCCGGAGATTGACCAAACTGCCAGCGATGGGGAAACGCAATATCTTGACGCAACAGCTTCTACCCATGTTGACGTACGGCTGCGAGCTGTACCCTGAACCAAGCGAGCAACAAGAACGACTCGCATACGAAATGTACAGATGGACAGTAGGGGGGTACCCAGGGAGCAGGAAAGATAAGATACAGGCTCTGGTGGGGCTGCAAGGGTTGGGGGAAATAATGCGCAATAAGAGAATAAGGTGGGCAGCGTCAGTGTATGCCAGAAACCTGCCCGAATTGAGAACGATAGCGGAACCAATATTGAGGGAAGCTTTAGGCGACGATACGGAATATAGATGGATGGAGGGAAGCAAACAGGAAGAGGTGAAGATAGAAATACGGGAACTGGTAGAAGCAGAGGTGGAGGAGTGGACAGATGGCAGCAGGCGGGAGGGAAGAGCAGCTGGAGCCACTAGGTCGAAGGGGAGTTATCTCGGGGAATGGGCTACAGTGGCAGATGCGGAAGAGATGGGGGTATTGCTAGCATGGGAAGATGGGAAGACCACAGTCGCCCTGGACAGCCAGGGAGTCATCACACGGATCGCGAACCTGCGGTACACACACCCGAGGTCGTGGATAGAAGAACGGTTGGTAGCACAAATGCAGGAGCAAGCAAGGACGTTGATGTGGGTTAAAGGGCACAATGGTACAGAGGGTAATGAAGAGGCGGACAAAACAGCAGGGAGAACAGCGGAGATGGGATGGAGGCTGATGGAGAAGAATATAGCGACACCAGCGGGTATAAAACAAGAATTCCCAATATACCCGAGGGCGCCGTCACATCTGCGATGGACAAGACAAGCGGTAAAGGGGCTAGTATATATGGTAACAGACAAGGGACCCCAACGCCAATGGTTATGGGAGATTGGGAAGAGTGAGGAACGGTGGTGTGTCTGCGATGGGTGGACAGCACAGAATGCGGCGCACCTAATGAGCTGCCCGT
>Ga0307514_10005718_pt1 | contig 10998 bp, 5 predicted proteins | sample 16_EM_MG_FD_203088 | JGI IMG/M metagenome (GOLD analysis project Ga0307514, IMG submission 203088) | Populus trichocarpa ectomycorrhiza microbial communities from riparian zone in the Pacific Northwest, United States - 16_EM | ecosystem: Host-associated > Plants > Roots > Unclassified | place... | reverse complement strand
AAATAGCATCAATATGAATGATTATTTTATATGGAGAGGCATGGTAGTTTATTATACCTTCAATATTTTTATTTTAGGGGATAGTCTAGTATCATGCGTATAGTTTTAGAACCCAATAATGGTTGAATCCAAATGTTTCGGGTTTGACATATTTACCGTACTCATGTTACTCTGGATTTAGCTAACTGTCAAGTTCAAATGTTTTGGGTCTTCTATGATTGTTAAACCTCCGCTATCCTGGGCTTGACTGATTGTCAAGTCTAAGTTCTTTGAGTCTGTCATGCTCATTAAATCTTCATTACCTTGAACTTAATTAATTGTCAAATCTATTTTTTTTTTTGGATGTGTTGTGCTCTATTTTTTGAAATGATTTTTATTTGTAGAAAGTCTATGATAAAAAATAAAATGCTGACTCATGATTTTTCATGGTGGAGTATGTATAGTCTAGTGTTTCTTTTACTTTCAATGGCTTCGCAAAGACCCCACACGATTCGAAAATCATGAAAGTATTTGCTAGAACAAGAAAAAGAAAGAAAAAGGGCAATTTAACTATTTTTTTTCTTCTTATCTTGACTGTTTTGCTGGTGTGGTGGTTGTTTTCCTCTTGTATATGCTTTGGAGTGCTTATTTGTCTATGAAGTCAGGATCACTGAAGAATTATTCCCTGTAATGATATGATAGACAACTACACCCTCTCTTAGGAAGGCATAAGATGGGTCGTGTGGTCACTAGATTAACATCGTACTTAATTTAGGAATTGTAGTTTAAAATATTTTTTATTTAAAAATATATTAAGATGAATTATTTTTTTATTTTTTATACTAATATATTAAAATTATCAAAAATTACAAAAAAATTTAATTAATTTTTTTCAAGTTAAAATTATTTTTGAAAAACATCTAAAAACAAAAATAAAAACTATATCAAACATCATTTTAAATTAAATATTTTAATTAAAATAATATCATTTAGTATTTTTAATGTTATTTAGATGTGTCAATCAAGTTACTTAACTGAGTTAATTAATTTTTATTAAATTAATAATTTTTAATTTAATTAGAAATTAACTCGAGTTTAATTTTAAATCTCAAATTTTTAATCAAAACTGAATTTAATAACTCAATGTAAATGTAAAAAAAAGAAAGAGGAAGAAGATGATTCTGATAATTTACCTCCTAATTTTTAATTTATGTTCTTACAACTTCGATGGACTTAACCATTTTTTTTTATTATTCTAAATCGAACAGCGATAGTTAACATCCATTCTTTATCTTCGTTATTCTCAATACTTTTTTTTAATCAAACAACTTAAATGATTGGCCATAAAAAAGTGCTAAAAAAAGGTTTTGAATTAAAAAAATCCTCCTACTGTTAAAATCAAATAGTAAAAAATTAACTAAATATTCACGTCAAGAGGTCAAGATCCCTAACGGGCTACTGACCGGAAAACCTGCCTGTTACACACCCATGAATGCAACAAGGAACAGGAACCAATCAAATCACAGAAGAATTGAAAAAACAACCAATCAGTGACACCCCTTTCCCAATTTCACCCGCCACCCACTCGCACAAAATCATACCCCAACCATTCGCTGAACTTGGCAGAATCCCATAACATCCAAACTGGACCCCACCAAACGCCCACCACCGAACTAAGGAAAAGAAAGAAATTCCCTCTCCTCTCCTTTACTTTCCTCGCCTTTACTTTCCTCGAGTGAATTCCATTCAGTTCCAAGCTAAACCAAAAATCCATGCCAGAAAATCATTTCCATTTCTAGCAACTGCAAAGTCTCTTCCATGTTCAAATACTCAGACTTCAAGTTCAAGTACAGTAACTGATAATCGAGGGTTTGGAATGGATAGTTGGTGTGGAGGAGAGGCAACAATTAAGAGCCGGGCTAAACAAACTGAAGAGAGTTATCAGTTACAGCTTGCTCTTGCTTTGAGGTTATCTTCACAGGCTGCTTCAGCTAATGATCCCTATTTCTTGGATTTCAGTTCTAGTGACAATACTAAAAGAGGACTTCCTCCTTATTCTCCCGAGTCTCTTTCTCATCGATTCTGGGTAATATTTTTTTCATACTTTTCATTGCACGAGCATATCTCTCTGAAGTGGGCCCCATCAAAAGTTGAGATTTCTTTTGGGAGCTTGGAGAAAGATTTTGTTGACGTGATTTCAAGAAAATTTTACTGCCTATGTTCTTAAATATTTTATGATTTTCTCCTTTGCTTTTTTTTTTTAAATTTTGTACTGCAAACGTGTTTTGAAGTTTGTGTGTGTGTGTGTTTTCGGTTATATTTGTATCAGGTGAGTGGAAGTTTGTCATACTTCGATAGAATTCCAGATGGGTTTTATGTGATACATGGATTGGATCCTTATACATGGAGCATAAGTGCCGATAGTCGTGTCCCATCTTTTGAATCATTAAAGGCTGTTAATGATTTGTCAATAGGAGTGGTTTTGATTGATAGATTCAGGGATCCTGGTTTGAAGGAGGTACATAATAGAGTTATTGGTCTTTCGAGCAGCTTGAGTACAACCGAAGATGTGGTTAAACACCTTGCGATTGTTGTTTGTAATCTTATGGGGTGAGTTCTTGAGTTATGTTCAGTTTCGGGTGTTTTCAGTGAATTTCTTGTATTAGGATTCTTGTGAACAAGGTTTTTCTTTATTGTCTCAGGGGTGTAGTCCTCAATGAAGATGATAATGCCTTTGCCGAATGCTGGAAGGAATGTACTGAAGTGATGAAAAGGCGCTTCCGTTCTGTTGTGCTTCCAATTGGAAGCTTATCCATTGGCCTTTGTGTTCATCGTGCATTGCTGTTTAAAGTAAATCTCACAACTTCGTTGTTTTTTTTCATTGCATTCTGCAGCATTTTAATGCTGCCCATGTTTGTATTAAATACATACTATTTGGATGTTGAATGGAAAAATGCAACATATTGATCATATATTTTTCCTTTAATTATTGGATGTATTTATGTCTTCCAAACTATAAATGTCTCTATTGACATTTCTCGAATTATGATTTTTTTCAGGTATTAGCAGACTCGATTAACTTGCCTTGCAGAATTGTTAAAGGATGTAAATACTGCAGAAGAGATGTCGTTTCATCCTGTCTGGTACAAGTTGGTAATGACAGGTATGCAGTTTCAACCATATATTTATTTGAATTTCACTACATAGGAGGTTGGAACTGTGGAGCAATAGAGCTTTGAAATACGAGTAAATCAATATTTGGAGGTTGGTAAATATATTGATATCTTTAGTGGTATGTAGTGCAAAGTGGTAAGTGAAGAATGGGAGAGGATGGGTGAATCTTGGATTGCTGTAAGATTCATCCGGGTTCTTACATTGGACCTGTTTGTACTTGCAGTTGAGCTTGAGCCATTTTTATTTTTCCTTTCCTTATCATCTTAATTTGTCCAAGTGAATTATTTCTTAATTGACCGTTGGTATGTGCCTGGTAAAAATGAATAAATGGAACCCCTTGCTCTGACAGAAACTTTTCTCTCAAAAGAAACTGGCAGGAAAAGCATGAGCATCCTGAAATTTTGACACGAGCACTGTCTACTTTAGCATCTCCCACATAATGTTGGTGGGGTGGATCGTTTTTCTTGGATATTTGAGGAAACATTATTTATATGGCTTGAACTGCAATGATTACACAAACAGCAAGCATTGTTTCTCCCTGATACTTGGCATAACCGGAGTCCACATTATACCAGCTATTGTTGACATGGTTAGAAAGGGTGTCATCTGCATAATCATAGATGGCCATTCACCATTTAACTATACTTTTGTCTGCTATGGTTGTCTGAATGGTGGAATGGCTTTCTTTCAAGGGTGAAGTTCTCATTCCACCAGCATTCGATTCTTTTCCATTCTGTCCAAAAGTTAATCAAAGTTGCTTAAGTAATTGCTGCCGTGAGAGGATATGAGAATAATTGATGGTTGCTTTTGTTTTTCAAGATCATTTCTTCGAAATTGCGAGTGTGCTTTTTGAAGGTTGAATGGCTGACCTATCTAGGGAATTACTGTATGAGTTTTTCTTTTATGGTAGGTCTATTGCTCTATAATTGTTGAAATGAAAGGTCCATGGAGTGGTTGATCTCTGAATTAATTTCATAATCCTCAGGGAATACTTTGTTGATTTGCTTAGAAATCCAGGAGCCCTAAGCCAGCCTGATTCCTCGCTCAATTGTTCATCTTCAATCTTAGTTTCTTCTCCATTGTCTCATCCAAGGTTTAAATCTAATCAAACAACCGAGGACTTCAGGACATTGGCCAAACTCTACTTCCTTGACAGCCAGCCACTTAATCTTGTATTTGATAATTCTTCATCAGGTGATTCCCTATCTACTTCATACATGCATCGCTATAATATTTTAGAATACATGATTGATCACTTTGGCATTTATTTGTCATAATCAGTTGAGATGAGGAGAAACTTGTGCGTTATTTAATATATTTGTTTATCCTATTCCTCAAACAACCCCTACACATTTTCATAATTGTTTGAGATGCAGAGTACTTTCTCTGTGACTTCAAATTGGAATTTCCAGTTATCTCGTAGTATCTACAGAACCATATTTATTATACGATACTCTGATCATTTGCTTTGAAGTAAATAACTAAAGAATAAGTTCATCTCTTATGATCAAACTTTATCGAACTGTAAATAGTTTTGAAATAAGATAAAGAATTTTTAACAAAAAAGAAAAGGCTAAAATATTCTGATTGTAATGCTCAATATGATTAGTTACAGCACATATGATGTGTCTGACAGTGTCTCTGAGTCTGACCTGCCAAAGGAAATGCTAGAATGGCAAGTCATGCTTGTAAATGGTATTTAAAGACAATTGAGATTCAGTGAAGTAATCTATTATTGACACTTTCTAAACCTTGGATTTGCAGGCACTACTATTGATGAAGATGACAAATTTATTTCAAGGCTCGGTAAAGACAAGAAGAACCTTCTGCCCACTTCAAGCAACAACCGTGACGCTTCTCTGTCAAGTTCTGTCCTACCAGTTAGGCAAAAATATACAGATCCTGTCGTCTCTAATCCCAAGCGTGTTGCTACAAATAATTTGTTGTTCATGGAATTAAACCAGTCAATACCAAGTAAATCAAACAATCAACTTCATCTTGAAGAGGAAGATTTGGATGTACCCTGGAGTGAACTTCTTTTGAAGAATAAAATTGGATCAGGTACCTTTTCATTTGAACTTTGGGAGGACTTCACCACTGCATGCTACGGTAGCTATTAGTATCCCCTTCATGCGTCCAATGTATTTTAGTTTGTCAATTCAGTGAGATTTCATTCATGAAGGATACTGACAAATGCTTCTCAGGCTCTTTTGGAACTGTCTATCATGCTGACTGGCGTGGTTCGGTAAACATTTCTTTCTTATATCTCATAATCTTTGGCATTTTGTTTTGCTTGTTTTGAATATGTATATATAGTGGTTCTTATATCACAGAATCTTTCATCTCTATGATTGCTGTTGTTGATGAGATACCAAGATTCTTTTTATATGTTATCTATAAGAAAACCCAGCAGCGAAATGGTGTTCTAATGTAGATTCTGCTATAAAAGTTGGTGCCTTTCCAAAAATCCAATCTCCATTCTTGTCATTTTCTCTTCAGGATTTCTGGGAGGATATTGTTTGCAGGACTACCTTGTATCATGGTTGGTAGACCTATAACAGCAGTTAGGATATCTAGAGTAGCAATTTTTATGTATTCTTCAGAATATGCAAAATAATCTTGTGTTGATTAGAAATCATTCTTGTATCTAGAAGTTATCATTTGAGGGTGTCAATTCTTGTCTTAGTCCTGCAGTTCTTTCCGAGCCTTTTCTGAATTCTGCTTAAGCAGTAGTTTGACACTAATCATTCTCATTATTGAGACAAAATTGGCAATTGGTCTTGATCAGCTATTAATTTGATGTTGAGATGAAAATGATCTTCGTTTGCATCTCCAGCACTCCTCTAGAATGTAATAAATTAAATTTCTTAAAACTATCATTTACCAATAACCCTCTCTTTACGTTACCTCTCTTAGTGATATAGCTAGTAAATTTCAACAATGTATTCGTATTGAATGTTTCTATCAGCTCTATGGGTTTTATTGCCATAATATAACGAATTCTTTGTTGAAGCTCCGAATATTGATTTTAGTGCTTTGCTCTTCATTAGCACTGAAAATATCAAATATGATCAGGATGTTGCTGTCAAAATTCTTGAGGAGCAAGAATTTCATGCAGAGCGCTTTGAGGAATTTTTGAGTGAGGTACCTATACCATGCTTGCTAAAAGTAAACCTCACCAAAACACAAAAGGATCAAAGAATAGAAAAGAAAAGAAAATTTCAGCATCTTTTTTTATAGAGCTAATAGTGACTCGAGTTTTTTGTGGTTTGAATTTTTACTCATTGACATTGATTTTGTTTGGCAGGTTGCTATCATGAAACGTTTGCGACATCCAAATATCGTTCTTTTTATGGGTGCTGTTACCCAGCCCCCAAACTTGTCCATAGTTATGGAGTATTTATCAAGGTATTAAGATTCTTTCTATGAATCAGTAGATATTTTTTAGGAAATCAACTCTGTATTAATGTGAATAATTTTCTTTGGACACTGCAGAGGCAGCTTGCACAAACTTTTACATATGAATGATGCTGCATCGATACTGGATGAGAGGCGCCGCTTAAATATGGCATATGATGTGGTATGCTGTTTTCTTTTGGCTAATATTTCTGTTTCTAAGAAAAATAGATAATCAGCGGAACAATTGCTAGAAAAAAATTGGAACCTTAACATCATCATCTAGAAGTGAATAAAAAATTTCCTGGATTTAGGGGTTGTTTATTTCTCTGTACAGGCTAAGGGAATGAACTATCTTCATCAGTTTAGACCTCCCATTGTTCATCGAGATTTGAAATCTCTAAATCTCTTGGTGGACAGTACATATACGGTAAAGGTTAGCATTCCTAAACTGTGATATGTGGATAAAGTTTTTCCCCTCTCCAATAATATGCTTAGAAACTTGCTGCTCTGCTCAAGAATTAAAACCTTTAATCTTAAACCCAAAAATAATGCCCCCCCCCCCCCCCCCCCTATTTGGCCCTAAATCCTCTTCTACCCTTAAGAAATAATAAAGAGCAAGCTAATTTTATTACAACTAAAATGTGGACACTTCTCATGACCTTTTTTCAGTGGGAATGATCATTTACATGCTATGCATGAGGAGCCTAACATTGTTTCCACTTGGAAAATGTTTATCCAGATTTGTGATTTTGGTCTCTCACGATCAAAAGCAAAGACATATATTTCATCAACAAATGCTGCAGGGAGAGTAAGTGCTACTTTGGAATCATTAAGTTGTTACATGCACTTTCTTATTGTATGTTATATGAAGGAAGCATGGATTGGGTTACAAACCTAAATTTACAATTCTGGCTCCTCTTCTTTAGCCCGAGTGGATGGCCCCAGAAGTACTCCGTAATGAGCGATCAAATGAGAAATCAGATGTTTACAGCTTTGGTGTAATCTTGTGGGAACTTATGACCCTGCAACAGCCCTGGAGAAACTTAAAACAAGCACAGGTAATTTGCTTTAGCATGCTTCATTTCACAGTTTGCTTACAAACTCGTACACAGATGATACAATAGAATCGGTTTCTCTTAATCAAGTTATATTTGTGAACTTGAGAATGGATGTGAGACCTTCAAGGAAAATGCCTTGTTAAGAAATAAAGTCCCAGGGAAGGGTCAACTGGTGAAGGGTGTTGATTGTTCCTTATTATTTAAGGATATCTGACTGGCTGCTGCCAGAGATGAAGTCTGTAACTAGAATTATTGTAGTCATCTGGAACTGGATACTAACCCAAATGCTATTATTAATGTTAAATGAGTGTCTTATATTTTGTTGTAGATCATTGAAGCTGTTGGTTTTATGGGCCAAAGGCTTGAGATTCCAAGCAGTGTAAATCCTTCAGTGGCTGCCTTGATTGATGTCTGCTTGGATAAGTAAGTGGATGGTCATAATTACATCAAGTTCCAAAGAGTTTATGGACTAATTTTATCTCTCAACTGTGAAATTTGTTTATCTTCAAGAAACCCTACTCAGGACAAGGAACTAACTAATATACAGCGCCTGCCTTTAATATCTCTCTCCCCTTTCCGTCATATTCTAATGGACTTTCCTTTCAATGCAGTGAGCCCTCTAAACGTCCCCCATTCTCCTATATCATGGAAACTTTACAGGGACTGATAAATAACTCTATCTCCCATCCAGTTGTCGCTCAAGTTCGATGACAAATCTATAGGAGGGGAACCCCGGGTAAAATCTTTATTCATAGCAATGTGCCATAGATCTGATGCTCATCAGGTGCATATTTCAGGTGTGCCTGTCGTTTTATAGTACTTAATGAATCAAATAAAATTTTCTTTGATATCTTTGTTGGAATATTTATAGCTTAGATGCATGGTGTTGTACTATTATCGTCAACCAGCGAACGTCATAAATGATATTTTTCATTACCTCCTGTCCCATGCCCCATAGTTCAAGGCATTACAATAAGAGATCAATTATTAGATTTCTGCAAGAATACAGATATACTATCAGATTTCGCATTCATTCAATCCCACATGATGTGCTTTTAATGTGTGTTATAAGTCATCTTATTCTGATGGTGGCAGGATTCTTGCTGCACATAGTTTTTTCCTTTGCAGATAGAGGAATGGTAAAGCTGCTTGCATGGATTTCATTCTTCTCATTGACATGATACTTTCTGGGCTTCCACGAGTTGTTGATTGTCCTTTCTGTATCTGCCATGATCTAAACTTGTTGCTACAATTGTAAATACACGGGAAGTTGTCAGGGTATCGATACCAAGCAACATTGGTGGAAATGCCACCATGTGTTAGGAACTTTTATATGGGAAGAAGTTGAGGGCGGCTGGTTCATGTTACTAGTTACGCTGATGTGCCCATCATTTGCTTAATTGCTTCACTCTGTTGGCCTCATATTATCAGTCAGGGTGGCTTATGAATTATGATTGCAATTTTTCAGCGTGAGATTTTTGGCTGCTCAGCTGTTTGGTTTGCGAGGTAGAGAGAGAGGCTTGCTATTTATCATCCCCTTGCATTTAATTTTGGGAACCTTCGAATCATACATGTAAATTCTTCTGAGCAGGTTAAATCTTTAACAAGCACTAAAGCTGTAGAGCCCAGGAGTCTGGTAGAGCTTTCATTTTGGTACAAAATACAGTCTAGTTCTTCCGCTTTAAGCATCGTCACAGTTTAGTCCTTTATAAAGTTCATTCAGTTCTATTTTTATTTTTCAGCTGCAACTAAGCATGTTTTTTACATACGTAAAATATTTTTAGTTACGGTTTTAAAAAATATATTTGGTTAAATTTGTTGTAAGTTAAATTTTTATATGCAAAATAAATTAAAAGTATATCTTCATAAATAAAAAAATAAATTATTTTAATTTTTATAAAATCAAAGTTTGAAATGATAAAGCATACATGAAACTAAAAAAAACTAAAAATCCTTTCGGTTGCAGTGAATGCAAATACTCAGTTTAGTCCCTTGTCATTAGGCAAAGGTGTTCTTGTCGGTTTTGATCCCTCAACTTTGTTTATATTCAAATTATTATTTTTTAAATGTAATTTGATTTTTCAAGTTCAAGTGTCGTCAGTTTAGACTTCTGACTGTAGCACTTTATACTTTATATAACGTATAAAAATATTTTTTTAATTTTGTTTTACACTAGTGTTTTTTTAACTTTATATTTTTCATCCATCTCATCCTCTATTTTATATAATGGTTGATTTTACTTCATTTATGAACTGGATACTGTATCATACATACGATATTTCAGAAAAGAAAAAAAAATACTAAACAAATGGGTGTTGTTTTCCGGAGATTAATGTTTTTTTGAATAAATTTAAAATTATTAGACACCAAATAATTCTAAAAATCATTTAGAAGTGAATACAAATCAAGCCTACCCCATCCCCACGTTTTCAATTCCCAAACCCTCCTCTTTCAAGCCGTACTCTCTTCTCCACTCTTCTTCATCAATTTTCTCTCTCTTTTATTCCGCGGGCAACCAAATAAATTGGCCTCCTTCTTTTCCTGCCTTGGTTATCATCATGAATGCGGAGTGAGAAAGGGCCGTAACAAGAGAATAAATTCAGCATACTTATTTTGGCAATCCTCTTAATTTGCTCCAATCTCTCATAAAATGAATTGTTTTAATTATATTAAAGAAAAATGTATTGATCCTGATTGCTCAAAGGTAATGGTAGTGTGGAGATAATAAATTAAAGCTATTTATGGGTAGAAAAAACTCCACTCTTGTTCATCGAAAATCTTGTGTTATTATTTTGTCATGTCTTGAATTCTGAACTCACACTGTGCCCATGCCCATTGATTTTGTGTGAATCTACCTTCTCCTTCTCATGTCAATAATATTTTTTTTTTCATTTTGTTTTATTTAAGTTCTATTTGATTTACCTATCATCTTATTGTTTAATTATATCCATTAATTCCATAACAATCCAAGCAAAGTTCTTTCCTTAATATTTAGAACTTAAGTGTATACACAAATTACAAAGAATGTCTCCATTTTAACCATATAATAGTTGGTCCAGTAATAAAAGTTTGGGATCAAGAGATTTGCTCCTCCTGTAGTTTTAGGATCGAACCTTGTGGTTGCTAATATGATGGTCATTGGAGGTTTACATGGTCGTTAACTTCAGGGCCCGCGAGATTAGTTGAGGTACGCTCAAGCTGACCCAGACATCCACATTAATAATAATAAAAAAATTACACTTTCAAAAATATTCAACCGAAAACTTTTATTTATTCTAAGTATCTAATTAATACAACATTATTTCAAATACTATTTAACAGATTCTGTTCAAATTGTGAGTCTTCTTCTATATATATATATATATATAAAACATTATTTTAAAGAAGA
>Ga0307514_10005717_pt1 | contig 10999 bp, 10 predicted proteins | sample 16_EM_MG_FD_203088 | JGI IMG/M metagenome (GOLD analysis project Ga0307514, IMG submission 203088) | Populus trichocarpa ectomycorrhiza microbial communities from riparian zone in the Pacific Northwest, United States - 16_EM | ecosystem: Host-associated > Plants > Roots > Unclassified | place... | reverse complement strand
TGATGAGCTTCGACTGACGAAAAAGAGCACGAGTTTAGGAAAACACTTCCGACACTGAGGAATTCACAGCAAGTGCTGTACAAGGGCCGCCGTAAAATGCCGCCGCAAAGTAACCATCGCGACGATGAGAAGAAAGCAGGGCGCTGAAATCCACATGTTTGCGATTTCAGGGAGACTACCCTCGTGGTGATTGAAATGTGGGTCATGACGGTAGCAGAGACTTGGTGTCACAACCGCGATACAATGTTGGCCGTTGACCAACAGAACCAAACCATTGTACCGAGCTGCGCCTTTCCCATGTCAGACATTCACCACTGTCATGACCCATGTCAAGTCATATTGGCATCGACCACGGAGAACGCAATACGAAAGGAGTTAATCCTTCCACGAACAAGATAGCATGGTCAAACAAAATATTTTTGTCAGAAAATACGACCAATCGCGCTATGCAACGACGTTAGAATCGTTTGGCTCCTCGACATCTTGCTGAAGTGAGTCCCGATCCACCAAAATAACACAGGTATGAAGATCCTTTGCATGTGCCACAGCATCGGTGTGAAGAAATCTGGTTGTGAGTGATCGACTTGAAATGTCACTGGCACTGGTAGGCCCGTCAGTAGCAACATGACGACAGATGGGAGGAACAAGTTTCCAAAAACTGGACGAAATAACCCCGAGGGATCAAGAAATCTTCCAATCTCGAAAGACTAAGGAAGATGTAGACACAGCCATCTCGTCAACGCTGAAGTAAAGTTCCCTCAGAAAACCGGAAATCAAGCATGAATTTGCATGGACTCACCATTACCTCACTACAAAACTGATGTTTGATTACAGCCGACGGAATCAGGTATTGCATGTCATTGACAGTAAGTACAGCCGCCAGGATGTTGTCGGACTGTTCCCTTGTTTTGAAATTCAGGACAAAGTAACAACTGAGGACGTCTTGGGCACAAATTGGATTCTTTTATAATAAATGGTGAGTTGCAGGAAATGTGTTCAGAAAATGGAATAAGGCAACAAATGAAAGCTGGTTTCAACGTGGCATAGGTTGTTTATCAGTTGTTTAGCTAAATATTTTCACATTATCGACGTCGAAGATTATTGTGCTCTTCCAGCATCCGGAGGACCTGAGGATCTATGAGACCTACGACCAGCACTCTCTGACTTGTCGATTCTCCTTCCAAGTTCTAAGCGATCAACTATGACTTTGTGAACAAAATTATAAACATGCTGCATTTGTTACAGCATTTACGCGTTACGCCTTATGATTGGGATGGCATTTCCGGATTTTATAAAACTTTGGGATGGAGAAAAACTCGTGGAGATAAACATGTTTTGTAGTACCAACTTCTTACATTTCCACATAAAGAAGCCAACCTTTATGAGTTTAGCTTAAACGTTTCCATCAGACAAACCGAGTATTTTATGTGCAAAGTGATGAGAAACACGGGCCAGTCGAGAATGTGTTGAAACATAACTACTGTCCGACAAGCTCTCTGAACTCATTCCCCCATGTGGGATTTCGTTTAATATCTTCCACGAAGACATCAAACTTTTGGTTCATCCCACTTCCGGTTTTGCTGAGAGCAGCAACGGCTCTCAGAGCGCTCCTTTGCAATTCTGCAGCGCGTTCAAGGTCTTGCTTGACTGTATCTTTAGTGACCGTCGCCCCTTTCATAGTCTTCTCCAGTAGTGGAGTGGCCTCATCTAGATGTTGCGTAACCGCTGCTGGAGCGACCTGGGAGAGGCGGAAGAGCATCATGTGGCAGATGACTTTAATTTCGTCAGAGTCATCCGAGAGGCCGGGAATAACACGTCCAAGGAAGTCGTGTAGGTTCAACTTGGAAAGACAGGTGTCGAGCTAGAATTTAGGACGGAATCAAAGAGAGCTCCACATGGTTCGGATGGAAGTACAAGCACCTACCAAAGTATACATGGTTTCATAAGCTGTTTTTCTCGTCTCAAGGCCGTCATCGAATTTCTGCGTCCAGGGACCCATCTGCACCGTTCGAATCAATTCAGGATTGATTTTTGTCTCTTTGTAAAGATTCGGAAGAAGCTGGACGAGATGATCTTTAACAATGTGAGGCTTGGTACGAGCCGCAGAATTCAAGGACGACAGAGCAATTCTGCGAACAACCTTGTGAATTATTAGCGTGGATCATCTATCTGAGATTTCTGACGTACAAGGTTCTCGTCGACCATTAGAGACAAGAAGTCGACAAGAAGAGGTGAAAGAAGTTGATCGTAGGACTTGGAAGTATCCGCAAAGGTATACCGTATCGCTGCAACTACGGTTGCCCGAGTATCAGGATTCGCATCCTTGATTCGAGCCTACAGCGAATATTAGCGTTCCAGTCAAACTACCGGACTGGGAAATGCGTACGTGTAAGTGAGGCAGATACCTTGAGGGATGGGTAATTGCTAATTTGCCTAGACAAGCTGCAGCGACATTTCTTGTTGATTCCTCCGCGTTCTGTGAATTTTCAAAAAGAGGACCCCATAGGATGTCGGCAACTCCTTCCAGTTGAGCTTGAGAACAATGTGTGACGACCTATTCGGAGAGTCAATCAAACAGGCTTGCGAAGTCGGCCAAACATACCTCTTTAGCAGCGTGCAAGGCCAACAGTCGCTTTTTCGGGTCAGTCTCGACCATTTTCACGATGGCTGGAAGAAATTGGGGAAGATTTCCTACGGCAATATTTCCAGCTGAAAAGGCGGCCGCAGCTCGTACCTCTTCCTGCTCGAAACTGAAGTGATCGATAACAAGCTGGAAAATATGCTTTTGAGGCGCCATATCACTGTTTGAGAGTAAGAACAAAACCGATATAAGAGTATAAGAGACAAACATGAAACGTCCAAGTTCTCCCATGATCAAAAGACTCAGAGTAATTAATGAAGATTTGGATTTATGGCTCGGCCTGAGATGTTTCGCATACTCAGCGATCGTCCCCGCGGCAACTGCCAATTGGCTTTTGACGACCTTGGCCACACACTTAGCGACATTTGCCGGGCTTGATTCTGCTCGAGGCGCCCTCTCTGCAGAAATGACAAGATTAGGAACGACATGCGTAGCAATCTGATTATCGGCCTGGACGAGGGAAGCATAAAAGCGGAAAAGGGATTCTAGAGCAAACCCAGATATAAGTGGCGAATGTGTTACATTGTAAATGTCATTCAGTAGGTCGTGTTCAACTTCGGGGAATGTGACAGAGGGTGCGAGCTCAAGGAGAAGTGATAGTGTGGACATAGCCTGAGAAAGTAGAGATATGTCCGTCGTGGAGATGTAGGTCTTTATTTGAGGGATAAGAGTAATCGGAATATCAGCCGGAATACCGGATTTGTAACTATTCAAATAAAAATATGAGACGTTGCTATAGAAGCCTCCGTAGGACTTGCCTTTTCAGGAGAACTTCCAACGCGCAGAATACCTCTACCTTGCCCACTCTACCACTTTTTCTCAACAACGCCATAAGCCAAGCAATGCATCCATTCACCCAATCATCTCCAAGTTGAACCTCTTTAGCCACTTTGGTGATTACCTTTACAGCATTCTCCGTTTTTCCAGTTGTTTTGCAAATAAATTCCCACTCTTTTCTATCCTTCGATGATGCAACCTCGGTGGCTGAAATCCAGATGTCAGCCATGCAGTCTTCTGCACGTGCTCGAACCTCAGCATCTGTATCGTGATTGCTAAGTCTAGCCAAAGCTTGGTCATAGAGCGCTACAGTCCAACCATTGGCTTTCAACGGTTTGATTGCGATTAACAACGCAGAGAAAACGCGGAAAGTCTCTGAAGCAATCCTTGGGTGCCTGTCAGCTAGGGACTGCAGTAGTATAGGGGTTAAGCTAGGCAACGAGTCCTGCAAAACACTTGGTGGGTGAGTGGACAGGAAAAGTGCGAGGAACGAGAGGCAAGTCAGATGCAGAGTAGAAGTAGAAGTCGTCGGAGATTGTGCTAGAACAGTCGCCGAAGTAGAAACTATCAGTGGAACCTGCGTCGACAAAGAGCCCGGAAGAACGGTCAACAATTCAGTGAGCAAATTAAAACCAGACTGTAAAACGGCAGGGGAGTTCTTCGGCGCCTTGAGTTGATTAAGCAAAGCCTTCATAAGCGTCGGAACCTGAGATTTAAGGAGCGTATATGGTGTTTCCTCCAGGTCCATCGTGTCCTCGATGTCACGCTTTCTCTTACCACGCGAGACGTCTTCTTTGTTCTCCGGAAGGCCACCGTAAAGGGTTGTTTGCCTCAGGAGAATGAGATACGTGGCCCAGACTTCAAGGCGAACTGTCTCCTCGCGGTCACCGAAACGGGAGATGAGAACAGGTGAAATATCCTTGTAGGTGCGTGTCAAACGATCAGGCCGAGTTCCAATGATTGCTGCCAAAAGCTTCGTTGCTGAGCGGCGGATCTTGTATGATGTATCTTCGTCATCTGAGTACCTAGTATAACGTCAGCAAAAGTACCCATAATAATAATCATCAAAACTAACTCGTCGAGTCCATCATCACCGTCCTCGTCGTCATCCGGACTTGCCATATCTTCGTCTTCATCTTCATCACCGGCATAGTTCTTGTGAAAAATTATGAGGTGGATTCAAAAGCCTCAAGGAAATTTAAGTACCGGATCGTGCTTGATGTATTTGTTCCCCACTTCCACAATGGACGCCAAGTAAGAGTCGACTTCAGTAGAGCATCTAAGAACCAGTGCCTCGAGAGCTTGCAGGGAGCCTTCTTTCAAGTCATCGTCGTCTTTCTCTACAACTTGCAAGATCTCAGGTACGATTCGATCGAGTGCAGGGGCTATCTGTGAAGGCGAATGGCGGGCGACAGCTGCAATGAGTTGGACTGTCGTCCTCTGCTTCTCTAAACCGGCAGCACTTGCAAGGTTAGGCAATATATTCGACTTGAGGAGATCCGTGAACAAGGACGGGGGTGAGATGGGGATAACCTGCGAAAGTGTTACAATGGCACGTTTTCTGACGACCGGCCGCTGGTGGGAAAGAAGGGGCGCAAGGACGAGAAGTGGTGAAGGATTAAAAATTGTCGTGGATATGTGGTTCGGAAACCTGCTGATTAGGATTGATAAGATAGCCAACGTTTCGACAAGAGCCTCGGGAGGTGTCGACGGCTATGAAAATAAATCTCTTCAGTGTCTGGTCAAACAACAGATGATGGAATTCAAGGTGCGAATGCAAATGGGACCTAGTCACAGAAAAACGGAGACAATGCACACATTTTGAATTTGACCGAGGAGTTTCGGCGTCAATTTCGCACAAGCACTGGCAGCTATCCTGCCATCAGGAGGCAATTCTGCCGTGATGGTCTTGAGTGCTGATAATTTGACGTGAATGATCCTCAAGAAGGAAAGCCGAAGATCACACCTACCTAAGCCAGATATATCTCTCAGTTCTTCGTCCTTCCCACCCGAGAACTCGATCAGTTTGTCAACTACCAACTCCATATGAGATTGTTTCAAAATTTTGATCAGAGCTCCGAGGCTAGCGTAGACGTTCTTCAAAATTACGATATTTTAGTAAAAGGCGGCTCACATACCACTTTACGGCCTGGTTTTTGACCTCAGAGATCTTATCCTCAACCAACGACAAGATAGTGTTCAACACCTTCAATTCCACCGCTTCGTCACCTTGAAAAGACGTCGGATCGTGTCTGATTTCTGTCATCAAGTCATTTAGACCCATGAATCTGCATTCCGGTGTCAATGGCGCGCAAGATTTTGACTAGCATGCGTTTTTAGACACTGACCGGAAATCCTGATCTTGAGAGTGCATCTGGAAATGGATTATAACCCAGCATCGAGTTAGAACAATCAATGTTCCATACCTTTTCCACTAGATTATTCATTAGATATACCTTCGTCATTGTGCTCGATACTTGAAGTTTCTGTAATAACGAAGTTCTTGTCCAAGTCTGCGGGCCGAAATCCCGCCCAAGCCTTTGTGCCTCTAGATCAAATCTTAGAACTTGGAAGAGTTTTTGTTCAATAAATCAAGAAGTGGAGGATAGGGATCCACTGCTGTTCCACAGTGATGTCAAGGTTGTGTTAATGATAATTCAGGCTAGTAGAGTTGCTCCACATCCACTGCCAGTAGCCCCGCGCTGACCCAACTTTTAAGGAATCGAAATGCATTGTGGGTCTGTAAGTACTAGGAATTAATTATTACATGACACTCTGGTCATTCTTTAGAACCTTGATTCACCTGCCCCACTTTTTTTCTTCAGCGCCCACCCGACGCTATTTTCACTGATTTTGCACGACTCCACCTACAGAATATACTCCCTTCCTACCATTTCCAAAATCAATTGGTCAGTTGAAAATAATTAAATAGCGTCATCACAGTACTACACTTTGACTTTAAAAGGAATGTTGCCAATGCTATGTTTTGCCGTGGACATACATATTTTATGGGGATCGTTATGTTCGGAGGACCGTCAGACAGCCTAGGTGGCTCCTTTTGCTCCTAGAGGATTGCTTTATGTGTTCCAGAGTCAGGCCAACTTCCTGGAGAGTCTATACTTGCTAAATGGAGCTCAGCATCTGGCTTCCAATTTCTAATTTAGGTGGTAGTCGGACCACAATTGTCCAAGTTAGATGGCAATGCGCTATTCAATTGATACGACCAGTAGCGACAACAATGACCTGAAAGTAATCCATGCCGTGTTTACATGTCATGAATCCTTGGCTCAATTCTATGCATGTAATTACAAGAATGCGGACAATTGGAATTCGGCATCGAAAATCCACCATCGAAAATCCTTGATTCTCAGGGTTAGTCGAAAATGGGGTGTAGTATAGTAGAAAGTTAAACTTCAGTGGCATATGATCGACGTTCTTGATCGAAGATCCCTCCAAGTTTCGATCAAGGTCGCAGTGACGATGCATGTTAAGTCCAATAGCTACAACGGTGATGAAAGCAGTCAAGGAAAACGAAGAGATGGAAACTACTAATTGATCTTCAATAATTCTACCTCGAATTTGAGTGTAGAATTCGGTTGAATCACAGGGGGGAACCCTCTGGATCCGTACCCCTAGAAAATATGAGCGGCAGTACAAAAGCACTTGGCATATAAACTCACAAAGTCCGGGCTGGCGGTCAAGATGGCCTTTTGTCCAAGGGAAAGCCTTGGCACACCTACTCAATAAAAGAATAAGATAACCAAATATCCACACGCATAAGTCTGGGGAAAAGCGAACCTTCATCCCAACCCTTGATAACTTTTCCAACACCGATTTCTGTTTGAAAAGGGAAACCTCTAGAATGGCGAAATATGAATAGTCAAATTGCAGTCCGAGAAGAATATTAAACCAACCTGTCTCTACTGGAGTCAAATTTGGTACCGTCCACAAGTGTCCCTACGTAGTGTATCGTTACTTTGTCTAGACGCAACTCGAAATTAGTTCAGATGAAAGAACTGAAGACTAGGATGTACGCACCGCCTTTCTTTGGAAAATTTTTGCTGTCGCCTGGAACGAGAGTTTCGATTGTTACGCCCTGACAGAGACTTCGAGTAAGGTAAGATGCTGTGAAAAACAGGCATGGGGCTCACCATTCGACACAGGTTACGGAAGATGCAATTCTGCTCAGCGAGTCATCTACTTATACGAACGGCGTCGGACGGAGTGCGGATTTTGCTCCGAATGGACTCTGGCAGGACGTTCGAATACAAGTCCACAGAGACTTTTATTATAACCGATATATCAATTAGATGAAATGAATACACTTACGGTGCGAGGTCCGGAGTTGTTTTGATCTACCCATTCATTATCGAGTACGCCGTATGTCTCGATCAATGTTCGACATTCAATGGCCAAGTGAGCAAAACCAAATTCAAAGTCACGGAATCCGTTTTGTTTAGACACCTCACTTCCGCCAATGGTTTCAATGCCATGGATTGAACACAATAGCATGGGAAATGCTATTCCCACGTAGAAAAGTTGACGCTGGGTCGCAGATGAACTGCACCTGGTCCAATGAAGACGTTAACTTCCCGGGACCAAAGGCAAACATATCGGCAAACAATTTGGACTAACTGGACCTCACGGAACAAAACCTAGCTCAGAGGGATGACACCCTTTCACAGCCAAAAGGTCGGATTCATTCTGGGGACATCCCCTTGCATATATCGAAAATTCTTTTTTGGAACCCCTAGAGACAACTTTTGAGATCAGTCGGAATAATGAATACGTATTAAAACTCGTGTCATTCATGGTGGTCCGTACCATGATACATTGCTGCCATTTCTGATCGAGCCCTGAGTAACATCGTCTAACCTTGAAATTTGAGGGTCGACCATCAACACAGGGTCCTTGGAATAAGTGCATTTCGAATTTATCGTCAGCTGGAAAATTGTTCAACCAGATAGATTTGTACAGCTACTTGGAGGGAAATAGTGAGGCGTGGAGAGTAACGAAACTGCAGACACCAGGTGATTTATTTTCGCCTACCAGAGACTGACAGAAGATTGCAGTAAGGTGATCATGTCGACGAAGAACTTTGGATTGGAACAAGGTCTTTTTTTTTTTTTTTTGAAACCCTAGAAAAATGTGTGCAACGTACTTCAAAGCGATGAATGCTCCAGAAACTACTAATCGAAGACCATGAAGTCCATTAGATTAGAAGTGGTCTTTCGTTCGACCACCTGATCTCTTCCCCCCTCTGATGATGGAAGTGTCCAGGCGAGGGGGATCAAAAAAAATCTAGGGGACAGATCAATGCCAACCGGGTACAAGGGCCGGTCAGACCCTCATGTGGAAAACATGTGGTTGAGATTCGAGTTTGGTAGTGGATTAGGCCGTCGAAATTCGCACCTGTTAGCCCTGCTAATGTGTTAATCTGTCGCTAATTTCTTTTGCACGGTCCCAAAACGTCGAACGAAGATGTGAATTAGAGTGAATTAGGATGAGCCTGTGATCACGTTATTGGGTGGTTTTTTTGGAAAGTTCTGCCCAGATGAACTTGGGCTTGAAGAGCTAATAGCATTTTCAAAACCGCTTTTTCAATTTGCAAAATGCTTATGAAGGGGGGAACCTACGGATTTGTTAGGAAATTTTGCAGAGGGAATTACCCATTTCAGGAGATCACGTGATTGTGAAGGCACCAGCGATGGAACGAGAAGAAAGACGATCTCCCAATTTAATCTTTACAGTCCGCGAAATTGCTTGAACATGACTCGGAGAAGCTGTGAAGACCCTCTATTTTTCATTTGAAATAAGCCCAAGACCAAAGTCCACAGATACCTAGTAATAAGTATGTTACTAGAGACACACGAATTCAGACTGGAATAATGCAATGTACATGACACGTACTGGAATTTGTGACCGAGTTAAGCAGTCCGGAGCCTTGAATATGGTAGTGCTGTCAGTCCGTCAGATTTTCATGGAAATTTTGACAATATCAACGTTTTAAAATTGGTGGACGGTCTTAGACTCACGCCCACAAAGCAAACGGGGCAATATACACGTTTTCGTAAAGGGATATGTACTGTACTTCAAGTTATTTATTGCGTAACAACAAAGAATCATGATTTCTCAATCTCCAAAAGCTCTACTTCAAACTTGAGCGTGGCATGCGCCGGAATAATGGGGGGATATCCGTCAGCGCCGTATGCCTGAATTGATTGTGTGTTTAGAGTTGGCACATGGGCTAACATATGTCACCTACATAATCCGAGGAAACCGTCAAAATAGCCTTTTGGCCCACTGATAATTGGGGAACTCCTATAAGCAGAGCATCAGCCATACTATTCGTCAAGGGCGAATAAGCCATAGGTTCAGGAACCTTCATCCCAGCCCCTGATCACTTTGCCAACGCCGATTCTCGTTCGAAAGGGTTTATTTCTTCGCAGCATAAAGTAAGAATGCAGATAAGGATCAAGACAACAACCACTCTCACCGATCTCGACTGGAATCAAATTTAGAGCCGTCGCGAAAGGTTCCAACGTAGTGTATTGAAACCGTGTCTACAATCCAGAAAGACGTGTTTAATAGATTGTGGACAGTAAAGACGAGCGAGATACCTACCACCGACTTTCGGGAAATTCACACCGTCGCCGTTCTTGATGGTTTCAATGTCGACACCCTATTGACACGGGTATCGGCTGAAGTGTTGTTAACTTGATGAAAGAACTTACCATGATTTAGGACGGTTATACGACCAAGTGCAAAGTTGCAATCGCGCGATGAGTGATATCAAGACTCAGATGCGTTATATGTTCTCAGGCCTAACCAAGAGCGGAGCACGGATCTTGATCCGACGGAGTGTTTGTTGCTTATGCCTAGTAGAGCAAAGATTTACCAGTTGCTTGTAATGCGGTTAATGCGACGGGAATATCTTGACAAAAGAGGCTTTGTAGTTACTATAACATGGAATGGTTTGTCCTTGACAAGAAATGTTTGACATCCGATACTTGGCTGTATCCGTTACAGTCAATCCCATTGCCTATCCTTACGATCTGGGGTCACTCCATAACGCAACTCTTGATAAGGACGATCGGGCAACTGACCCTGATTATCAAAGCTGGAGATGAACATCGCAATCCCACATTTGACTGATTACAACGGTGTAGATAAAAACCCACAATCAAGGACTTTCTTCCGCTCCGTCTATCACGCCCAATCTATGATATAATGCCGCTGCGGCGTTATTTCTCAGATCTGCTTCAAATCCTCCTCTGGCCGCTGCACTCAGAACCCCTCCTGCAGATGAGAATTTTGTATTCACTTCCTGATCGTAGACATCTCTCTATGAACAGCACATCTGTCATCGTCGGCATACCTCTCTGCATGGAGAAGCCACCAATGTAGTGTCCAAAATAACGTGTTGTCAATTGATCATTCGCCCAGGTCATGGAAGTTAGGTCTGCAGAGATTTTCGGCGCCTTTTACATAAGCGGATAATGTTTGTCAATTGATCTACTTCCCTAATTTAGTAACACCGATCAAGGTTGGAATCTAACTTATCAGCGATGAAATTCTGAA
>Ga0307514_10005716_pt1 | contig 10999 bp, 12 predicted proteins | sample 16_EM_MG_FD_203088 | JGI IMG/M metagenome (GOLD analysis project Ga0307514, IMG submission 203088) | Populus trichocarpa ectomycorrhiza microbial communities from riparian zone in the Pacific Northwest, United States - 16_EM | ecosystem: Host-associated > Plants > Roots > Unclassified | place... | reverse complement strand
ACGATATGACCTCCCCGTCTACCAGCACCCCCCCCCCTACCCCACCATATAGGCTGAATATCAGGCAGGTGAGCCTAGGAGCATGAGGAGGCCTTTACCAAGCAGCTACATTCATATTAAAACCGCTCTTATAGCAGCAGCCTACAACATAGTGAAATCGTATGTTATCAAATAGGCCATTCACTGCTGCAAAATGTGCTATTTTGAGAATTCGCTAAGTTTCCTTGATTTATGCTACCCTGAACCTCCTGCTCTCAATCCGCTGCAAATACTTATTCATAGTACTCTCAACCGCCATGGAGGGACTTCCAATAGCACCAATATGTCCCCGCATTAAAGACCACCGCCCCCTACGACCCTCTTTATTCTTCAGTCTTTAGTCTTTGAATAAACTCTCTCCTTCACGACGAAATATCAGGTGAAGACGCCCTCGAATCATTGTACTGCGAACAGTACAACTATCTCACCCTGATAATATACGCTGCGAACAGCATATTCTATCGCTGCACATTCATGTAACCTCCCGTCAAACCTCCCGTCCAACAAGCCCATGAAAATGGCAAATGTGCAAGGCTGAACAGATCCATCTATGGCCTTAAACAGTCACCAAGACAGTGGTACCAGAGATTAACCGGATTTCTTATACCCCCAGGTTTTGTGGCTGCCTACTTCGATCCATGTGTATTAATCCATGTGGATAACCAGGTGATTATTGCAATATATGTTGACGATATCACCCTGACGGGTCCTAATACAGTTAAGAGGGCGGATCTGGGGAAATCGCTGCAAGCTGAGTTCCAACTCAGTAATCTCAGACATTTAAACTGGCTATTAGTCATCCAAATCTAGTGGGAAACAGCCCGGCTACCCTCTCACAACAAACCTATATTGACCAAATACCTCCCAGATTCGGAATGGACACATGCAACCCGGTCCACTTACCCTAAATCCTAACGTTAAGTTGTTAAAGGCTTAGGACAGTGACGACCTTGCTGATGTCTCTCGATATCAATGTACCTCGTGATAGGGTCCCGACTTGACCTTGCATTTACTGTCTCCGCATTCTCCCAATTCTCATCAAAGCCTACTAAACTAAACGTCATATAGGGTACTCAAACAAGTCTTACATTACCTCAAAGGCACAAGAGACCTCAAGCTGATATATACCAAACCTACTGATAATTAGCTTCGGCTACTCGAATGCAGATTATGGGGGGATAGTAATGACCGGAAATTTACCACGGGGAACATATTTCAGATAGCTGGCAATACAATCTGCTGGCGATCAGTGAAACAGCGCTGTATTAACATCGAAGGTGGGGGCTGAATATGTAGCACTTTCAACTACGCAAGTGTGGTTGCAGAATACTCTGAATGAACTCCATATTGACATTCCGGCAGCTCTCAGTACTGGTAAGAATGGATCCATTGACCTCACCAATAATCCACGCAGTACCTAGTGATAAGACCAAACATATTAATATCTCATTGTACCATCATATACGGGATCTGGTTGAAACTGGCAAAATCAACCTCCTGCACTTTCCCAGCAAGAATAATCTTGCTGATATCAATACGAAGGCGTTACCGAGGCCCCAGTTTCTCTACCTTACAGAACAAGTGTTAGGAAGGCAGTACTGAGTACTCTTTTTACCTTCTTTTCTCATTATTATGTTTTTTTAAGGTTTTTAACAAGGCTAACCCTACTACCATATCCACACATAGTATGTGCTAACGGGGGGGGGTATATCATGATCACCATATACTAACCTCACGTGTCTGCACTAAGATGTGAGAGATTATCATCATATCATATGATATGATGTATATCCACCGATGATGTAATGCACACCACAGTCATGTATATATGCATATGGATGAAGTCCTGCACGTTGCGCTGGAATACATATGTACAGTCTGTGGACATAAGTCTTGGTAAAACAGTGAAACCACAGCCAAAATGGCCAAAAGTGCCCTTCGTAGACACCTGCATAATGGCACTCATCTTATGAATTCACGGTCGGCTTTTTTTGAACTTGATACGAAGTCCCTAATTCCTGGCTTAGAGGTCTGTAGCATCCCTCCAACTGCTCTGGTAAATTTTGGAAGTCCTCGAAAACCGAAACCTTCAAAAAGACGCTATTCCCCATACAGTTTAGTGCTTTTTCTGCGATTTTGGAAATGGCCTCAATTCTACAGACAACTATGCCTCTCCACGGCATTTCACCTAGCTACAAAAGTCAGAGAAGGGACAATCTGATTCCCTCTTAAATCTACAATTCTTTTCATGTGATTACCTTACAAACTCGGTATTTAACATTTTTTGCATGACGGTCACTTTTGGTGTGATTTCGCATTTTACCAAGACTTATGTCCACTGGCTGTACGTCTTCATATTCATACAGTCCACCCTTGCTATAACGGACGGCTAAAATCCAGCGCTTTCTGTCCGGTATAGCAAGGGATCCGGTATAGAAAATGACAGGGGTTGAGCTTGGCATATGAGTATGTAGTGGGTTCTGGAGCGGCCTTGCAATTGCAATACCAGCGATACCAGTATCAGTTATGTTGAGAAGTGCAGGAAAACGCAGAGCACTGGAAAAGCGTGAGATATGTCGCAAGCGGCTGGAGCCAGAACATGCAAAAGAGAAGCTTAGTGACTTTGATAAGAATTTCATTGATGATGAGGTTGGTAATTACATAAATCCGAGTCTTATTTGATTTTGCTGTATTAATACAATCTTTAAATATTTCCGACACTGTAGGCTACCTCCTACACCTATCCAGGCCCATCAACATACCAAGCGCAAACAACAGACCCTCCATGGGTGGCTTAACATTCACTCCAATCAGCTGGATTAGGCACATCAACCAGAGCAAGTGAAGCAAGAGAAGCAAGGGAAGCAAGGGAAGCAAGCGAAGTAAGCGAACCAGTGGACAGAACGCAGTTGACGCATGTACCTAGAATTAGCTCCGTCCGTTATAGCAAGGGAGAAATGTATGAGAACAGGGATATGAAAACCTTTACACTCTTTCCGGTACGGTATTGTATGGTCGTCCGGTATAGCGAGGGGTAATTTGCTGGTGTGAAATCTTGAAGCCTCTGGTCCGTCCGGTATAGCAAGGACCGCCGCCAGCTTTTGTCCTGGTGGCGGGTAGAATCTGATAAGATTTCCAGATCTGATCAAGTCACGTGGCGTTGTCCTAAACTAGCTCCTACATGACAGCTAATACTTTCTGTTGGTAGACTATAAGCAGTTCTTGAAATTTGGCAAAGTGACAGTCATCCTGCAAAGAATCCTATAGTGCTTCATAGTTTGTATTATTTGTATATCACGTTTCTACACTTGATAGTTAGTAGTATTAAGTTTCGGGATAGTAATCTCCTTTGCTTCCAGGTTCTATCAAAGCAGAAGAGATAAAAAACAAAACATAATACGTGCATAGTGAAAAGAGCTATCACTACACCTCTTGCTTCGCTCTTCTGTGCGCCTCCTCGTTTCCCGCCACGCCTTGGTGCCCCCGTACCCACATTAATTTCCTTGATCTTTCAGCCATCTCTCTCACCAGCTTCTCTTCTATCCACGACCGAGGTTGTTGGCGCATCAGTTCCCGTATTCAACTTACCACCCCTTGGCTGTCCAGCCCTACGACATCGCACCTCTCCCACGCTATGGATACCCCCAACTCCTCCGCCTCTGCTACGGTGGCCATTGTTCCCAGATACTCCCCTGTTTCCCGCACCGCTGCCGCCACCCTGCCATGTATCCTGCTGCCGTCTGACCATTCCTCCACGACATCTTCGTCCAGTTCTTCTATGGTCACTTTTCTTCCGGCGAGTATATCGCCCCCAATCCACCGCAGCTCAGCATCTTCCTCTATCACTTCTCTTAAACTCAGCTCAGCCTTTTCCCTCAATTCTGGCAGATGTCGTCCATACACCGACGCTACCCTGCATGTGAGTAATGTTCTGCCCTCTCCCCCCAAAAAGAGTCTTGATCCCCCAATGGGGACTGGCAGAAATTTTCTGATACTGCGAGATTTCTTATATTGAGAGTTGTCTGGACTTGGTCCAATAGTGTAAAGTGATAGTGATAGACTAGTCTTACATATGACCTTACATCTGCGGTAAACTTTATTTCTCTTGCACAGATCTCCTCGACATCATATGATCTCATTCTCATCTAAGATCCTACCCCTCCACTACATGGAGGAGGAATTGGGACTGGCCCGTGAGGAAGAGAGGGGCCACCTGGGATACTCCAGGAGCTGCAGTTCACCCCCATATTCTATATAGGATGAATGCGATTAATGATTCTTTAAAAAAATAAAAGAAAATGGAGGAGGAATTAACTAGCGCTAGCGACCGAGCGACCTTGGTTGTGACGTATGATGTGATGTGAATGACTTGTGTTCAAACACGAGGCATGATATGAGATATATGAGCTTTGCATCACTCTCGAGCCTCATCCCACCTGTCTCTACATATTCATAGTTATATTCAAGAAAGCAAATATGTACATACGCACGCCCACCCTAATGTTACGCTATAAGCACAGTCCGTAAGATATCTATAGCGATACCGCTACGGCATAGGCACCTCCGGTTAAGCAGGAATGCAGAAACGAGTGGGAGTATATTTCACCTCCTAGCTATCACCTTCTTTACATATACTAGGCGAGGCTGTTTGAGACATCCTGATATGGCAACGGTCCCTAGGCTTGGGGCGAAAAATTAAGCAAAAATAATGGCCACCAGGGCAATTGAACTCAGAAGCAGGAGCGCACTGTGTTACATCAGTTTATCTCTATCTCTCTCATGTCTCCTTCATTCCCTCGACCTTCATATATCCCTTCTATCCCATCCGTGAGTCATTGATGTAGGAGTCATTGATGTAAGGTTGTTGATGTAGTTGGTGACACATCACCGGTGATATAGAGTTGGTGATGTAGTCGGTGATGTAGTCGACCCCTACTAAGGGCATGTCACCTGACCATGTCCAGTCTCTTATGTACATTAAGTAAGCTAATCCTATTTTAGTAGTCTCCACCACCAAGAAATTTCATGTGTTATTGCAACCACTTCCACATTTATCTCTTGTTACAATTAATACTTGGGTATTACAATACCACTCAAAAATAAGCGCAAGCCGAAAGGGAAAAGTATGGCCGGGACTTCATTTTGACCAGACCCGGGTCAAAGCCAATAACTTGGATATCTCTGTTCTGCCCCATACGTCAATATGAACGAGAACAGTAGTTGTAGATAGAGCGAGGCTGAACAAGAATAATGCTATTCTGCATACCAACAACCTCGCCCTACAGAAAAGCGGAGGCTCGGATTGTGGGGTCGGAGAGATCATGGAGGGGGAGGTGGCAAAAAACAGAGGATGCAAGTGGGGAGGCAGCGGTCATGATCGCAAAGACATGGGACAATTTTTAAGGAATCATTAATCGTATTCAGCCTATCTAGACTATGGCCATGAACTGCAGCTACCTGGGTCGCCCCAGGGGGGCTTTTCTCTGCTCCTCCAGCCTCTCCCTGCCCCTGACATGGGGCAATGCGTCTATGATTGACGCAGCCCCCCCCCCGTGCTCCAGCCTCTAGACCTCCTCGGCAAGAGTATAATCAAACTTCTCTTGCTATCATGCTGGGCCGGAGAGTGGCACTATATATCAAGTCTGCCCCTCTATATGATAATCAATACATACCCCCTCGTTCTCTAGCCACTCCCTGATCTGCTCCGCGCGCATATATAACCTCACCTCTTCCCCAGCCTCCTCATCTTGGGCCCAGGCCCCACAGCTCTTGGTCAGTCACCTCGCTCTCTGCATCCTCCATCTCAGTCCTCACCAGTGTCGGAGTCACCACCGTTTGTGGGGTAGCAGCAGCACTGGTGCTGTCCCTACGTCAGAGGCAGAGGCCACATAAACTCCCCTCTCACCGATGGACAACGGTCCCCAGTTCTCCGTGTTCCTCAACTCTGCCAGCATGCGGCGAACCTCTCCACCTCCCCCGCTCCCAGTACCGCCTCCGGCTCTCCGGCTCTCCGGCTCCCCGATTCGGCTCTACTTCTCCCCTTCAGGGGGTACAGCGTTGGCACCTTCAACACTAAGCAGTATTCTCCGATGCCCTCGGTGGCACTGGAGAAACCACAGTAGGAAAAGGCCAGACCATACTTGCCCCCGCTGTTCTCCTTTTCTCCTCCACTATCCCCCTTAACTCCTCCATCAACCTCCTTTGCTCCTCTACGAGGCTTCTCTGCTCCTCTACGAGGTTCCTCTGCTCTACCACCAGCCTAACATGCTCCTGGGCCTTCCTCCTTGCCTCATCCAATAAGGCCACAATCTCCCCGCCCACAATGTCTGCCATCTGCCTCACCTTTGCCTCCCTCATCTCGCGGAACTCCCTGCGTTGCCGTGCTTTTCTTACCAACTTCCGTTGGACGGCAACAAGCCACTCTTCGTCCTCTTCCTCCACCCCCCAAAACAGCTTCCGCTTGGTGCCCCTCTCCTCGTGTGGAGCTCGGGCATGAGTAGTAACAGAGACAGCATGGGCTGCAGGAGAAGGTGTAATTTCATCAGGGGTAGGGAGTGATGTGGGGGCAGGGGCAAAGGCGGGGACTTCGGCAAAGGTTGGAGCTTCCTGCCCCACTACAACTCCACTGACAGCTGAATCGACTTCCGTCACCGCATTCCTCAAGGCCCAGTCGAACAGACCCTCATCGAAGTAGCCAAATTCCGGTGGTGCCTCCTCTGCGGTGGGCATCACCACATCCAAGCCACCCCAGATAATGTTGGCCGAGGGGTCCATTACGGGAACCAGAAGTGCGGGGTCATAGGTGAACTCAGAGCTGAAGGTCGAGGGAAAAAGTGCCTCAGTTGTTGAACCCGTGGAGAATGTGGAGAGCAGATCCGATCCGTATGTAGAATACGAATCGTATACACCCAGGCCCTGCTGGTCCTGTATGTAATCACCAAGGTGATATGGGAAGCTATCGCTGGTGGGCGGGGCAGCGGCGGCTAGGAGGGAGCTTTCAGCCGACCAAGAAAAGGTGGGGGCAAAGGAGTCATGATCACTGTCAGAGCCCTCTTGGTTGGCGAATAGGCTGGTGGGGGGCGACGCCCGGGGGGAAGAGGGCTCTGGTGCGGGTCCTGGTGCGGGGGCAGGCGCGGGGATCACCGGACGCGGGGGAGGAAGGTGCCAGCGGCGCTAGCGTAACAGAGCAAATCTTAATACCGAGCACAGCACACGGGGAGTTTACACATGAGTATTTGTGGGCAACTCACCTGCTTCTCCAGCTTCACCGCTTGGAGCCAAGTTTCCCCTCTGACCACCCAAGGCTCTTTCGCCTCGAAAATCTCCTCCTCCAAAACCTCCTCCACCATAACTTCCTGCGCCTCGGCACCCGGGTTCTCCACCGGCTGCTCCTCCTCCGCCTCGTACTCGTCTCGGCTTCTTTTTCTTCCCATCAGCGCCATCCACACTTCCTCTCCGAAGAAAGGATTGGGATTTGCCTCCCCCGAAGAAGCCATGACTGCTAGATTCCTTGGTGAGGTTTTGGCGGACCTCACAAAAAATGGTTAAGAAAGCCAAAGTTACCTCTCGCTCAGGAAGGCTGATGCCCCTGGTGGTAACCCTTCGTCCTTCCAAAGGTTGTCCTGTGGGGTGGGTCTGCACAAGTGGAACGTACCTGGCGGGTGACTTGTGCCGAGGGGGAGCGAACTGCGTAGTGGGGCGTTGTAGTCGAAGCAGAGTGTTTGAACAGGGCGGCAAGACAAACCCCAGACCTGCATCTGGGCTTCTGGCCGGTGCCTCAAAAGGAGGGAGTAATCTCGTCCGCGGGGGGGAATTCCTTGCGGTACCTCTTAGACAAGCAGAGTTCCTTATCGTATGAAGGTATTGCTCCAGCCTGTGATCTTTAAGGGCCTCATGCGTAGACGGATTTCCATGAACATGAAAGGGCCGGATCCATGTTTAAATCCCCATTCCATGCTTGTATCACCTCCCATCTCATCCCACCCCGTGGGCTCCACAGTTTGTTGGTGTCTGTCTACCAATGGGGTGTCACGAGCACACAGATGCGGTGGAAATATATATTTATAAGAGCGTTGAATTGCTGGTTTGGGGAGATGATCTCTGCCAGCGACATTCGTACATATTATATATCATGCTATGTACGGCCTGTGTATGCAGCGGGATATTGTGGTTGGCTGGAGGGAATTTCTATGGAATGGATACCGCATGTGTGTGCGTGTGCGAAACTTTAATTTTGGTAAGCCAATTGGCTGTGGCGATAATATGATGGTGCGCCTGAAATGCCGGCGCCCCCTGAATTCATGACGGTGTTGACCAAGGTGTACTGTGCCGGTTTTTTTTTTGTAAGTAATTACTCGTATTCAGTCTATCTAGACTATGAGGGGAGGCCGCACCTATATATCCTGTGGGAGTTCTTTTTATAATAAATTACTAGATAGTAGGACTGGCCCGTGAGGAAGAGAGAGGCCACCTGGGGCGACTCGGGAGCTGTAGTCCATCGCCATAGTCTAGACAGGCTGAGTGCGATTAATGATTATTTTAAAAAAAATAAAAGCCGCACCTAGGTACTGGTAGGTTATCCAACCCTGGGGACAGTCCCTGCCCCTCGTATTGTGCTGGTTCGTGTGGAATTGATGGAGTATTTCTAGCAGCTTCATGCAAATGTGATGAAGGAGGATTTGAGCTTTGTGTCTGCCGAGGGGCGGAAAAATCGCCCCAAAAGCTCGAGTCGCAATTGTAAGGCTTCGAGCTTTGGCTCGAGCCTGGAGTACTCTCGCCGCAGGCCAAAACTGGTTTTAGACCGGAATTCTTGCATTTTGGCCGCACGTTCCCCCCCCCACTTCGACTACCTACCCCACTGTGGGAGCTCATGCTATGGCCTGCTGAAGCATCGGCGAAATCCACAAGCCTCGGAGGCAGCACGGGGGGTAATACATGTGCCCAGCATGTGCTCAGTATGCGCCTAGGTCGCTACCTTCTTGTGCTGTATCCCCTTCCTCCTTCAAAACTGTGAAACCCAGCCGGCCTTGTTCAAGTACGAAGATACAGGGTGGCAGCTAGACCCATGCCCTCATTCCGCTCAAAGCCAGCCTCGCTGGATCACATTGCAGTCGTGCCGCACTAGTTATGTCGCAATGCCTTAGTGCACCTCATTCCCGCTCTTGGGCTTTTTCAATGGAGCTCAGAGCTGTACCTCCACCTGCTCGTACACAATCATTAGCTTTGGAATCAATCTCAGCCTGTGGCCATCTCGTGCTGCCGTGTGGTGACCCTCACCATGATCCCACAGAATCCCTGAGTTGTATCTGTGCAAGCGAAGCAGCCGCTTAACGTGCCCCCCCAACTCGAGTGACAGTGAAGTGTCCGAAGCACTCGACTTCGAGTATGCATTTAGTTGTCTCTGCCCATCACAATCGTGTTTGGGGTTTCGCGGCATCACCTCGTGCGGCGGGGGAACGCTGCAGGCTCGTAGTTCTCTCAGCCAACCGGTCCTCTCGCCTTACATGGCAGTTCGGCTATAGATACCTATGCAGCCTCAAGGAGGAGGCGTTGTGTGACATGAGAAGCAGGACATTCAGGGCAGTAACGTGGTACAGGCCTGGTGTATATCCAGAAGTGACACTAGGGCCAAGAACGTTGACCAAAGCCTGACGTGAGTGCAGAGTATGTCATTCTGCTCTGTTTCGCCTCCGCGAGCATAAGCAATGTAGTCAGTATGAAGATTACGAATGGTTTGTGGAGTGAAGAGTTCGAAGCTCGCGCGGGAATGTGAAGTATTTGGGCAGTTTTGGGTTAGTTGATGGGCTTACCTACCCCTCTGTCTTACCTATCGCAGGTGGCCCTAGTGCGATAGAAAACTGCCCTCGCCGGTGGTTTGGAACGGGGCCTGCCGGGGATGTATAAATTAGTGACAAGCAATGGGAGCTACATGCCCGTAGCAATCTCAAGGCCTTATGGTTAGAAGACTCTTCTTGACTGGACGGTGTCAGAACAATCATGACGCATGAGGCAAGGCACTGAGGGCCTGCGGTCATGAATATGTTCAGAGTTACCCGGTGGGACCTCACAAGCCCGCAGCACGGAGTATACCAATATTTACCTACCCGAGGAAGCGGGAAAGGGATCAAAAACTCCCGAGCGACAGTCAGAAGACTGTAGGGGTATGTTGGGCTCGACAGGACGGCTCACCGGTGCCAGCCCAGCGACTCTGAGAAGGGTTTAGCGATGGGCTGAAGGTGCAAAGGATACCATATCAAACCCATTATATAAGGAGCATGTAGCCACTCGCCAAATACTAACCCGCCTTAGCCACAAACTGTTACGCTTGCCTTCGGGTCCTGCTGGGGGCCCTACGGGGCTGAAATGCAACTGGGGCAAGCCAGAGCAGGGACTGCAGCTCGGGGGTTAGGATGGGCGGGGGAGGCACTCGGCGGGGTGTTCCACCGTAGTATTGGGAACAGATGTGGAAAGATGAGAAGTGGTGTGGGAGCGTTGCAGACTTTTTCATGTAAATATAGCATCACGGGGGAGGGCAGAGACTGGTCTGAGAGGAAGAGGAGTAGCCACCTGGGGGAGACGATAGGCTGAACGCGATTAATGGTTATTAAAAAAAAAATTCCCAAGAGCTCATGAGTATACGTTCCTCAGAAAAAGCAGCCACATTGGCGTAGTTGGTTCAAAGTTTGATATATTCCCGCACTACCATACTTCACCGGGTAATGCATCACCACCGGGATATGCATCAGCCCCCATGCAGCCCCTGTCGGTTCTTTCTTGGCAGCGTAATGGAGTCTAAAATGAACGGATTCGTAGCCAGCAAAGTGTGTTAAGCATTGTGAAGACGTAGAGTTCAGTTGACATGCTGTGGGAATGTATTAACTATCGTTAGTAAGGATCTAGAGAGGGATTGGTGGCTGGTATTGAACCGAAGAGAGTCATGCAACTCACCCACAGTACGAAC
>Ga0307514_10005714_pt1 | contig 11000 bp, 11 predicted proteins | sample 16_EM_MG_FD_203088 | JGI IMG/M metagenome (GOLD analysis project Ga0307514, IMG submission 203088) | Populus trichocarpa ectomycorrhiza microbial communities from riparian zone in the Pacific Northwest, United States - 16_EM | ecosystem: Host-associated > Plants > Roots > Unclassified | place... | reverse complement strand
CTCAGATTCCCATCCCCCGTCTGATGTAGCACCACTTACTCTTGATTTCTTCCTCTTCGTGTGATTGGGTTGATGTCAAAGAGTTAAGGTCGGACCTAATCCTGTGAAACCACGTTCAGTCCTGTTCGATTGCCCAACTGGAGGAAAGCTACCGCTCTAATTTCCTGTCGATTTCATTATTTCCAGTCAAAGGTGACGAAACTGTGGTTAAGAGAGATTCCAGTCTGGACTGTGTGATTCTGTCAGAAGTGCATGCACAACGACCGATGCCTGCGGACATACGCTGATGGCGAGGGTGGCAGTCGCCACCGACGAATCTATAAGCTCATCGTGAATGCTGTGAAAACTACTTGAGGTTGCGCCGTTAGATGATGTTGGAGCCATATGAACAATGTTTGAACAAAAGGGTGTGCTTCCCGAGAAGAAGGGAAGTGTGGCGGAGGTTGTCTCGACGGCACGATTGTCTTATATATATGGTACCCACCCGTCGAATTCAATCGAAGGTGAGATCCCCGATCGTCAATTTCGGTGCGAGCCTTATATGTATGCCCTCGCAGGTGATTTCCAGGCCACGAAGGTTCCCCGTGTACTTCATATGTTCAGTCCACAGACGGCGATTCGAAAACTTCGCCGGTGAGAATCGTAACCTATGTCGGTCAAAGTGCACAAAAAACAAATCACATCGCGCGCACCCTCCCACTCATCACACGGACACCCAGATTTCTCCTGGGAGCCTTTGAGGCAATATGTCGTGGTCGGAGGGGCCGCGGGATATGTCCGTGATTCCGTAATCCGATCATCCCGATCAATTTCCCGCCGAAGGAGTCCAGCACCACCTGGAGGGAGCACGCGGTTATATTCAACTGTCCGGCGGTTCAGTAGTCGGATAGTACCACCCAGCTGAGATCCAATTAAGACATACTATTTACCTGCACCGGTCATAAGTACTCTCACCGAAAGAGACTTGGAGCTCAGAGGGTTCCGATGTCCGACCACAATGAAAGGATCGAAGGGAGGTTCGGCGGGTCCAATCGTACTTGGGCGCCCGTCCCGGATAATCCCGCGATCCCTCCGACCACTACATTGCCTCAAAGGCTCCCAGGGAAGAGTCCGGGCCATTGACGAGTCGCGCCCAAGTCCCAGACTCAGATGCCTCATGTGTGGTGTCAATTATATGGAGTACACAACGAGTGTAGGGGCCAACTACAAGAAGCAATGTAATACACAAAAGATCAGACGACAGCCCCGTCACCCAAGAAAACTAGACCTATTGGGATGTGATACAAGGGATGGGTTCAGGTAGATGACACCGTGAATTGAATCATTATGGAGGAAACGGCCGGAAGGGTCGGCGATAGACGTACTGGTAAGTCACCCCAATCTCCCTCAAGAACCAGTTAAGTTTCTCCTCCCTGGCCTTTTTATCAGGATTCTTGATCCCATAAAAGCGCACAAGTTCTGTGACTTTTCCCTCTGTAATCTTGGTGTGAGCAACTCCCAGATGGGATGAAGCGTGAACGTTTGGCTGACCGTCAAGTTTCAAGAGTTCATTGACCGTCTTGGGGAACAGGGCGCACTTGTTCTTCGTCTCATTTATGAGAGGTTGGAGGTTCTCCCCAAAGTGCTTCGGGGTTCTAATGTGACTATTCGAACGGCGTGCCTCTCTGGAACGGATGATTTACCGATGTCAGTGTTTAATTCGTGGCCGAGTGTGAGCGTGCGGAATACTCAACGTGTTATGGATCTCAATGTGGAGCTGTTGTATGCCTATGATTTGACCATCTACTTGGTCACGTAGGTCCTTTGGGATGTACTTGTTCAACTCCTCCTCGACAAGCCCTGCAACGGTTTTATCGATGCATGTGTTGATTTGATTCTCAACTTGACCGGGGTGTTAAACCAGGGTCGCGAGCACATTGATTGGATGTCACCTACTTTCTTTTGTAAGGTGCTGGAGAACCTCCCCATTCAACGCCTCGGCCAATAATCCTACCGGCAAGAGCTTAGGTTGGTGTCTGTCCCCATCTTAATCCACACCTACTTTTGATTTGTTCCTGCTCCGCCGATTGGGTTGATGTAAGTCCCTCGAGATCAGACCGAATCCTGCGAAACCGCACTTAGAGCTCTATTCAATCAGACAACAAAAGATAAGTCACCTCGCGAGTTTTGCGTCGACTTCAGGATCCCCGGTCAAAGGTGATGATACCATGGTCATGAGGGACTCGAGTTTTGACTACATGAATTTGTCAGAAGCACACACGCAAGAGCGACTCCAGCAGACGCACGCTGACCGCCGTTGTCGCGGTCGCGACAGAGAGATCAACTAACTGATCTTGTAATCCGGAAGATCCGTTGGATCCGTTAGACGGTAGCGAAGCCATGGTTTTGGGAAGAGTGTCGAAGTGTGGCGGGGGTTGTCTCGACGCCACGATTGTCTTATATACCCACCCATTGAATTCAATCGATGCTGAGATCCGTGGCCCGATCACCAATTTCGATGCGAGCCTTATCTGCCTCGCAGGTTCCCCGTGTATACTCCATCCACAGACGGGGATTCGAAAATTTCACCGTTGATTACATGGGGGCGAACGGCACTCAATAGGTAAGGATACTATAACAAAACAGAATAATTAAGCGGCGGATGCGGAACCTGAACCTACGCCTCGGATATCGGGCACTTGAGTCCGGGCTCGCGGTTGGCCAAGATCACTCGCACAATCTAGATGCTCTATATTGCAATACACCTTCTATGGCGACTGGTTCTCTTCTTTCATTTCGGATTCCAGAGTTTGCCTCACAGTTTCCCCAGACGTGGCACTGAGTTGCGCCGCCATCAATGCTCTAAATCGAGAGTCTGGGTTATTGACGAGTCGCGCGTAAGTCCCAGACTCAGTAATATGACCATCTATCATTCTGTCAGCGGCACCTCATTGGCTTGAAGTGGGAATCACAAACCCTCTAGCACGACGATACGCTCAGCACGGGCGATCGTCGACAGCCGGTGGGCCACAAGTAAGCATGTGGTCTGCTTCTTACGGAGAATCTTGTCGATTGCATCGTTAACCTGAAGTAACGTCAGCAACGGTGTCCAAAGCGCAATCAGAGGCGGTTCACCCTGTGTTCAGAAGTGGCATCTAGTGCGCTTGTAGCTTCATCCAATGCCAAGATGGCTGGCTTCTTTAGGAGTGCTCTAGCGATCGCCAATCTTTGCCTTTGGCCCCCGGAGAGACTCAGCCTGCCGACTGAAAAAGGCTTCGTGTGAGTCTTGTCATTTGGGCTTCATGGAATGTCTCACTCGGTGTATCAAAGCCTTGGGGCATTCCCCACACAAATTCGCAGTTTGCTTCCAGCGCAGCAGTCTCGATTTCCTTCCTTGAGACGTTTTCGTTTCCGTAGGCGATGTTGGAGGCGATCGTTCCCGTAAACAGGACCGGATCCTGAGGGACCACACCAATGACATCGCGCCATGATTTAGTCGTGAACTCTCTTATATCTGTAAGGGAGGTTAACCATGCACAAAGGGGACAAGTCGCAGACTCACCTTGATCGTCAAAGGTCACCCTTCCCCGCACGGGATCGTAGTACCGTAATAACAAGGATGCCACTGAAGACTTCCCACTTCCACTCTTTCCGCTATACGAGATTTGTCGGCGGGACGACTAAACTGCACACAGAAAAAACTTACACGATTGCAACACTTTCCCCAACGTTAAGATCGAGGTTGAAATCTTTCAAGATCTCGACGCCTTTGCGACTCGGATACTCGAAAGTAACGTTCTCAAACTTGACACGTCCCCTGCGTACTGGATCCAAAACGGCACCAGCATCCGGATTGATTATAGGGGTCCGATCGATGAGCTCGAAAATCCGGGTCCCGGCGCCGACTCCGCGCATAATTGAGGTCTGCGGTCAAAATAATAAGAGTCTGTAGTGAAAAACCTTCAGTGAGACCCACAAAGAATGACCTGGAAATCTAGTCAGCACCTATCAAAACTACAGAGCATGTTTGCATACGTGAGCATTTGCAAGCCCGATCCGACGTATACCGTATACAACAGCAAAGTCGACAGGTCTCCGACAGATATTTCACCCCGACTGACTAGAGTTCCACCTGTTGAACGGAGCAGGTGAGTACCGCGTCCACATTTTATGGAAATTTCTGACCGTAGCCGAGCAATGCGAGTAAAGTGATGTTTCCGCTCCAAGCCGTACTCCCAAAGAAGATCCCACTGGCATTGGCTTCCCGCCGGGCAAGTTCTAATACATCGCTGATCTTTGTATGGAACTTTTCACGTTCTTGTGGATGAGCATTGAAGGCTTGGACGGTGCGGAGTGCAGCCAATGACTCCTGTGCGACCTATCTGCGGATGACTAAGGAGCTCAAGGTACGTGTTGTGTTAATTCTGACCTTATTCATTTCGCCAAGGGCTTCCTGTGTTTGATTCGACAGCTTTTTGAGGTAACGACCGTAGAATACCTGATAGGGGTGAGCCACAGGTCAAGGAGCGGGGGGGGGTGACATACAACGCCCAATGACACGGGAGGAACAAGTGCGAGCATCAGGGTGGTAAGGGCGGGAGAAACATAGAACATCGCGCCGACTGGAACAAAATCAGGTCACGAGAGATATTCCGAACTGAAGGGGTTGCTCGCTTACGACCAGCAGAAGCCATGACGACCGCCCGTAAACCATCGGACAGGTTCTGTGTCACACTGATAGAGGAGCGTCAGCGTCAGTTTGACTGAGAGAGTGAAGTCATTGTACCTCTCCCCAACAACACTGGAATCAACACTCAGCCTACTCAAAACATCGCCCTCCCCACGTTCAACAAATTCAACTTCCTGTTTCAGTGCTGCGGCATAGGTTCGTTCCCGTAGCCGAGCGACAATTCGTTGCCCGGCCATCCGCATGAGGATCGCACGCCCTGTATTCGCAAGAGCACCGATGGTGAACACAACAAACAATATTCCTGATGCTTGTCCAAGCGTGAGCCCGTAGGGAATTTGCTAAAGTAAATAAATAAAACCAACGACGAAGAGCGGTGACGTGATCAAAACATACCGGGTCCGACGAAGTGAAGTAATCAATGAGTTTCCCGACGGTGAACGGAATGCTCATCGAGACTGAAGATGAGACCAGCAACAAGCCCACTGCGAACGTAAGGGGTTTCTTCTCTGGTTTGGCCAAGGCGACGATCTTCCCGAACGATGACGCGCTTTGGTTATCCTTCGAGGTGACTGCGAGTATACGGGACCATAACGAAGGTTTTGGTGTCGGAGATGTCGGGACCGGTGTGCTGTATGTCCGCGAAGACCCCAAGAAATTGGAGAGTGGTGTAGACTGTGGTACAGCGAGACGGCACTGGAACCCGAGGCGAGAGCATGATCTGCCAACTGAGGATGTCCTAAATGTCAGAGACGTGCGCCCAAACCTAGCAAACGAATTTGCCACCGGATTCAGCACACGCAAACCGTGCATGAGGGACTGGTCGTCCTCGTCGTCTTCGCCGAGGGTTTCAAGGGTAAGAGTGGTGTGTAAGCACTCCGACTGGCCTTTGTTACACGTCGGAGTCAATAACCAGCGGGGGCGGGTGTCGGCGAACGCATAAGCACCACGTGACACACAACGCTGTTCTCTCTTCACGCTCCTCGGTGGCAGATTTCGTCAATCTCAAGGGTCGATCCCTCCATTCTGGTTGAATAACCATGGTCAAAACTCATTTGTTCTGGTGTCTGGCGCTGTTTACGGGCCTTGCTTTTGCCGGGGAAGACCTCACGAGGATAGGAAACAGGACAGTCGAAAGGGTGTGTCATTAACGAGCATGCCCGCGGAATTCGCAGACGCAATCGGAAAGATTTCGTGTCGAGGTTGCGTGGGTTCGTGAGTCGAGGATATTGACGAACGCTTTTGACAGACTGTACAATTGCGAACGCATTCATTGTACGCGCCGTACATCGACCAGGATCTACAGAACAGGTGGTGGGACTTTGGAGGAGATGCCTACGTTGTACGCTATTTCCGTGCTAACTGCGGCTGTTATACCTCTGACCGAGGATGTTTTACTTAGAATACCGCAAAACATGTACGATTAACTCGTAACCGACCCTCGGAAATGGCAAGCCGATTGAATTATTTCCGTACGATTTTTACCCTGCTAAATGACCTTTGGACCGACAGGGCTGGCTTTGGTCACGTCTGCCCATCACTTCGATAAACTTTGTCATTGAAATCGAGTTCAGGGTTGGTACTGTAACAGTTTTGGTGTGTACCCCTACTCACCCGCCACCAGGTTTCCGGTTCGCCGAATCACTTGTATGGCGACGGAATGGCGATCTGGTTAACAAAAGGACGGGCAACGCCTGGACCCGTATTCGGAAGCATGGGTAAGACCACTGTAACCGTGCTTTAGCGCCCCGTTGTGTTGACCGCGACATAGACAACTTCGAGGGCCTGGGTTTGTTCCTTGACACGTACGTATATCCTTCGAGGTTCCTGCGTCTCTCCCAATCAATCTTCCCATAGGTATTCGAACGAACGTCATGCATATTCGTTCCCTCGTATTGTCGCCATGCTCGGCGATGGCAAGACTGCTTATGATTATGCCAACGATGGAGACTCCAACGCCATCGGCTCCTGCTCTGTACATCCATTATGGGTCTCTGTCGCTTAACCTCCCTGAAGTACCCCTTTCCAGGCTTTCTACAGGCGAACGAACATCGCAACCAAACTCAAGATCACCTATCTTAGGGACGGGCTTCTGGATGTATGCTTTTCTCCTGTACTTGAATATTCCCAACTGATGGTGATGTTCATTAGGTCAAGATTCACTATAAAGCCTGTGAGTATACTCATTTGGGAGACGCTAGAGAGTGTCGTATCTTTGACACCTTTTCCAACTAGGGGACGACTGGACGCCATGCTTCACATTGAAGAACGTTTCGTTGCCCGAGATACCATTCCTCGGGTTCTCCGCCCTGACCGGAGACGTTTCCGATGAGCACGAGTACGCGGTTATAGCCTCTCTTGGGGTCTTTCGTGGCTAACAACCCCTTCAGCATCATCAGCGTCACGACGTACTCTGCCATCCTCTCCAACACAAATAACCCCCGCGGAAAAATCCAACTTGGGGAATCCACTCACTCGGGGTGGTTCTGGACCCTTTCGAAGATTCTTTTCCTGCTCGGCGCTGTTGCGGGTGTTCTATATGGATACAAGATTTATGCCCTGAGGAGCGCACAGAACTTCAACAGCTTCCCGCGGTCACCTGGGATAGGGGGTCCAGTGTTTGGGGGTGGTGGGTTTTACGAAAAGAGGTTTTAGCCACCTGATATTGGATGGGTTGAAATGGTGAACGTCGATTGTGCGGTGTATCTTCGCCCTTGGGGGGATTCGATAATTTGTTATGGTAGATACGGGGTACTGTAGACACGTCCTCCTCGGTTATTGTGACCCTGTCCCTTGATTTATTCGACCTCTCAACGTTGGCGTCAGGGCGTCGGATGTGCCGACTCTCAGCAGTGCACTCTCATGCAGCAAAGTTGCACGTGACGTGGGACACTCTTCCCTCCAGCCATATCATTCCACGATACAGTGCCGATACCAGACCCGACTGATTGCCGCCAGAAAACGGTCCCCCGAGGATGCAGCAGCCAATCTACTACTCCCGCAATGAGTACATTGAGACTGTATGTATTGAATGCCACACACAGATTCGTAATCTCGTGCTCATTCGCTTGGAACATACGCTGGGCCTTATGGCACTCATGCGGCTCGACTTCTTCAGGATACGGGAAATAAGGTATCTCGCAAGGCGATTATTGCTGGACCACAGAACATCATCCTTGGAGGCAAAACGATCATCTCAAATGGTGCGATCATTCGGGGTGACTTGAGACGAACTGGAAGCGGCCATACCGTCGTCATCTCCTTGGGAAGATACTGCTTGATTGGAGAAGGGTGCATCATGCGGTACGCACTCTTCCTCTTTTCAGATCAGGAGCGCGCGTCCGCTCTAGTCCTTCATTGGCATCACTCCACCACTGGACCATATATCACCATGCGAAACCATGAACGGTGGAGAGCGGACATAGTAGGCGGCGGCGTCACAGAAATGAACTGAAATTTGTGCCTGATGCTGACGGCAAATTTTCTTTTCCGAACGATCCGTTGCACCCTCTGTGTGGGATGGACGCGATACAGGCCGCCGTACAAGACATACCGAGGGAATTTCAATTATTATCCTATGAAGATAGGGGACCACGTTCACATTGGGGCCGGGACTGTCGTTGAAGCTGCTACTATTGGTAACAACGTTGAAATTGGGAAAAATTGCGTGATAGTACGTTCCTTTCTCTCAGCTTCTTCCCTGCTATTTCAGACTGGGGTTGCCCCTTTGTTCGCGTTCAGTGGGTTCCTGTCGCGAACGGGCTGAGAGCCTTGAGTTTATACCAGTGTCCCCTACGTACATGCTAACGTGATTTTAAAGGGTAAATTTTGCATAATCAAGGATTGTGCGAAGATCGAAGACAACACCGTGTTACCTCCAAACACAGTGGTACCAGCCCTGGCAGTGTTCCGTGGCTCGCCGGGTTTGCTCTCCGCTGGTGCAAATAATTCAGAGGCTGATATGCGCGTGATCTACAGGCAGGTTTGTTGAGGAGCTGACCGAGTCTACACCGGAACGCGTGGAAGGGATGACGAAACAATACTACAATCGGTTTGTTCCTGTACAGGATCGATAGATCATCACCATCCAACGGGAGGAAAGCGGGCGTCCCCTTTGTTCCAATCGGAGGTCGGAAGGGCCGTGTGACGGTGAAGCCAATATGTCTACATACACTCAAACGGGCTCAGTTGCATGGCTGAGCTCTGGTCGGCAAATAGAGCCTTCTGGCCTCAAAACCCATGCTAGACTGGGAACAGCTGACGGTGTGGTACCTTACGCTCTGATATCAGGAATCCCAGCTTGTGTTGTAACCATAACCGTTCTCAGAAATGCAGAGAGCGACTAGACGCTGGCCGCACGCCACAGGCCCAAACAACCGGAAGGAGTAAGAACACCGACCGGGCAATTGAGAGGACCAGGCACGAAAAAAGAAACTTTCACATCCCTTTCAACTGAGCGGAGACGGGTGATCGAGGACTGAAAGGCTTTGGCTCTTTGAGCCTTCCCTTTTGGGATTGCTTTCCTTTCTCGGACAAGGTAGCCACCCGCATCTCCCTCCCGTTTTCCTTTTCGAGCAGAGGGTTTGTTTCCCCTTTGACAGCTCATTCGCGGCTTCGGGATTATCGGCGAAACGTATTTAAGATTGGGCGGCGGTTCTACTTCCCCCCACTGTTCTCCATTCGGTCTACTCTCCACTTCCAGTCCCCTCAACCTCCACTACGATCATTAAAATGCAGTTCATCCGCGTCTTCGCTACCCTCTTGGCTTTCGGTCAGTGACGTCACCACACTTCGCTTCAATCGCTGGTTACTTATCAGTCTCGTCATCTTAGCTGCTGCCTCCACTTTTGCCAGCCCAATCCCCGCCGACTCCCTCATTAAGAAGGGAGTTGCGGTCGAGAGCAGTATTCTTGCTCGGGGCTCTGAATTGGAGGTCATCGCCCGTGAGCCTGAGGATACCGTGGCTCGTGAGCCATCCCCCATCTGCAAACATATAGCGTGCTACTAAGTGCGCCGTCTGTCCAACACCACTATCAAGAGACTTTTCGTTGGCTCCCACTCCCCGCTCCTTGTCAGTTCCTTTTGGTCACCCCCACCACCTATTTGCTCGGACGGATGGCAAGACCTTTCGTCATTCCCTATTCCCCTATTTCCACGGAGTTTTCCCTCACTTTAGGGATATAAAGTCCGTCTCGAGAGGATGATCAGCCGTGGGAAACACCTTCCCCGGCTATCCTCCCTTCCAGATACCCACCCACTCATATTTCGTACCTATGTTTGTTTTAGTTTACACTAGATGGCCCCTCGCGAACTCGCCGGGCAATGTTGGATGCGAAGCTTGGGTTTAAATGCAGCAAATTTGTATCTTAGTGAATAAGTACTACGCGAAAAATGTATCAACTACTTCCTTGGCCGTCTAAACAATATTGGGGCCAGATCCCTGCAACGTTCTGCCCCAGTCCGAACGAATTTCGTGTCCGCTGGTGGCTGTTCGAGCCTGCTGAACCTCAGCTTCAGGGTAGACCGTGTTAGTTGCTCGGGTATCTTTCTGGTCTTCGGGCAGGAGGGTTTTGACGTTTGTTACTCAGGAGAGCGTGACACACGATTGCGCGCGGGAGATGGCTGGGATCTCGAGCGGGAGTCCTTATGGAAACAGACCTATTTCCACGGACTTTTCCCTCACTTTAGGAAAATAATGTCCGTCTCGAAGGGGGATTACCCTCCCTATTCTCGCTGGGGCCGGGGGTATTCCCTTGTTTCCCCCCGGCTCATTTCCACGGCCTGTCCCTTTCAGGTAGGTCGCTCCCACACCCGATCGGGTGATATTCCTGGTCCATCAGGGGTCCCGGGGTGCTGCAACCGTGGGAAATCTCATTTCCCCCCATCACGCGGCCTCCCATCAATATATTTTCAGGAGGATGATCAGCCGTGGGAAACCCCTCCCCCGGCCATCCTCCCTTCCGGGTACCCACCCAGGTAGCTGCACCACTCGTATTTCGTACCTATGTTTGTTTTAGTTTACATAAGCATAATACTATTGGCTCTTTCGAAAAGCGCACACACAAAATGTCCGAAAATAAATCCGAAAAATACCACCCCCTGCAGAACGCCAAACCTATGCGGGTCCGTTGCGCGCGATTTTGGACCCCCTGCTCAAGGGGGTGAAATCGCATTTTTTTTGCGATTGTGCCCGAACGCGACGCGCGGTTGTTTCACCCTTTTGGGCATAAGGCATAGGGCCGGCAGGCGGCAGAGCCCGGGACTCAGACGGTCGACCTGAGGTTGGCCACACTGGTAACTGTTGTCGGAATCTAGCTTACATGGAACTCAAATT
>Ga0307514_10005712_pt1 | contig 11002 bp, 2 predicted proteins | sample 16_EM_MG_FD_203088 | JGI IMG/M metagenome (GOLD analysis project Ga0307514, IMG submission 203088) | Populus trichocarpa ectomycorrhiza microbial communities from riparian zone in the Pacific Northwest, United States - 16_EM | ecosystem: Host-associated > Plants > Roots > Unclassified | place... | reverse complement strand
TTTTTCTAATGTTTTTAATTATCCTTCCTTATATACACATCCATGTGATATGGATAAGAACCTTTGATAAAAAAATATCTTCAAGCTTCCTAATCTATTATGTTCTTAATAGATTGCTAATATGTTTCACAAAAACACTTCTCTAACAATTATCTTCAGATAACTTGTATTTATATTCTTTTGATTAAACATATCTGATCTTTCTATATAATTTATCCAAACAAAACATAAACAATCACGCTATATCCTATAAGATAAACTTGACTAATTCTTTATCCAATTTGGATAAACTAACAATCTAAACAAATTCATCTTTATCAATGCAAATAATCCTTCATTAATCAAAGCCAATCATTTTGACATTTACAATGAGATAAACATTGGGTGTACAGGCTCAAGCCTATCTTTTTTACGACGACGCCATTTTTTCCATTTCTATTTACTTGGTGAATTGACATATCTATAACCGACTACTCCTCATCAAAACCCATGACTAATAATAGTCTATCAGTAGATATTAGTTAATAACTAGATGGGACCATATTAGGTTCATTGAACCCAATTCAAATTTTAGGAAGAGTTGTCGCTAAACATCTATTTATGCAACCAAGGTTCATGGACAATGACCGATAAAGGTTATTTATCCTAGGGTGTGTTGTTATTATCAACCACGTTGATGTTTTAGTTTTAGATTTTTTCCCCGATCAGTATTTATGCACACTAATTGAAGATGACTCATGTATGCATAACCATTATCAATGGATAACCATTCAAGGTCAAAATATTTGCATCACACATGAATAGAACACCTTTTCACCCCTAATTGATACCTAAGAGTAATGAATTTTAAGGGTTTATTTACTCTAGGAATTGTTGATGGATGTTTGACTAATGCACTTTAAAACAAGGTTTTGATTTTGTAAACAAAATTACAAGATAAGGGTATTATTCTCATTCAAATCCAAATTAATGACTTGTTATAAGTTCATTTATCTTTAACATTTTAAGTGAATGATACATATCAAAAATGAAAAAAAAATGTTAGAGATTAAGCAAACATGATTTAATAAATGAAATATTTTTGAAAACATTAGAATGTTGACCTTTGTTAAGCAAGGTCTTTTAATATGAGTCGAACCCTTGGTGGGTTTTATAAACAAGTTACAAAATCCACTGCAAATTTATGTATAAGTGTGAACATTATCCTTTTATGTAAAATCAAATTCATTTATAAATAACATAAGGGATTGGCCAAGTAATCAAATATAGGCAAGATGCAAATTTTGAAGAATTCGGCCTAGATACGCACAAAAAAAATTGAAATTACATTCAATGTATTCATAATGCACACAAAGCAAGTCATATCAAAATATCAAACACATAATAAATTCAAATGTCAACACACATGTGCAATCAATCTTAAAGTTTGTTCAATTCAAAAAAATCTTATCTCGGTACACACTAAGATAAAAAACTAAACTTAAATAATTATTCAAAAGATATTTGGGGTTCAAAATGGATCTTTTAGGGGGTCAAAGTGGACTAAAAATGGATGAAATAATGGCTGGACAAGAGGAAAGAGTGATGGCGCGTGACAATTATATGCTAGTGAGGGTTGTTATGTTTAGCATGTTGTTCCACATGCCACCAATACTTGATTGATACATGGAAAGGACAATAAGATATGTCACTCCATGGTCTTTCTTTTAGTGCCAACAATGTTATCCACCGTTACTAATTAAGAGATATTAAAACCAATGAAGTTTTGGTTCCTTTTTGTCTCTCTACTAGTTTTGTCTTCTCTCTCTAACTACTCATATAAAGTTCATTAGGTCACATGATATATGTGGTGTTTAGTACTCGTCAAGAAGAGAAAAATTGGGGTGGTGGTGCTTTGTTTAGAGGTTAGAGGAGAGAGAAATTTCAATGACTATTTTTCTTTTTCCCTGATCTACAATGATGTAAGGGTTTTAGCTTTAATTGATGAAGGGGTTTTATAGAGGGCTCCAATATGAAGAGAATGGTGGTTGTCTTGTCAAAAATAGAAGTCAGAAGTGAGGGAAATTAAAAAGAAAAGTTTTGGTTGTTTCTTGGTTCGCTACCACTATTAAGAGAGAAGGAACATCATTGTTATTGTTGTCATGGTTTAGTTGTTAGCATCATGGTTCAACTGATGTCATCATAGGTAGGTTGTTAGCATCATGGTTGGGTTGTAGGTGTTTATGGTAGTGGAGGTTGGTGTTAATGGTGGCTAGGGTTTGATTGTGGAAGAGAGAAAGAAAAAGATGAATAATGATTATTTTTTTTTTTCACACAATGGTGGTTAGGGTTTCTGGAGAAAAAGATGAGGTTAGGGTTTTTTTTGTAGTAGCTCCCCCTTTTATTTCGGCTTAATATCTCTATTTATACTACTATTCTTAGGGGTATTATTATTTTTTATCCCTTATTATAAGAATATCCTTATATTATCTTTTTTGGTTCTTTATATTTCTTATTTTGCACTTTAGCTTACTTGTCCATTTTGCTCTATATTTTGATTTTCTTATTTTTTGTATTTTTTTTTTCAAAAAATAATGCTAACAACAATTTAATAAGAAAAGTAATCAAGAATTATGAAATGGACGTGTTAATGGTCGAGATGTGTAGAAAGCGTATTCTTGAATTTTTGTTTTTTTAAAACAAAAAATGTTTTGGCATAGGTATAAATGACTAAAATGCATCAAAAACATGTTTTTCTGATTTTGTTTTTATCTTTTTTGTATTTTTGGAATATATTTTGGAATTGAGAGTCAAATTTCAGATTATGATAGATGCTCCTTCTTTACATTGCTTACGATACAAGGCCTTTTTTTAAAAAATGTTTTTTCATAGACTTTATGTAGTAAGTTTGTAAGGAAAACATAGTTTATGGAAAATTTTAGAAAGCTGTAAAGTCAAGAAACGACTTCACTAAGGAATTTTGAAATTTTCAGAAATGTGGTCATTTAAAGAGATGACCTACCTCATGGTCTAGCAGTGACTTATTTAACCATAGTTGAATTGAAGTCTTCTGATAGTAAAGTTAACTTTCTTATTGCAACGCTTTTTCTCCTAATAGCAAGGATGATTCTCCCACTTTTAAGGCTTGACTTCTTGATGACAAGGTTGGTTCTTCTCATTACAGGGCTCTTCTTTTTCTTCATGATGGCAGGAATCACTTTTTCCTGATGGAAAGGTTGAATCTCTATATTTTTTTTTATAAGAGTAATTTGTATAAAAATAAAAAATTGTACAAAGACATGAGAGGCATACCCCAAGAAGTATAAAGACTCATTGCTTAGAGTTGATAGACCTCAGGCAACATGTATAAAACAAACCAAAGAAAAAAATCAAAAGGTTCAATACCCAGAATGCCTGAACAAGTTAGGTATCTAGTCGACCGATTCCTGAAAATCCCATAATCAGTCGACCGGTTGTACAAAGAAACCTAGAAAAGTTTTTGACAAATTGGTTAACTGATTTCTAGAAGAGCTTGAAACCGGTTTTGCAAAATAGCTAAAATGCAAAATAGAGCTCAAAGGACACCATGAGCGGTGGTACCTCATGATACTAGAAGGTGTTATATGGATCTGAGGGTAGTTGGGATCTGATATCGTGGTGCAAGCTCAATCAACCTGGACTAGATAAGCTAAAAAATATCCTTACTAATATCATAATGAGGTCGATAAGTCTATTGAAAGACCTGATTATTTTTCTCATACCAAATAAAGTAAACAATGGCTTAAAGGACTAACCAAGAAAGCAGATGAGTGAAATCCTTCTTTCAAAAGTGCATATGAGCCTACTGAATCAAAGTTCACCATGTCATAGCAGGCCAGCCCATAAGAATCTTGCTCATGGTAGCCTCCTAAAATACAGCGGATAAAGGGCACTGAAAGAATAAATGGTTGTGTCTCAACATCCTACAAAGGATACATAACGAAGAGGTGATGATCTAATATGTATGGTGTTTGTCTATAATGTGAAGCCGACCTAAATAAAGAAGCCATTATATAAAAAGGTGTCTTGGGATGAGACCTGGAAACTAAAGAAGGTGATGCATAGAGTCTGTGGGTTTAGAATCTCTAAGAACCTTTTAAACAAAGTCAATAGTAAACTTTAATGATGGATGACCCTTCCAAACATAGTGATCTAGAATATCAATCCAGGGATGAAAACAAATTAAGTCCCAAAGGGGCTGAAAATCCTGCAGATGACCCATAGGAAAAGCCCAAGCTCCATCTGAAATAATATTTAAGACCTTTGTGTTCCAAGGTAATCCTGTTGAAGATAAGACCTTGAAAGATAAAAGGTCACAAAACTATCTCTCATCTGGAAACTAGTAGTTCAACCATAGAGATGTACTCATACCGTTGCCAATTCAAGAAACGAACTTCCCTATACACTAGTCTCTACTGAGTAGAATCTTCCTCTAGGACCATAAAGTGACTGATGTAAGTCTAACATGCAAAAAGAATCTCCCTCAATGAAAGTAGCTATGAACTTATTGTGCCCATACCGAGGAGTTGTTTGAAATGAGCTGTCATACATGCTTTGGAATAGTTGCTCTATTCCAAGTGTTTACCTTTTTAATCCCCAATCCCCCTCCTTCAGAGAGTAGCAAACTGAGGCCAATGCAACCTTAGCCCCTAAGTAGGTAAGAGAAGAACCTTTTCAGAGGACAAAAACTAGAATACTCTCAATCTTCCTAACAATAGAGCAAGGTAAGATGAACATAGTATACCTGAATGAAGTAAAGAATAAATTTGATCAGTTGAAGACGACTAGTATAAGTAAGGGATGCTAATGTCCAAAGCTTGATCCTAGAGATAATCCGCTCCACCAAAAGCATACAATCATTGTGAGTGAATCTGGTTATGATTAAAAGGATAGTAAGATATTTAAACGACAAAGCTCCTGACCTAAACTCTAGATGATCTTAAAAAGCAGTTCTTAGGTCCTCATCCACCCCTGATAAATAGCAAAACTCTTATCTTGGTTAATGACTAATCCACAAAGCCTAACAAAGGTATCTGAAGCTCCTCACAAAAGGCCCACCGAGTGCATATCAGCATGAACAAATAATATAAGATTATCAGCAAAACAAATATGGGTGATAGAGTTCTGTTTATATCTCTAGTGAAACCAAAACCTGAGATCATGAGTGGCCTCCTTAATAATGCCTCACAAGTATAAAAAGATAGGGAGAAAGGGGGTCACCCTGCTGAATGCCTGTAGTAGACGGGAAGAACCCATGCAATTCTCCATTCAATGCAATGAAAAAGGTAGCTAGAGAGAGACAAGCCTAGATCCATCTAACCATGTGATCCGGAATGCCAATAGCCATAAGTCTTATTATAATGGCAAAACTAATGTTCTACATCACTAAAGCTCATTATGATGGCGAGACTAGGTACTTGAATATGGGAAAAGGTGGTCCTTACCTTAGTACATGCATCTTGCAAGCTTAGCCTTGCTTCTAAGTGCACCTAGTCACTATCCTAACTGATCATTCCCCTAGATAGATCCTTCATAAAACATATATATTTAGATAGATGGTCAAATGGACATTGATATTTGGGAGTTTGGCTTACAATATCAATATCGGTCGACCCTTAAAGCACAACAATTTATGGATTTTATTAAAGAATGCTTATTGAATAAACCATCCATGGAAGATCAATTTTTCATGCCATCTCTATTAGATAGATCCTGAAATTTATTTATAGATATGGTCTATATTATTAAAGGATATGAGGTATGCATAATGCTTATTAGTCCAAACTAGAAAGTACATAAATATGACCTCTATTTTGAATTCCCCTTCTTCAACAATGTGGTAGAGTATAAAACACTAATCATGAGACTAGGTTTGGCATAAGCTCTTAAGTCCCATCTTTTTTTTTTTTATTTATAGTGACTTCCAACTCATTCTTGGTTGGTGTTAGGGGTAGTTAGAGGTTATCCCTTATAACCATATATTATCGTATAGTACAATATCATGGTATAAGAAAGGGACATATGATCTCTATCACTAGTATTATAAGAGAAAACAACGAATAAGTTGATCTCTTATTTGGCTATTACCAACCCTACATACATTTCCTAGAAGGAGTGGAAAGAAATTATAAAGATGCCTAACATTAAAGGGTGTAGAGTTTTCTAATCTTATATATTAAAACTAATCCTACCATAGCTAATTAAAGGAACCTTATCATATATTATCTAATCAGTGGAGAGCTGCTTTCAAATAGAATATAAGTGAAACAGCTTGTAGGAAAAACATTTGGTTATTGCTTAATGAATGAACAACTATATAAAAGATTAAGATCATCCTTAATCCTTAAGTGTAGTCTCTATAAAGAAAGCCGATATGTACTTTAAAAGATACATGAATGGATACAAAGAGCTTTGGTTGCCTAAACTATTCAAGTAGGATTCCATTAGCATATTATCCTCTACATGTAGTAAAGCTAGTTAAGAAGTATGACAAGTGACAAAGGTTTACTTTTGTCCATCACCAATCATCCTCTAAAATGACACCAATCCCTTCTCTCTAGATATTCTCTCAATTAAGTATGGATATCTTAGACCTTTTTCCCCAAAGCATCAAGAAAGAGATTGTTTATCCTTATGGTTTTAGATTAACTCACCAAACAAGTTGAGGTTGAAGTTATAGCTAACATCATAGCTAGGAAGGTGTTTTTTTTATGTGAAAGAACATAATATGCTAATTTGGGCTTCTAAAAGTCTTGATAATTTATGATAACCTATGTTTAATTACAATAAAATGAAGAAGCAATGCTAAAGACTTCAAATCGAGCATATACATTTTTTTAATATCCTATCCTCAAACAAATGGAAAACTCATTTCATAAACATGATCTTCTAAAGACTTCAAATCGAGCATATACATTTTTTTAATATCCTATCCTCAAACAAATGGAAAACTCATTTCATAAACATGATCTTCTTGAAAGGGCCTAATAAGAAATTAGATGGGGTAAATAGGGAGTGAGCCGAACTATTGGATGAGATTCTATAAGTGTACAAGATTATCCAAAATTTTCCGTTGGTAAAAACATTATTCCTACTAATGTCTAGTGCTAAGATCATGTTTCTAGTCAAAATCAATTATCCCAACTGTCAAGTCCAATACTATTTCACTTAGGCTAGTTAACAAGATTTGATGACCACCTTAGATATCCTAAAAGAAACTTGACTAGTGACATCCATCAAGAACAATGCATATGGATAAAATACTATCTAATAACATAACATCTAATAAACAAATGGATGCTTCTATACATAAGATCTTGTGTTAAGAAAGATTAAAACTACATATAATATGGGAGGTAAGTGAAAGCTAGCATTGAACTTTGGTCATTTTAAGTTGTACTATCAATAACTTGTAATAACTTACATGAATTATAAAACATCAATAAACTATTCTCTTTAATAAAAATCTTATTTTATGCATTATACTAACTAAATTTTTTAGGCTAAATCCCCCTACCCCATATATAAGGGGTCACTTTGTCCAAGTGTAATGGCCAAGAAAACTTAACCCGGAAGAAGTTACTAAAAACCTATATTAGAAAGGATCAAAACCCATATGTATGACTCAAAGCTATTAGATTTAATAAGATGCTTCATAATGGATGCAATTGAATGAGTGAGACTTATATAGGCCCCTATCACTTAATAAGGACTAGATAATGGATAAATGGCATTGGACACTAAGCATCAGAATTTGAGGATGTTGGATCCTAGGTTACAAGGGATGATAGGCATTATATCCTTGATAACAAGATAGAAATATTTTAAAGACTTTTAATCCTATATTTTATAAGAACCACCCTCGGGAACTTGGATCCTAAGATAAGTCTTACAAATCCTTCCTTAGAGTAAGCAAAACCAACTTACCTTATTTGACCATCTTATTATACACCTTTGTCATCTCTCTTTGTTCAGTTTTCCATATTTAAAGGTAATGAAACTAGATATGAGCTACTTGAAAAATTCATAAAAGTTATCAAAATGTTGATAATGAAAATAAAAGGGAAACATTTGAGAGGAAATTACCTTAAAAGCATATTGAAAGCTTATCATCATCTTTCTACTAAGTTTCATCTACATCCAAATATCCAAATCCTTAAATATTTGACTTAACCATCCAAATTACTCTATGTAATTATTCCCATCATCACCCTAAAGAGTATGAGTATCCCCTAGCAAGACCTTTAATACCTGTCTATAGTCTACAAATAAAGGTATTAAAGTGAAAAGAATCCACCCTGGCTTAACTTCCTCAGGTGAAGAGGAATATTTTAAAATTAAAATGAGGCTATATTTATACCTAAGTGATAAAGGGGAAGGGAGGGTGCTTTGTAAGAAACTTCTTCAATTGAAGGTGGAACTGGTTGCATTTAGAAGGTTGATAGAAAATAAAAGATGACCTCTACTTATATTGAGGCCCTAGTAGGGGAAGGGACTGCTTCATTTGCCTCATTTTCTTTTCTTGTTTTCCTTTATTTGCTTATATTTTTTTTAAAAAAAGAGTAGGATTGTAAAAAAGACTTCCTTTAAAATGGTTCGGTTCACTCTCCTTTTCTTCTAAGAGGTTGAACTTCGAGGTAGTGTAAGTCTTCTTTGAATCTGAATGTACTAAAGAATTGGGTATTAAAAACTCTATTATAGATGATTCAATTATGGGTGACTCGAGTGCTAGGGAGGATGGAGAAGTATTAACAATTTGTCTTTATGTCATGCAATTTTTTGTACTTGATTAAGAAATACTAGCCTTAAAATTCTAAGAGGAAGTAGCATTTTTAGGACTGCAAAAGTCATTTAGGGTTACATTATTTTTTAAAATAACAACTGCTATAAATCAGGAAAATAAAGTTAAGATAAAAGAAATTAAAAACGTGTAAAACTATTAGACATGTTTTCCTCTAAGCTCTCTCTATAAGTTAAAGGGTTTATCTTATAGCTAACCTTCATCGTAAGTATCTGGTCAGTAAATTTTCAGTAAGTATTATGTAGTATATAACAATTATTATATAACTCAACTTGCACTTTCAAGAAATAAGGACACCTCTAAAAATTATTTATCCCATGTGGCTATCAACTTGTACTAAACCATGAACTAATCCTATATCCATTCCTTTATATGGTCTATCTTGACAATAATGGTGTCATATTATGATCTTTTGTCTCAAAATAAGGAGTAAAACTAGAACATTCCTTTTTTACCCATATGTAACATATTATTCAATAACATATTTTGAATAACACTAGGTTAGGTATCATCCTATATGACTTGTAGAACTTTTAAAAAGCTATTTTTATGGCCTACCCAATTGAGTGTAGTTGGCTAGCACATAACTTAAGATGCCGAAGGAACTTTTCTACAAACCCGACTAAGGGTAAATTATACTTGTATATAAATATGCACAACTTGGTGATTAATCTTCCCTCTTCAAAGGGTACCCTAATTGAGTAATTGTGACCTAACATTCTTCTACTATAGTTAATATTAACTAGAGGAATAATGATCTTATAAGGATCATGCAATTAGAGTGTCTCCTTTATAATAACCTCTTGGGGTACCCCAACCTGTTTTTGGGTTCCCTTGCCCCATCTAAAAAGTGTGTATCACTCATTTAGAGCCCCTAACTTGTGGTAACCCCCGACCTAGAAGCTACTCATGATTGATCTACTATACTTATGATCTAAAATATATTTGATAAGGAATTACCTATCCAAAAACTTTTTGATCAACAGAAAATGGCATAACCACTAGGAAGTCCAGTGAAAGATTCTAAAAAATGATGAAAATGACTTGAAAGAATCTTAAACAATGAAAATGACCATTTAAAACCTTTATAAGCACTTACAAGAAACAATTTAAAGTTTAAACATCAATAGAATGATTTATTGTAGAGTTTTCTCATTATAAATTGCTTTGGATTAGAAAGATTGAGATTGAAAGATAAAGTATAGGAGAGATGAAGGAAAAATGCCTTATATAGATCATCCCATGTGACCAAATATGTAAATCACCTAACTTACTCTTATTCAGGTAGGCCAATCAACGTTGGGCTAATGGCATATATCCCATCTAACATGGCTAAGTTAATGGTGACTCTTGAATTTTAAGAGACTTGGACCTTTAGCATCATCAAATGCACACATATATGGACTTCTAGACTCTTTGAACATGCCCATCATACACGTACATTCCTTTATTTATATCATATTAATTACATCTTGAAAAAACGTAATTGATTATACCAATGAAGAGAATTGTCACTTGACTAGGTGTAGGATACATGTCACCCTTCTAAGTCATACTTTATTTTCCACGCTTATTTAACATATAGGCAACCTTGAACACAAGTTAACAACTTTATGAAGGATGGACAAACACCTTAATCTTATTTCCATCCTTGCAACTAGGACTCGAGGGTGTAACTAATGCACTTGAGCGTATGTGTACCTAAAAAAAGGCTCAATAATATCATTATAAACCTTTATATATAACTAAAAACTTGGATGACATACCTAATCCATCTAACATGACTAAGAAATATGAAGTATATGCCTTAATGAATACCCTCAAATAACACTTTGAACTACTATAATACTCTTCATACAATCCATACCAAGTATTAAATGCTCACACATCCCTATACCATAATTGAGCCTATAGAACAGTGTTAGGGCATGCTTATACCAAGTGGATGCCTCATATGACATAATCCTTCCAACTCAACAATGAACCACCAATTATTAGGGGTTCTTATCATAAATGATGGCTTCTAGGATAAGTGTCACAATATTTTTTCCTCTCTATCCTTGTCTTTATGCAAGTGACATGACTCATAGCTACATAAACATCCATGAGTCGTCAAGCAAAAGGTTTTAATATCTCAACTTACACTTTCTTATTATACTATCTTTTTTCTTCAACTTTTGATTA
>Ga0307514_10005711_pt1 | contig 11002 bp, 10 predicted proteins | sample 16_EM_MG_FD_203088 | JGI IMG/M metagenome (GOLD analysis project Ga0307514, IMG submission 203088) | Populus trichocarpa ectomycorrhiza microbial communities from riparian zone in the Pacific Northwest, United States - 16_EM | ecosystem: Host-associated > Plants > Roots > Unclassified | place... | reverse complement strand
CCGCCCCGGGTGCGGACGGCAACGGGCGAAGGTCTGATGACTCTACGAGCCTGACGCCTTAGCTGAACGCGCGCGAGACAGGTATTCAAATGCTTGATCCATGGATTTTCGCGTCGTGTCGCGGTCGTAGTGAACGACAGACTCGCCTCGTGGGGTTCGCGCCTTGAAGCCATCGAGCGATTCGCAGTCCCAGCAGTGGGTGGCTTGCGGGAATATGGCCCACTCAACCGGAGCACCAGACGCCTTCAGTGGTTCGAGGTGCGATACGCATTCGCTCGCCGGCTGGTCGATGTCCTTTTCTCCCAGGAGGACAGCAATTGGACGATCGATGTCCAGATTCACCACGTTGTAGGGAGCCCCGCTGGAGGGCGTTGCGGGGCTGCATTTCGGATAGAGCGCGACGACTGCGGCAAGGCGCCGACCAGGGCTCAAGGTGTCCGCCCACACCTTGCTGGTTGCGAGGAGGCCGACGATGCCGCCCCAGGACAACCCTATCAAGGAAACCCTATCGGAATTGACGAAGTCGAACTTGCGAAGATGGTCGGCAGCTTGCAGTGCGTCGAGGGTGCCTCGCGGCAGGTTCACTCCTCCCTTGGCGCCGTCGCAAACCATATCGACCCCTCTCGGCCCAAGGCTGTCTAGAACAAGAACAACGAAGCCCTTCGCAACCGCCTCTTTCGCCCAGGTCAGCATCGACATGTTTTCCCAGTTTCGCGCAGACAGGCGAAGCCCGTGACACTGATGGACGAGCACGACCGCGGGAAACGGGCCAGGACCGGAAGGCTTGTAGATTGCCATTTCAGGCGCCGATGGAAACGCCACCGCTGGAGCCTCGGGAAACTTCAGGTCGGGAGCCGCGCGAGCGGCGTCGATGAGGCGTGATGGCGTCATCTGCGCATGGGCCAGTGAGGTGGCCAGAGTGATCGCTGCGAAAAGGTAGGCGCGCATGCTCGTGTCCGATCAGGGGTGAAGATTGAGGGACGACTCAGATGCGGGTCGCATCGGAAAGGGACCTCGTGGCCATTCGTTGGGTCAGAGGGTCAACCAAACCAAGGCCCCCGGTCCGCGGGAACGATGGGTGAGCCCCGCGACGAGGAGCAAGCGCCTTACTCGGCAATTCGCTTCTGCATGAAGACGCTGAGTGGGTCATTCCAGTACTCGCCAAATGGGCCGCGGCGCTCGAAGCCGCTGCGAGCGTAGAAACCCAGCGCCTCCGGTTGGAGAGGCCCGGTTTCGAGCTTCAACAACTTGCAGCCTGCGGCCGCAGCCTCTGATTCGAGCTTGGCCAGCACAGCTTTCGCAATGCCCTTGCCTCGGCCGCGAGGATGAACATACATGCGCTTGAGTTCACCGTATTCAGACTCGAGCACGATGGCGGCACAACCGACGGCTCGCTGCTGTTCATCTCGGGCAACGACGAACAGCACGTTCGGATTCTTCAGCGAAGCAAGGTCCAAGAAATGCGTGCTCTCAGGCGGATAGAGCGAACTCTGGTACGCGTCGAGCTCGGCGATAAGCTCGACTACTTCGGGTTGGTCGGGCGATTCAATGGCGACGTGCATGGGTAGGCTAACGCCCTCTCGATGGGGAAGTTTAAACAGCAACGATGCATGCGCCGCGCACGGCGAGCTGCGGCTCCGTGACTGCCCCGACGATGGCTTGAGCGATCTTCGCCGTAGGCACGTCCGCTTGGGTTAGGCGTCATTTTGCGAGCCAGCGCCACGCAAGCGCGAAAGGGTTAGGCCACGCGTTCAAGCGCAGCCGCAGGATAAATTTGTACTGAGCCTGGGTGAGACTCGGACTCGACGGCATAACCTTCAGGGGTCAGTTTTGTGCAGTACCAGCCGACAATTTGACCCTGCCAAGCGGCACCAGATTTCTTGCGTACGCGATCTCCCAGGCCAAACGTGGCGCGCAATGGGAGCGCAAACTGGCCAGCAACTGGAGTACTGACTTCATTACTACTTTGATCCATACCTAACCTTTCATCGTTGGAAAATGACAGATGCGTTAGGCCGCCTAAAAAATTGCGGATGAACAACCGTCATCCGCAGCGGAACGCGGCAATTCTGGCAGCGGCTCAATGGTCAGTCCAGCATCCGACACGACAGCAGTTCACGCAACACGCAGTCACGCTCGCCAGCCGGGGCTGGGACGTGCAAGGCACGACCAGCGGCAGCGCGATGCAAGACACGGCGAAGATCGAATGGTCGTTCCACCGCTGAAGTGCTCCGTGGCCTGAAACGCGAAGCGCCCCGCACCGCGGGGCGCTTGCATGCCCTCTTCACTTCGCCTCGATCGCTTCCTTCAAGCCAGGCGCGAACTCCGCGCCGTGTTTGATCTGCGCCGTCGACACCTTCAGCGTGCCGCCGATCGGCTCGGCCCGCCCACCCAAGCACTGCGCGAGGAAGTTTTCCGACACCGCGTTGAACGCGATGTTGTTGACCGGCCGCGCGAAGCCGTGGCCTTCGTCGGGGAAGAGTACGTAGGTCACGGGGATGTTCTTGGCCGCCATGGCCGCGACGATCTGGTCGGACTCGGCGACGTTGACGCGCGGGTCGTTGGCGCCCTGCCCGATGAGCAGCGGGCGCACGATCTTGTCGGCCGAGTAGAGCGGCGAGCGCTCCTTCAGCACGGCCTGACCGGCTTCGGTGCCGGGGTCGCCCATGCGCTTGAACATCTGCTGCTTGAAGGCCTCCCAGTACGGCGGGATGGTCTTCAGCAGCGTGAAGAGGTTCGACGGGCCGACGATGTCGACACCGCAAGCAAAGGTGGTCGGCGTGAAGGCCATGCCGGCCAGCGTGGCGTAGCCGCCGTACGAGCCGCCCATGATGGCGACCTTGTCGCGCGTGGTGACGCCGTTCTTCACCGCCCAGTCGACGGCGTCGAGCAGGTCGTCGTGCATCTTGCGGCCCCATTGCATGTCGCCGGCGGAGGTGAACTTCTTGCCAAAGCCGGTGGAGCCGCGGTAGTTGACCGACAGCACGGCGTAGCCGCGGTTGGCCAGCCACTGGTGGTAGCTGTGGTAGCCATAGTCGTCGCGCGCCCACGGGCCGCCGTGCACGAAGAGCACCATCGGCACCGGCTTGTCGGCCTTGCCGTCGCCGTTGGCATCGGCTGCCTTGGGCAGCGTGAGGTAGGACACCAGCGTCAGCCCGTCGCGCGACTTGATCTCCTGCGGGAACATCTGCACCAGCGGCGCGCCTTCAAGCTCGGGGCGGCTGACGAAGAGTTGCGTCAGCCGCCGGCCATTGCGCTCGTAGAGCCAGGTGGACACGGGCGCGGTGACGGGGTCGACGGCCACGATCCATTTGTCGTCGGCATCGGTGCGCGAGGCGATGCTGAACTGCCCCGGCGTCTTGCTCTTCAGGAAGTCGAGGTCGGCCTTCATCGCCGGGTCAAGCGCCACGTAGTCGTTCTTCAGGTACGAGAGCGAATAGGCCGTGGCCACGCCGGTCTTCGGGTCGTAGACAGCGTCGCCGATGTCGGCTCGCGGGTCTTGCGCGACGATGCGGGTCTGGCCAGAGGCCACGTCTTGTGCAACCAGCGCCGCCGTGTCGCGCCCGCGCGATTCGGTCCAGTAGAGCGTCTTGCCGTCGGCGGTGAAGCCGACCGGGTTGGTGGTCTGCGAGTCTTCGAAGCCCACCTCGGCGATGGGCTTGGCTTCGACCTTGCCGGCCGTGATGCGGTAGTAATCGGCGCCACCGTCGTCGCGCGATTTCTGGGCCAGGCGCAGGTTCAGGTCTTCGTCGCTGATGAAGCCGCCGTAGCCGTCGTTCTGCTGCACCAGCGTGAGCTTGGCGGTGGCGAGCTCGAGGCTGTAGACGTCGTGCCAGCGCGGGTCGCGGTTGTTGATGCCGACGAGGATGCGGTCTTTCACCTTGCGGCTGATGTTGATCACCTGCACGCGGGTCTTCTCGAAGGGCGTGAAGCTGCGCTGCGCGCCGCTGGCCACGTCGACCCCGTAGAGCAGGAAGTTCTCGTCGCCGCCCTTGTCGTTGATGAAGAGCACGCTCTTCGAATCGGGTGACCAGAAGGTGGTGCGGATCGGGCGCAGCTTCTCGGCCGTCACCGCGCGGGCCTGGCTCACGTCGTTCACCGGCGCGACCCAGACGTTCAGCACGCCGTCGCGCGGGGCGATCCACGACAGCCACTTTCCATCGGGGCTGATGCGCCCGCCGGTTTTGGTGGGGTTGCCGAAGATCTTGGCGCGCTCGATCAGCGGCACATCGCCCGGCGGGGCCGACGGGTTCTGCGGGGCAACGGTGCAGGCCGCGGTGCTGGCCAACAGCAGCACCGGCAAAAGGGAACGGATCATGGACACCTCGTGAGTGATGGGGGCGCCCGGGTTGGCGCCGGAAGAGCTGTGTTTGTACCTCAAGCGCCGGGGCGCTCGATGCATCAAGCGCTGGGCTGTTGGCCCGAGGCCCGGTTGAAGCCCGGCTCTTCCAGCGGCACGAAGATCCACATCAGCACATAGAAGAGCACGCCGGTTCCGCCGCACACCGCCAACAAAGCGAAGATGAGCCGCCAGATCCAGGTGGCCATGCCGGTGATCTTGCCGATGCCGCCGCAGACCCCGCCGAACCAGCGCTCGTCACGGCTGCGGCGCAGCGCGTTCACGGCCGCGATGGCCGGGGCTTCGGGGCGGGCCGGCGGCACCCCGTTCAGCACACGCGCCTTGGCGCGGGCGAACTCGTCGTCAGACAGCACGCCTTGGCTGTGCAGTTGGCCGAGTCGGGCCAGTTCGTCGCTCATGCTCATGTCGCATCTCCTGATGGTTGGGAGTCATCAGGTTAGCGTTTGCATGGTTGCGTACCAGTGGCTTGCGACAGGCTGCAGGTGGGGCCGACAGGGCCGCGCGATCTGTGGAGCAGCAGCGTTTTCGGGTGGCGCTTTACTTGCGCCGGCCGAACAGGCCGCGCCAGCCGGACGGCTCGTCGCGCGCGGCGTGGTGGCTGCGCGTGACCATCAAAACGCCAGTGAGGTACAGCGCGTTGAGCAGGCGTGACGCACGCTGCGGGCTCATGCCCGGCCACGCGGCGATGTCTCGCAGCGAGGCGGAATCCTGGCGCAGGCGAACCGCGGCAGGCTGCAACGCACCCAGCGCCCCGGGCAGGTCTTCGATGCGGCCGGACAAGCGGTAGGCCGCCTTGCCACCGATCTCGTTCAGCACGAAGTCGCGCGGGCCGTTCAGCGCCACGGCCCACAGCAGCTTCGAGATCGGGCGGTACTTGTCGATGGCGGCAACGCGGTCATGCTGGGCGTGGCCCGGCGGCATGACACCGGGTGGCTCGGCGCTGATCAGCTTCAGCCTGGAGAGCGAGGTCTCGGCGGCGATGTCGGTCACGTCGACCGGCGAGTGGTAGAGGTCTTGCCGGGGGAACAACGTGACCGGCCAGACGTAAGGCCCGTGCGCCAAGTAGAGCAGCGCGGCTTCGCGGTTGCGGATGCAGGCGGCGATGACCTCCAGCACGTCGTTGGAAGCCGGGTTGGCCTCCAGGCGCTGCAGGTCGGCCATGAGCGTGGTCGGCAGCAGCGTGGGGCGGTCGAAACCGATGCCGGGCGAGGCCTCGCCCGCTTCCCGCGCGCGTTCGAAAGCGCTGATTCGCCAGAGAGTCGAGTCGAAGTCCCGCATGGGTCGGATACTAGACCGGACCGTCTGATTCGTGACTTATTCCCGGTTTTCCTACAGGTTGATGCAATTCCGGGTGGTCAGCGCGGCTGTTTGGACAAGCCCCGCAGGCTCGCCTGCAGCGTGCTGGCCGCCTGTTTCAGGCACTTCACGAACGCCTCGCGCAGCGGGCTGGCCGGGCGCAGCTGCGGCACCACCAGCGTCACCGCGAAGGGGATCGACACCGACAGCGGCCGCACCTGCAGGCCGGCGCCGGCCAACTCCATGGCCGTCAGCGGGTTGACGATCGCCACGCCCAGGCCCTGCCGCACAAGAGCGCACACCGAGGCGGCGCTGGCCGTCTCAAGGGCCAGGTGGCGGCGAACGCCCTGCTGCTCGAACATCTGGTCCACCAGCAGGCGGTACGGGTCGGCCGGCGCGAAGCTCACGAACGGCTGGCCGGCGAAGTCCTTGGGCTTCAGCACGCGCTTCCCCAGCAGCGGGTGGCCGTCGGGCAGCACGGCCACCTCGTCGGCCTGCAGCAGCGGAGTAAGCGCGGTGGCGGCCGGGGCGTGGATGCGCTCGCACAGCCCCAGGTCGAAGCGCTGCTCGGTGAGCCACTCTTCGAGCAGCGGCGACTCCTGCGCCGTGATGCTGATGCCCACCTGCGGATGGGCGGCCACGAACAGCTGCGTGGCCTGCGGCAGCAGGCCGTGCGCCAAGGCCGGCAGGCAGGCGATGGCCAGGCGGCCCTGGGTGAATTCGCGCAATGACTTGGCGGCCGCGGCGATGCGGTCGAGCCCGAGGTAGGAGCGCTGCACCTCTTCGAGCAGTGCCAGCGCCTGGGCCGTGGGGCGCAGGCGGCCGCGCACACGGTCGAACAGGTTGATCTGCAGCACCTGTTCCAGGCGCGCCAGTTCGCGACTCACGGTGGGCTGCGAGCTGTGCAGCGCGAGCGCAGCCTGGGTGACGTTGCCGGTGTTCATCACGGCCCGGAACACCTCGACTTGGCGATGCGTGATCTTCATCTGTCCAGCATATCAAGAATGAATGGATGGCTCACAAACAAGTAATTTTCAGAATGCCTTGCCTGGGGCACCATGCGAGCCATGAACCCATTCACCCCCTCCACGTTGCGCGCCATCGCGCAAACCCACGGCACGCCGGTCTGGGCTTACGACGCCGCCACCATCCGCCAGCGCATCGCCGCGCTGCGGGCGTTCGACACCATCCGCTTCGCGCAGAAGGCGAACTCGAACACGCACCTCCTGCGGCTGATGCGGCAAGAGGGCGTGCGCGTCGACGCGGTGTCGCTCGGCGAGATCGAGCGGGCGCTGGCGGCGGGCTACACCGCGCCGGGCACCGTGTTCACGGCCGACCTGTTCGACCACGCGACGCTGGCCAAGGTGGTGGCCGCGAAGATCGACGTCAACGCCGGCTCGATCGACATGCTGCATCAGCTGGGCGCCCTGTCACCGGGGCACCGCGTGTGGCTGCGCATCAACCCCGGCTTCGGCCACGGCCACAGCAACAAGACCAACACCGGCGGCGAACACAGCAAGCACGGCATCTGGCACACCGACCTGCCGGCCGCCCTGGCGGCGATTCGCCAGCACGGGCTGAAGCTGGTGGGCCTGCACATGCACATCGGCTCGGGCGTCGACTACTCGCACCTAGAGCAGGTGTGCACGGCGATGGTCGAGCTGGTCGGCCGCGTCGACATGCCGATCGAGGCCATCTCGGCCGGCGGCGGCCTGTCGATCCCCTACCGCGCCGGCGAGCCCACCATCGACACCGCGCACTACTTCAGCCTGTGGGACGCCGCCCGCCAGCAGATCGAGCAGCAGCGCGGCCACAAGCTGCACCTCGAGATCGAACCCGGCCGCTACCTCGTCGCCGAATCGGGCGTGCTGGTGGCCGAGGTGCGCGCCACCAAGCAGATGGGCAGCAACCATTTCGTGCTGGTCGATGCCGGCTTCAACGAGCTGATGCGCCCGTCGATGTACGGCAGCTACCACGGCATCGAACTCTTGCCCACGGATGACACGCCGCGTCCGGTGCAGCCCACGGTCGTGGCCGGCCCCCTGTGCGAATCGGGTGACGTGTTCACGCAAGGCGAAGGCGGCGTGGTGCTGACGCGTGAACTGCCGCAAGCGCGAGTGGGCGACCTGATCGTGTTCCACGACACCGGGGCTTACGGCGCGTCGATGTCATCCAACTACAACTCGCGGCCTTACATCGCCGAGGTGCTGGTGGACGGCGGCACGGCGCGCCTGATCCGGCGCCGCCAGACGGTGGGCGAGCTGTTGGCGCTGGAGCAGGTCGAAGGCTGATCACGGATCGTCGGCAGGGTTCTCGCTGTCAACTCCATCCACGGTGCGGCGTTGGGCACAGGTTGCCCTTTCGTGGAGAACGCCATGCGCCTCGTGCTCGCCTTCGCATTGATCATTGTGCTGGCCGCCTGCGGCGGCAAGTCGGATGACACGGCACCCATCGCGTGCCAGACCGGCTTCTCCGGCTCACCGCCCGAGTTGCCGACCAACCGCCTGGTGTTCGACTCCGACCGCGCCGGCGGCACGCACGAGATCTATGCGATGAAGACCGACGGCAGCTGCGTCGTGCGCCTGACCAACGACGCCAGCTACCAGAACTGGTGGCCCCGCGTCTCGCCAGACCGCAAGAAGGTGCTGTTCTACCGCGCACCGGCCAACAAGCCCGAGAGCTACCCCGATGCCAGCCTGTGGGTGATGAACACCGACGGCACCGGCGTGGCGCAGCTGCGGGCCCAGGGCGAAGACGGCTGGGTGATGCAAGGCCACGGCGAGTGGTCGCCCGACGGCAGCAAGATCGCGATGTTCGGCAGCGCGGGCGCGGCGCTCGAGATCTTCGTCACCGACGCCAACGGCAAGAACCCGGTGCAGTACACCAGCCGCGGCGGCATCAACACCGATGTGTCGTGGTCGCCCGATGGAACGAAGTTGCTGTTCAACGGCTGCGCCTCCGCCTCGACCTGCCAACCTGCGAACTACGAGATCTTCTCGATGAACGCGACGCCGCTCGCGGCCGCCACGCAGATCACCAACGACGGCCTGGCCGACTACGACCCGTACTTCTCGCCCGATGGCACCCGGATCGCATGGCTCGTGAACGTGGACCCTGCGGCCAATGTCCTCCCGGGAACCAGCATTGCCATCGGCCGCTGGGCCATTCGCATCGCCACCGTTGGCAGCCCGGCGAGCACCCTGATCGACGACGGCAACATCAACAGCAAGCCGGCGTGGAGCCTGGACAGCCAGACCATCTTCTTCCACCGCATGGTGCCGGCCGACGGCTACCGCTTCCGCGTGTTCAGCATCCTGCCCAACGGCAGCGGCCTCACCGAGCTGACACCGGGCGCCACCGGGAACAGCGAGCACCCGTCCAATTGAACGGTCGTTGATACCGTTTTTATACGGCTCACCGCAACTTTGACGACATCTTGATGCGCTGATTTCTACGATCGCTTCATCTTCTGATGGAGCTTGTCGATGGACATCGTGTATCTGGCGCATGTCGCCGCGTTCTGGCTGATCCTGGCCGCCATGGCCAAGGGTTGCGCCAAGCTCGGAGGGCCCAAGCAATGAGCTGGCTCTACGTGCTGGGCAGCGTCGTCTCGATCGCGCTGCTGGTCTACCTCGTGGCTGCCTTGTTGCGGCCGGAGGACTTTTCATGAATTCGCATTCGTGGATCTTGCTGGCCGCCTTCAGCGCGGCGCTGTTGCTGCTGGCCCTGCCGATGGGGCGCTACATCGCCCATGTGATGGAGGGCCGCCTGCGCTTCGCAGGCCGCATCGAACAGGCTCTGTTCCGCCTGTGCGGCATCAAGCCCGAGGTCGAAATGGGCTGGTTGCAGTACGCGCTGGCCATTCTGCTGTTCAACGTGCTGGGCGTGCTGGCGCTGTATGCGCTGCAGCGCCTGCAGGTTTGGCTGCCGCTCAACCCGCAGGCCTTTGCCAACGTGTCGCCCGACTCGTCGCTCAACACCGCCGTGGCCTTCACCACCAACACCGACTGGCAAGGCTACAGCGGCGAACAGACCATGAGCTACCTGACCCAGATGCTCGGCCTGTCGGTGCAGAACTTCCTGTCCGCGGCCACCGGCATCGTGGTCGTGATCGCGCTGATCCGCGGCTTTGCGCGCCACTCGGCGCAAGGCATCGGCAACGCCTGGGTCGACCTGACCCGCGTCACGCTGTGGATCCTGTTGCCGATCGCATTCGTGTCGGCGCTGTTCTTCGTGCAGCAAGGCGTGGTGCAGAACTTCGACGCCTACAAGGACGTGACGACGCTCGAAGCCGTCAGCTACCAAGTGCCCAAACTCGGCGCTGACGGCCAGGCACTGAAGAACGACAAGGGCGAGGCGGTGATGGAAGACAAGACCTCACCGACGCAAACACTGCCGATAGGCCCCGTCGCCTCGCAAGAGGCCATCAAGATGCTCGGCACCAACGGCGGCGGATTCTTCAACGCCAACTCGGCGCACCCGTTTGAGAACCCGACGGCGCTGAGCAACTTCGTGCAGATGCTGCTGATCTTCCTGATCCCCGCAGGCCTGTGCTTCACCTTCGGCCGCATGGTGCAAGACCAGCGCCAGGGCTGGACGGTGGTGATCGCGATGTTCGTGCTCTTCGTGGCCGGCGCAGTCGCGGCGATGAACTTCGAGCAGCAGGGCAACCCGCAGTTCGCCGCGCTGGGCGTCGACCAATCGGTCAGCGCCACGCAGCCGGGCGGCAACATGGAAGGCAAGGAAACGCGCTTCGGCATTGCCGCGTCGGCGCTCTTCGCCACCATCACCACCGATGCCTCGTGCGGTGCGGTGAACGCGATGCACGACTCCTTCACGCCGCTGGGCGGCCTGGTGCCGCTGGTCAACATGCAGCTCGGCGAGGTGGTGTTCGGCGGCACGGGCACGGGCCTGTACGGCATGCTGGTCTTCGCCATCCTCGCGGTCTTCATCTCGGGGCTGATGATCGGCCGCACGCCGGAGTACCTGGGCAAGAAGATCGAGGCGCACGAGATGAAGATGAGCTCGATCGCCATCCTCATCACGCCGCTGCTGGTGCTGCTGGGCACCGCCATCGCGGTGATGAGCGAAGCGGGCCGCGCCGGCATCGCCAACCCCGGCGCGCACGGCTTCTCGGAGATCCTGTACGCCCTCACCTCGGCCGGCAACAACAACGGCAGCGCCTTCGCGGGCCTGTCGGCCAACACGCCGTTCTACAACGTGCTGCTCGCGGTGGCGATGTGGTTCGGCCGCTTCGGCGTGATCGTGCCGGTGCTGGCCATTGCCGGCTCGCTGGCCGCGAAGAAGCGCATTGCCGTGACCCCTGGAACCATGCCCACGCACGGC
>Ga0307514_10005710_pt1 | contig 11002 bp, 9 predicted proteins | sample 16_EM_MG_FD_203088 | JGI IMG/M metagenome (GOLD analysis project Ga0307514, IMG submission 203088) | Populus trichocarpa ectomycorrhiza microbial communities from riparian zone in the Pacific Northwest, United States - 16_EM | ecosystem: Host-associated > Plants > Roots > Unclassified | place... | reverse complement strand
TATTCTCTTCCGACAAAGCCACGATTGTCCCGAATATTCAGGGAAAAAGGAATATCAAATGTGAGTTTTAGTTTTGAATCTTGAGGTCGGTGGGAGGGATTGGCTGGATGCGCCAGTGGGCATTCTGATACCGGAAGCACTTGAAAAAGCCCATTGTTGAGGCTTGTCAAGTTTCTCAATAGCTCTTCTAGCTTTGCGTTGTCTGAAATAACCCAGCGGAGTTTGAGAAAAACAGATAAGGATTGCTGTACTCGATTCATTACCTGGGTCATGGACTTGATCTCGTCATCAAGCCCAGGGAGAATGTGTGTGTCTGCCAGTATTTGAGGATTCTCTAAAACGTGCAGGTCATCGTTGGTCAGACCGAGGGTTGATGTTTGGGTCCTACTTGTACTTGGACCCCGGCGTCTGGATCGGAGCAGTGGTGGTAGCAATCGATGCTCAGGCCGTGCCCCCTGTTTTTCCCCTCCAGTTCCCACAGAAAGCGAATCTTTCTCCACTACAATCCCATATCTCTCTTGCAGTTTCTCAACACTACAAAATATCGAAACTATTCTTGCCAAACTTGCGGTTGCATATCTGTACCTGTAGTCTCCAGGCTGAAGCCGCTGCTCCTGATTGGAGTCACCGAATCCCCAAGCTTGCTCCCATTTCCTGAGTCGAAGCCCCTGTGTGCGTAGCTCATCCAGAATTTCATCGTAGGTTGAGCCAACATCATTGATATTATCAAAAATTTTGTAGCAGTCCATCGTAGCCTTAGTTAACTGTCCGGCAAGGCCGACAATCCCGACTCCGGGCTTCAAAAATTTTGGTTCCAGATCTCCTAGCCAGTGGTTCTCTAGTGAGTATTATCCAGAATACTAATTCTAGTCGCGGACAAAGAATGCATAAATACCTTTTATATTTGGTGGATAGGCCGACCCCACATGGTCTTGATGAGATTTTGGGTCGCCATCCCCATCGCCCTCCTCTTCATTATTGATAGCATTGGGTTCGGAATTTTTCGTTGAATTGGAGTTCCTAGTCGAGCCTAAAGGACTTTGGAAATCCATGCCATCGTCTACTTGTAATAAATCTTGCGTCGAATGAGACACCCCGCTCTCAGGATCCTCCCCTAAATCTACTTTTTGAAGTGCAAATAAGGATAATTCTTGCAGATGGCGTGCCAAATGACTCCGGAGTTGAACTGGGTAGTGTGTAGTGTCACATAGAGGACATGGCTGCGCTGTTTCCAGGGGTACCTCACAATGTTCAACGAATACGTGTGCTGTTTCAGGTGCAGTGTTATGGTGTGTCCTTAGGTGTTCTTCTAGCAACTGTGCTTCGGTGAAGCTTATGTTGCACATTTTGCAAAGCCAGTGTTTCCGGTGATACTTAACCTCATGCGTATACCAAGCTTGGCGAGTACGAAACAAGCGTTCCGGCATTGCACAATCCTCAAATGTACATATGTAAGGTTGCAAGTCTTTGAAGATATGCCTCCTATTCCCAAAATACAATTAGCAAACAATTTCTGGTCACAGTACAGAACGCAAGGCGCAGAGGGGTTAACCCACAGCCAAGAGTCTCTGTTTTTGGGCCGAATTATCAGGAAGCAGTAAGGGCATTGAAAAGGTGCGTCATTGAGTAAACTTGGTGCATCAGGAACGTAAGATCCACCCATACCACCTGATAGGGATTCGAATGAAGTCTGGGAGATTCCTCCTTCGGATTCAACTTCAGCTAGGCTCAACGGATCAGAAGTAAGTTCTTGCAGGCCTGCTATGTATGCTGATATTGTTGTCTGGCTACTGGGTATAGTAGAAATTGTCCCCTCTTTTTTCCGGTCTACGCAAATGACTAGAGGCTCTAGTGATTTACGTGTCGAGCCTGCGGCCGGTAGAGTTTGATCAATCACGGGGTGGTGATCCGAAGAAAATTCAGGGCCAGCTGGTGCGACTATCCCCCCCTGATGATGCTGGTAATACTTAAGCATCTGCCTCCGTGCAACATTTGCACGAGCTAGTCTCTCCACCAGAAAATCAGGTACTTGGGGGAATTTGTCTTGCACATGTAGTATCTCATAGGGTAAAAGATGAGCGACCGGAATAGTCTGGGATTTATGAAGTCTATCTCGCGGAGCTGGACTCTGTATGATCATCGAGAGCTTGTTCAGGCATGTGATGATATGCGTGATATTTGAAGCTACATATTCAATATCAGTGCTCAACTCCTCCACAGATTCATCTTGGATTGCACAATGCTTCAGAGAGGTGTTGGTGCTTGAGTCTGAGTCCGAGTCTGCGTAATGCTCGTGCTTTACCGAAAATGTGTTGGTTTCAGGCGCGGAGACCAGCGTTTCAACTTTAGAGTGCATTAGCCATAGATACTAAGTGCTTTGGAGCCTCATTGGGACTCCTACCATCCTCTAGATTCTTGGTCAACTCTACGAGGAGTTCTGTCACTCGTTTTTGAATGTGAGAGGCTTCTCTTAGACGGTGATCCAGCGAAACTCTGCTGCTTGGTATGCGATGTGCTCCACAATTGCCAGCCCAAGCCCTGAGTCTTCCAAGCTCGTCCGAAAGAAGTGGAAACGTTTTTTCATGGGAATTCTGATTACTAGAAGTTCCTAGGAGTCTGCAAACACCTTCAAATTTAGTGATGCTCTGTTGGTAGAAGGATGCGATCGATGGCTGATGTGGAACTTCCATCCTGGCTGGGTCTGAGCCTGAGCCCTGTATACGGCCAGCCTTCAACCGAAACTCTTAGGTGGATTCACAGTCCGCTCAGATGCGTGCCAAAGTCGTTAATATTCGGGGCTGTGGGTAATACTTGTGGTGAGAGGGAACCCAGACATGACTCGATAAAGACTTGCACAACCGCAGTTGCCCATACCCCGCTTGAATCTCAAAAACGCCTGCAGATCAGCCGCAACTACAACTACATCGAACGTACTGCTCCTCACAGCACTTCATACTCCAACCCATAATCCTCAGTACATACAATTGCTTCGGGATGGTTACCGGGATTGAAACTGCTGGCCTAGTCCTGGGGGCATTTCCTATGGTCATCGAAGGATTGCGATTGTATATTAAGGGCATTAGCACCATGAGGGATATGAAGCGATATGAGTTCATCCTGGGGCAGTTTAAGAGGGATATTGAGATGGAGTCAACACATTTCGAAGATACTTGCTATCAACTTCTACAACATATGGTGCTTCCAGAAACTGTAACCCTTGATAACCTGATAGCTAATCCGGGGAGCAATCTCTGGAAAGCGGAGGAATTGCAGGATGCGCTGCGTCACCGTCTGCGACCGGGCTCCGCGCAGAAATTTATGGATACCGCTAATGAACTAAAGCGTATCATGTACATCTTAGGCGAAAGGTTTGACCCAAGCAAGAGTCTTGATTCTTGTGATGAAAAGGTTGGAGTTAAGAACTGGCCCCCAGTTTATTACCTCCAAGAAGCTAACTATACACCTACTAGGCTCATAGAAAGGCAATGAAGAAATTTAGAAGAATGCTTGATGCTGCCTTTGGCAAGGACTTCCGTGTTCAGCAGCTGGAGCGTATCCGGCAATTAAATAAAGATCTCCGGCTATTGGTAACTGGAATGCATGTCACAGATCTAGAGCTAACCTTGGTACCTACGATACCTCATGGCACAAATCCAGCAAGCAAATATCAGCGAATCAAGACTCATGCTACAGCAGTCTATGATCTCATGCATGAAAAGTTCCAAAGCTCAAAGTGTGGGTGTAAGGTGAGCACCGCGGTACCTCCATCAGTCGTCAAAGTGTTGCTCAACATCAGGTATATAGGCGTCTCATACTGCATCTTTGCAACTGCAGGTCCGCTCCATTGGAGCTCCAGGACCTATAGATCAAAGCCTCCGATTCCAACTTGTCTTTGATTCTTTAATGAGGCCCGAGGCGTTAGAGTGGCGTGAGGTGGAATTCGAGTGTCTGGATGTGCCTCCTCCCCCAACCCAAATAATGATCCAACAAAATCTAGAAAGTCGGCAAGGGGGATCCAGTAACCAAGCCAAAATCGAACAGGTGCCCTCACCTGCTGTACCTATGTGTTTCAATTTTACATCATCTTCAGCTGATGCGATTGCCATTCAGGGAACTCTGGAGAAGTACGATAGACCTTTGTTTTTCGCTGTTAGGCATCTAGCTAAAGTGCATATTCCACTACATAGTACCGAAGCAGGTTTGGACTTTCATGCTGGTAGCCTGACGGTTGCGATTAGATCAAAATCCGGAGAAAAAATCAAACAAGCCTTACAGCAGAAGATGCGGTTCTTAGCTGCGCCCCGCGATACTGGGCAATCAACATCTAGGCCAGTTTCTCCAGGAATCCCGGGTGAGTCGGCGGTGGAGAGGAGATATTCCCAGCAACAATCTTGGAGTCTGAATGAGACACAGGGTGGGCGTGAGTGTACCGCCTCCAATCTAGGCATAATTGGCTGCCTATGTTCCGAAATCAAGGCGACCCATGGCCGGGGATGCCACTCAGCCTCATGCCTAGGTTTACTTATCAGCGCTAATGGTAACTTGCGCCACAAGCTCTGGCTCCCCAAACGATCGTGGCTGAGTTTCCAACCCGAAAGCCATGTAACATTGGGTGATCTTTTTGCCTCGAGCTTGCCAACGCCATCGACAAAGTTGAGGCTTAAACTTGCACTCAAACTTGCTTCAACTGTGCTACAACTACACGATAGTTGCTGGCTCGACGAAAGCTGGGGGCGAGGGGACATCCACTTCGTCCAAGGGCCAGACGGACCAGTTATTGATAAACCTTTAGTTTATCGTGTTTTCCCACGCAAAAGCTCACAGCCAGGAGAAATGCCTTCCAACACAGCTCAAGGAGCCTCTGAGTGGCCATTATTGTGCAATAGAAGCATCTTCTGCCTCGGTATCATCTTGATTGAACTGTGGCATTGGAAGTCAATGAGCCAGCTTCAAAGGGCACCTGTGGGATGTGAGAATTTGCCCTTGGGGGATTTAATTCTGAGTGCACAAAGGATGATTCCGGAGTTATATGATACTGCTGGGGTAGCATACGGGGCGGCTGTTCAGGGGTGCATCATGGGCTGGCCATCGACCCGCAAACCTGAACCATGTTTGGAGCTTGAGGGCTTCAAAAATGATGTTTACCGGATGATTGTATACCCATTGGAGAACCATTTGAAGCATTTTTGTAATGAGCGTAATCTGGAGAAGATCTTTGATTAAATATATACCCCTACATAATAGTTTTGCATCCGCTGACTGGAACTTAGTGGTCTCTAGGTGCCTTTTCCTGATACTACATACCTAGCATCTCTAAGCTCTTATCATTTCTTTGGAGATTTTCTTTGGAGGATAGGAATAGAGTACCCCTGGTTTCTTATTATTGCATCTTGATAGTTGACTACAAAGTACATATGAATTCACAAATATCCTATCCCAAGAACAAACAACCTGATCTTTATTCACCTACAACTAATCACCAACCCACAAGTTACTGTCGTCTGGAGCTTTCGTCACTTGGCTACTTCCTGATCTGTACATACCTAACTATTTAAGGAAGTCTGCCTAAGGTGCTTAGAGACTACCTAAAATTAGACTGGTTAGTCAAAGCCCTAAATCAGTAGCCCCAATTCTTTCTTTACATTTACTGTGCAGACCCAACCCAACCAAAGACGCTCTCTCGAGATTGAAACTAAATGTGACTAATTTATATTCAAATCGAATAGGTATATACAGGGAGAATTTATACAAGTATCGAGCCGAATTTGGCAGCATGTACTACAGTGCACCTACTGTACCCTAGAAATCAGTGAGTGAGTGACTGACTTGCTTGGGCTTGTATTGTATTGTATTGTATTGTATTGTATTGTATTGGACTCTGTAATTATCATAGTATCTATTTATTTGTGATTTACTTTGTCAGGTGCTGCGACAGCTGGATTTAAAGCTCGGTCTGGGCACGAGATCATTATCTTGGCAGAAGACACTGGGCTTCGAAATCGGGCTCTGGTTGAATTCACATCACATGACATTCACAAACCTAATCTCTATTTTTTACACGCCCGGAAAATAACACACAAAATCAAACACAAACACAGGCACAAGCACAAGCACACAACAAGGAATTCGATACCAAAAACAATCCCACAACAGAAAGAGCAACATGGAAACAAACACAGTGCAGTGATATCACTGTCAGAACAAAGACACCCCTCACCCTCAACAACCCCACCTCCCCGCACTCAAACTCAGCAGCAACTCGGCCCCCCCAAGGTCCACATCCACTTCCCTAGTCTCCCTCCCCTGCTCCACGCTCTCCTTCCCTTTTAAGGTCATCCCCCTTGGCTTCTGTACTTGCCCGTGCTCCGCAGCAACTTCCCCCAGAATCCTCCGTTTCTTCTTCACCCTCTTCTCATCATCACCCCGCCCCCCACTCCTCCCTCCAACATCTTCTCCCGCAATTTTGACTTTAGTCTTCTTCACTACACCCGATGGCTGTGGGGCCTCCTCCCCCCTCCGCCAGCCTCTGTCCTTAGTATCCAAGGACTTCTTCAAAGCCTTTACAGGCCTCTGTTGTTTCACATTCACACCCTCAGCAAACGCCACTTTTTCCCCATCATCATCCCGATAATTCTCCTTATCACTTTCATGCCCAAGGATGTAATAATCCTCTCCCCCTCCTCCTCCTGCCCCTGTCCCCCCTTCCACTCGAGCCAAGGGCTGCTTTTTCTTCTTTCCATCTGGCACGGGAATGGGTAAGGCTTTTCGTTCCGATAAGAGTGCGGCAGTTTTGGACGATGATGGCTGATCATATACCTCAATCTCACGGTACGCTCGCTTCCGACAAGTTGGTGTCGATGGATACGTCGAAGGCTTGGCTATGCTGGAGTTTGATGAGACAGCTTCACCCAGGGAGATTCGCTTCTTTCCTGGCAAAGCAGCTCTACCTACTTCGCCTTCAGGTTTCCTTCCCCTACCAAACGGTCCATCGTCATCATATACCAAACCTTGGCGTTGGACTTCAGGACCATCAGTCATCCCTCCTAGCCCACTATCATCCCTTGTGAACGCAACACCGTCAAATACCAATTTCCTCCTCGCATCCCTGAACGCTTCTATCTTCCGACGGCTCCTCGCAATACTAAGTGCCATGCCGGCCTCATCCGGCTCCAGCGCACTGTGATGGTGGTAGTGGTGATGGTGGTGACTCGGGGCTGCTCCATCACTACTACTTAGATATGGCTGCTGTTGTTTATCGCAGCAGAACTCCCATACCCTTGAGCTCCTCATGTTGTCGATATCTCTCAGAACTGAGGATGTAGATGGCATAGGGGCGCCTCCGTGGGGAGTCATGAGGCCGTGAGGCAATGGTGGAGGAAGCGTCGGCTCCGTATCAATAACAACTTCGGCATGACCATCGAGGGAGGTGGACAAGCGGAGGAAAGACGAGCTTCGCTTTTGAAGAGTAGGAGGGTGGTATGTACCTTGGGGGTTTGAGCGGCGGGGATTTGGTGTTGGTAAGGCGAGAGTGGGTGCAGGAAGGGGTTTGATAGGGGTTTGTTGATGCTGAGGGAAGTCGGAGTGGATATACTCTGATAGCTCACTTGGTGGCTCCCTCACGGAATATCGCCGCCGCGACTGTGTGGATTGAGAGGTTGAAAGGGTGCCTGCTTGTGCGTTTGCAGGGGGAGATGGAGGGGCACGGAGTGGCGAGCTTAGTACCTCCTGGAGGCGCATATGACTCATGCTCATGCGGCGAACAGCAACAGGAGGTAACTTGTGCTCTTGCTCGTGGTTACCCCGATCATCCTCATTGTCATTTTGCTCTTGAGCCGGGGTCTCCTGCTGAGAATAGTACCCATGGTTCTGCGAGGATGACTGCGACGAGGAGAGGGCTCGGTCCTGGGAGCTTCCTAGAGCGAGATATTCGGCTTCCTGCTCTTGTTCCTTGCACTTCCGCTCCCTACGAGTACTGTTTCCTCTCTTCTCGCCTCCAGAGTCCCTCCTGGGGTCCGCATATGGCACAAGCTCGTCGCCGAGAGCTCCATTCTTCATCATCTGCGCCTCATCCTCGTCCTCCTCGACATCACCATTGTCCTGCCTATTGCACTCCTCTCCCTCTCGTTTTTCCGTACCCCATACGTCCGCATACGCTACCTTGTAATGGCGATAGTGGTGCCGATATGCAGGGGCAGGCGACGGGCTGGATTTCATCGCGTTTGGGATGATTTCGTGCGGGAGGAGGGGCTTAAGTTTCCTTCGGGCACTCTGGCGTTTGTTTTGGAACCAAATCTATATTTCAGTCGCAAAAAGAGGAGGTTTCGCTCCTTGAGTTGCGTTCCGAAATTGTGGGGGAATTTGTGTGCGTTGCGCGTTTCGTGCCACGCGTGATGGGGAGTATGGGAGTGAAGCAAGCATGGAAAACTAGTTTACTTCCGGCTTGGTGGGCCTGCTGTGACCCCACCCCCCACCACCGCGGACTTCTGCAAGGTCGCTCGCTATACACAACAAACTCTGCAACCCCAGAACTTCGGAACACAAATATGAGGAGCAAAACGAACCCCAAAACGATGGTTAGTCGGATATTCTCCTCAACATTTACAACATGCAGTGGGCAATTTCTGGGGTGGTGCTATCAGGTATAAGAATCCCATGCACTTTCTAGATGTAATGTATAAGAAACATCTAAAGTCAAGGAAAGGACGTCAACGTAAGAATCCCACTAACCTGGACTTCCTTATCGCCCATCTCCACCATCGCCGCAATCTCCCTCCGCTTCACCTTGTCCGGTCTATCACACTTTCTGTACTCCTCTTCGAGAATCGCCTGGTCATGTTGACTTGTCCTTCGGCGCCGGCGGCGGGCCAATCCCGCATTATCAATCATAGGAGGCTTATTCTCCCGGAGGCCTTCCTGTGAGTGGGTGATAAAGGCATAGGATGACGAGGAAGAGCCGACGGCAACACTGCGTGATGGGGGAGATGGTGCCGAAGGGGTCTCGGCGTCGGCAAGGCCCTGGGAGGAGTAATGCCGGGTGCGGGAATGAGTGTCCCTGCCTGGTGACCCCCTGGTTTCTCCTCCTACTCTGGACAAATCCCGGCTCCTGCCAACAGTTGCCGCTGGTACTTCCATTGAATATCCAACTCTGCCGGAAGGCAGCCCACACCCCGAGTCTCGGGGCTTGAATCCAAGCGGGTATCTGTCGCACGCGCGTCCTCCGGATCCACTGAGGGTAGTGATGACTGATCAAACGAATGAATGAATCAAGTGATATCGTAGATGTAGAAAAAAAACCAATGATGCCTTAAAAAAAAAAAATATCATCAGCAATGCCCCATGTCCAGCCAGCTGCAGTCCAGATCATCTGCATCTCCCCAGCCACCAGCCCCTTCAATTTAATTCGTGTGCGGCGCCGCGCACGCGTTAATGGGACTACCTAGGTACATCAACGCCACTATTACCAAATAATTACTCACCTTTGCAATCTCCGGACTTCTCTTGTTGTCCCGTCACCGTGGTTCTGAAGAATGAATGTCTCTCTCTATAAAAAGAATGTCGCCCTTTCCCCCTGGGAGCACGACTGCAACGCGCTAGAGTTGGTAAGTAAAATGCCCTATAACCTACCTACCCTACCTAGAGTGGCTTGAGTCTAGAAGTTTTTATCGATTTTGAGCTCTGTGATTTGCTGTTGCTTGCTGGATGTAAAATAGGTTTCGGGGAAAATGGGCGATGAGACATACACAAATTTGTTTACTTTTTTAAAAAAACAGACGGTTACGGGTGTTTGAAGGTTGAGGTGGATATTTTTGCTGGGGTTGGGAAGTTGCGTGGCAACCTAGGTACATGTACTTACTTACCCTATGTTACCTACTGTACTAGGGGTTGTCAGTCCAAATTCGTAGCCTGTACGTGAGTTTTTTTGTTCACACCTTGGCACCTTGGCAACGTTGCTGATTGGCCGATTTCATTAGCTTGCATGGTGGCGTTAAGAATTTTGTACGTAGCTGCTAAAGCACAAAATCGTTTTGTAGCTTGTAGAATTCTTACGTAGATTGCTTATTCAGCCATCCAATTCCCCATTTAGGTAGTAACTGTGTATCGTCAGTTGGATATTTGTACCGAACCATAGCTGATATTGGGTGAAATTCGAGTCCTTTCACCAGTACCCCCCTCTCCTCCGAGAACATATAGAGCTACTGCAATCTGTTGGTATATGGGTCTTTTGTAGCCACGAACGATCTCTCGTTGATCCCAGTACCCCTCTCCACCAGCCTCTGTCAATAGGTAGTTGTACGATATGCCAAAATGAGTTACGATGCATGCGAAATGAAGAGTCTGGGCACGAGATCAGGGTATTGTTGGATATATGCCTCTAGGACATCGACGTTAGGTCGCCCAGCACTGGTATTCGGTAGTAGCGCTGTCTGGCAATGGATGCTCGAACCGCCAGAAGGCTCTCAATATCCCCAAAGATCTCGGTATCCTCAACATCCTCATCCTCTTCATCTTCCGAGGATGATACAGCTAATACATCAGCATATACGAGACACTCAATTGCAGTGTCGATATCCTGCAGAGTACGAGCTCTCTGTGATGTTCGAGGCATGGCAAAGGCGGTGGGTGATAACTTTTCACGTAGCCAACAAGCTACAAATAGCTACGTCGGGGGTTGTCAGTCCAAAAAAAATATTTTCGCTCAATTCAGCTAGGTCGGTGGCGTGCGCTAAAATCTACGTAGAGGCTACGAACTTGGACTGACAACCCCTACTGTGCACATCGCAAGCTACTTAAATTAAGAGAAAAGGTTTGAATTGCCACTGGAATAACTGAGACTACTCTGAATCACCACTGCAGATGTAGAACATGTCTAACATAGAGCGCGATACCACTCTCCCTCCTAGTCATCACGCGATGCAAAAACCCCCTTGGTTATGCAGAGTGCCTACCAACTCGGCTCTCCCTAATAGACTCCGGCTCCTCCCTCGGCTTCTCCGTAATAGAT
>Ga0307514_10005709_pt1 | contig 11004 bp, 4 predicted proteins | sample 16_EM_MG_FD_203088 | JGI IMG/M metagenome (GOLD analysis project Ga0307514, IMG submission 203088) | Populus trichocarpa ectomycorrhiza microbial communities from riparian zone in the Pacific Northwest, United States - 16_EM | ecosystem: Host-associated > Plants > Roots > Unclassified | place... | reverse complement strand
AACCAGTGTTTTAAGACATCATTTTAATGTTTTTTATAAAATAAAATAAAAACTAAGATTATATGCATGTATAATTTCAAGATCAAAAAGCACTAAGATTACACATTTATTATTGAAAAGAAATAATAAAAAAAAACATGTAGGTATAATCGGTTGAGACCAATGAAGTATTGGTCTAACGGTTAAGGCACTACTATATTCCTGTAAGGGTGAGAATACAAGTTCGATCCCCAGGAAGCGTACTTATTGAGAGGGACATCCACGAACTCCGAACGGGATTAGTCTCACCTTTTAAAAGGATGTAAGGATACCCAGGTAAGAAAAAAAATATAATTACTAGAGTAATCCAAAATTTATGAAGGGAATTTATTATCTTCATGATAGCTAATTTTTAAAAAAATGAAAAGGAAAAGAAAACATGTAATTATATATTTATTGCCTTCATTTAAGGTTTCATGGTTTAAAAGCATAACCATGAAACCTTAAGGATTTAAATTGTGGATAAAGATGTTGATTCAGATTAATTTAAATATTTTAAAAAATAATAATAAAATGATTTTGTTTGAAATTATTTTTAAAAATAAAAAAAATTCGGTCTTTTCACTCATTCACTAGAATAAGATACTGGATGAACATGTAAATATGCTAGGGCATCTTAAATTAATGGCAAAAACCATTTGGAAGAGACAGATTATCAATATAGCATTTTCAAATAGTGTAATTTAGCTTTTTTCCTAGAAAATGACATATTAACATGTAATTTTATATTTGACATAGAACATGAGAGAAAGGGAGGAGTTTGAAGAGAAAAGGGAGTTCAAAAATTTCCTCCATTTTTTGCATTTCTCCATAAGCCCCTCAACAAAGTTATATATTTTCCCTTCCTTTGTGGAATGGATGTATCTACACTGTTTATTTTTCTTGAAAAGACAAAAGAAGCATCCAACTCAAAGGTTAAAATTTTTTTGTCCTGAAAAGCTAATCAATATCTATATTGCAGCTCAAAAAACCTGAATTGATCATTTTATCTCCAATTATTTTTTTAATGCCAAATATATCTCATGGAAAAGACAATCTCACCTCCAACTGCATGCTTAGCAAGTTTTTTGAGCAAGAACAATTACATCATTACACTGCTTCAATTCACAGTAATTTGTGTCTTGATGAATAATAAATTGATAAACAGTGAAATATTGATTTTTTTTAGTATATTGTATAATATAGCTATCTCGTTGGAGACTCTGAATCAATAAATAAAAAGCTATTTTAAATAAAAAGCTATTTTGGTAGTTAATATTTTTTGGTTGTCTATATAGCTCTTTTATTGTAGGTGTTCTGATAACGTTGACCCACAAAATCAAATCGGTTTTATATCCATGGTTAAAAGAACCAATTTCGTCTCCTTTGAAGTTTTTTTACGTGTCAAAGGTTAATAAATTAGTTTCCCTTTGTGTTTCCTCTCCTCCCGGTATTGTACATCATTAAACAAATAGCATGACCGAAGATATAAAAAAAAAATTAAATTAAAAATAAAATACTAGAAAATGTAGCTATATTACCATAACAACACCTATAAAACACTATTGAAATAATATTTTATGTTTTTTTGTAGTTTTTTTCCGATTAACCCTAAAAACAACCTAATTTTTATTATTTTTATTATTTAATTTTATTATTCATCATTAGATTATCTTAAAAATTATACTATGTACTTGTTTTTATTTCTTTTTGTTGGTTTATACTGGTCACATGATTTTTGGGTTTTTTTCTCGATTTCAACCTTCAATATTAGATGTGTTGGGAGTGAGGCTTCGTAATTTTTTTATTTGCATTGTATGAATTTATTTCAATCTCATGACCCGGGTTGCAAGTTTAACAAATTAACCCGAGTCAACTCAAGATATTTTTTTGTTATTTTTTCTAATTGATTTTTTTTATTTCATCTTTCAACATTAGGTTGGTTAGAAACCAGGTTTTATAATTTTTTTTATTTGCTTTCTATGAGATTTTCAGATTGGAAATTGGATTTTTTTTTTAATTCGCTTTCTATGAGATTATTTTGATCTCATGACTGGATTGCAGGGCTGACAAATTGATCCAAGTTGACTTTGTTCATTTTCATGGATTCATTTTTAATTGAATATTTTCTTAATCGGGCCTTGTAGTATTTTTTTTTCTTTTCATGGGGTTATCCTCTTGGGTCATGAGTTTGAAAAGTTAACCTAAGTTGATTCCTTTTTTTTGTCATTTTTTAATTTAATTTTTTTTTTAATTTTACCCTCAAAATTCAATCTTCTTCTTTTTATCCAGTTTTTTTTTTCAATTTCAACTTTTAATATTAGATCTATGAGAATCAGACTTTTTATTTATTTTTAATTTATTTTATGTGTAGTTTATACTGGTCTCATGAATTCTTATTTTTTTCTTTTGGATTTCAACTTTAAACATTGAATATGTTGTAAATAGAGAGTCATTAATCTTTTTTTTTTTATGAAGTTAACTCAGACTCATGATTCAAGTTACGAGTTTAATAGATAAGATTAGCTTGACATATTTTTTTTAATCATCTTTTAATTTTAATTTTTTTTTAGAACATTAGATTGGTAGGAAATACTCTGCTTTTGACAAAGAAGATTTTAGTATCCCATACAGCTATCTCGTTGGAGACCCAAAATCAATAGATAAAAATCCATCTTGGCAGTTAATTTTTTTTGGTTGTCCATATAGCTCTCTCGTTACAGATGCTCTGATGAGGTTACCTTAAGTTGGTTTCTTGTTCCCTCTCCTCCCTGTTATTGCACATCATTAAATAAATAGCATGACCGAAGAAATCAAGTATAAATTAAATTAAAAGAAAATCACTAAAAGTTGCGGTAAAATACTAGAGCAACATGGCTAAAATATTATTCATTAAAATTATATATTTTTTAATTACCCTTCAACAACGTAATATTATTTTTTTTTGTTTTTTTTATTTAATATTAAATTGTTTTATGAATTATTCATAATAATTTTTTTTCACTTTTCTCTTACTAGGTTATAGATCAGTTTTATGGATTTAGTTTTTTTTTTTCTCGATTTCAACCTCCAACATTACATATGTTAGAAGTAGGGCTTTATATTTTTTTATTTGATGTCTATGAATTTATCTCGATCTCATGATTCAAGTCTCAGGTTTTACAAGTTAACCCGGGTCGTCTAAAGTCATTCCCTCTGCTTTTTCTAAATTTTTTTCATACTTCAATATTGAGTTAGTTAGAAACTGGACTTTGTAATCTTTTTTTATTTGTTTTATATAGGATTATCTCGATCTCATCACCGAGCCGCGACGTTGACAGGTTTGTTTGTTTATTTTTTTTGTCTTTTTAATTAAATATTTTCTTAATTGGGCTTCATAATTTTTTCAATTTGATTATCATGAGGTTATCTTGATCTCATGATCTGGATCACGGTTTGATAAGTTGAAACGAGTTAACTCCGTTATGTTTTTTATATTTTTAATTGAATATATTTTATTCAATTTTACCCTCCAACAACTCAACCTTCTTTTTTATATTTTTAATTTTTCAATTTAATATTTCAATATTAAGTTGTTTGAAAATTGAATTTCATAATTCTTTTCAATTATCTTGGTCCAATGGAATCTTTTTTTTTTTTTTTTTTGCTCGGTTTCAACCATCAACTTCAAATCTATTGGAAAGGAAGCTTCGTATCTTATTTAATTTTTTTTATAAAGTTATCACAATCTCATGATTTAGGTCGCGAGTTTAGCATGTTAGCTCCGATTGACTTGGATTTTTTTTGTTATTTTTTATTAATTTTATTTTTGCGATCTCATCTTTGAACATTGGGTTGGTTTGGAATGTTGGGCTTCATAATTGTTTTAGATTTGTTTCAATTTCATGACTTGAGTTGGGGGTTTAGTTGGTTAACTCCGGTCAATTCATATGGTTTTTTGTCCTTTATTTGATTTAATATTTTTTTTCAATTCTTTTTTTATTATTGAAATGATTATGAATTAAGTTTCAAAATTTATTTTAATTTGTTTTTTTACAGGGGTTATTATGATATCATGATCCAGGTCGTAAATTTGACAGATTAATCAAGATCGAACTAACACGTTGCAGTCTTAATATTTTAAAAAATATTATCCAATATATTGTTAAGGCAATATTTAAAAAATATATCATTTAATATACATTATATTTTAAATTTATAATGAATTGTTTTATTAAAAAACACGTTAACAAGTTTTGATTTTATTTTTTTACGTTAAGAAAACCTGCACGGGATAACATACCGAATTCTTTCACGTCAGCAAGTTTATGATAGATACCTTTTCCTTTACAATTATAGTCCATTCAAATGTTAAAAGATTAAAATCTAAAATTTTTTTTTTCTTTACAGTATTTCGGCCATGAAGTGTATCTCGAAATTCATCTTCTTAAGTGTGTCTCGAAATTCATTTTTCAATTTCTGCACGTCTACAGCACCAGGCCGAAGGTGCCTTCCTCTCGAGAGGGCTACATTCAAGTCAGTTCGGTTGTGACAATCTAGACCTTTGTCGGGTAGTGATTGAAACAACCGTTGTTTGTCGTCATTTGCATTTTCTAATCTTACCACTTCTGTAGCAGTAGATTTTTTATTTATTTTTTAACTGTGAATGCTAGAAGACTAGTCAAAGGCGGTCAATTCAAAGTCAAAGCATCTGTTGGATTGGACTTATCGATGTGGTCTTGTCCCTCTATTCCATCAAGGTAGACTTCAAACTTCTAAGCATCATGTGGCGATGGAATAGCGTGATTAATTAATTTTACAAACTAGGGTTTGTTTGGTTTGGAAAATTAGATTTTAAAAATTATTTATTTAGTTAAAACTGTTTTTTAATTTATTTTACAAACTGTTTTTTATCACACTAAAAAATTATCACACTCCTCGATATGTTGGAAGTGGGGTAATCCAAAAGCACAAAAAACTTAGGTTCAACCTTAGATTTGATGGCCCATGCCACTTCCAAACTGAGGTTTGAATGTTTATCAAACACTATAAAACACTAATTGGGGGCAAACCATTGGTTGTGTCGCAAAATTGAAAGGAGGAGGGCCAAGCATAGAAAACATATTGAATACAGGCGGTATGTTTAAATTTAGTGTGAAAAGTACAACTTAGTCCTTAAATTTTTAAAATTAGAAATGTTCAGTCCTTTATTCTTTTCAAAATTCAATTTTGATACAAGATTTCATTTTTATTATTTTCAAGTCCCTGTTTTGTGAAGGAAAGAGAAAATTTTGTCGGATTCTGATGTAGAGAGAAAAATTTATTATTTTTGCTCATTCTTGCCACCAAATTAGTTTATCATGGTGTCCACGAGTTTTATTTGAATAGAGTAACTCGATAATGATTGTTTAAAATCTCAATATAAACTAAAAAAGTAGATCGAAGTTAAGGAATAAAAATCTACTTCGGTTTGATTTTGCGTTTTATTATAGTTTCCAGGGTTTGTTAGGTTGATAAATTAGTTTATAGGTGTTTTGAGGGTGTTTGTGAGGTGTTGCTTAGTTTAAATGGATTTTTAGGCGAGGAAATGAGTCTGCCCCGATTTTCCAGCTACCATTGTGGTGGTTGAAATCTAGACAGCAAACGACATGTCATCTGTTTTAGCAGGCGATATGTCGTTTGATTATTATTTATTTTTTAAAAATAGAGGTGGACAATAAGTTATCTACCCCTTAAAAAGACAAAAAAAATATGAATACAAGGCCCAAGCGAGCGGGCCCAGGCCACCAGTCAAGTGCGCCTAAGTTCATTTTTTTAATGGCCCGGATGTGTTAAGCCACCAAGCTCGCGCTCCTAGGCTCTTCTTAGGGTTTTGTTTTTTTTTTCATTCTTTTTTATGCATAGTAAATTTAAGAAAAATAAATCATTAGACCCGGTTTGGTCCGTAGCACAAATCAAAGTTTTGACAAGTCAATACACAACAGCCAAACCCTTTTTTTTTTGTTCAATTCATTTTCCTTTTTTTTTTAAGATGCAATCTAACCTTTTGCTATCATTTTTATTTTTTACTTAACTTAAAATAAAAAAATATAATTTCATTTTTTTTAATCATCTAGCTTAAAGAAATTATTCCTAGTTGAGTTTATATCAATGACTAGGGTTGTAAATTTTGTCGATCAATTTAAGTTGACCAAAGCCAATATAATATGATATATTTTTTTAAATTTCATCTTCAATTCTTTTACAACTTTTCAATTTACTTTTAAATTTAATTCAATTCATGATAAATTAAGACTCAAACAAGGCCCATCCATAAAAAAAAATAAAGGAACGAAAAGAGAAGAGAAAGATTATTCAAACAGGTTAACTCATTATAATCTTGGTGAATATATCCACGTTTTGAATTTTATATATTAATCTTGATCAATATAGTATATTATTTTTTTCATTTTATTTTCTTGATTTTTTTCATTTAACCCCTTAGCATTTCATTGTTTTACTTTTTAGCTAGAGTTAAATAATGTTAAAACAACAACGGCGTGAATTGTGACATTATTTAAACGAGTTGATCAATTTACTCTTGTGCTCTTATGTTGAGGGAAAAAAAAACACTAACTTTTTATTTATTTATGAACACTTATAGTAATTAATTAATTTTATTTAATAAATTAATCTGAGTTTTTAATCGTCGTTTTATTTTATCCCATTGAGGTAAAAATAGCAATGCTCGTATTTTTATACAATTATTAGCTTCCCGGTGTACCGGCAGCGAAGCACGAGCCCAAATGGTGGTCATAAACTATGCTAGTGATGAATAATTGAGGAGGCAGATATTTGGCTGCAAGTTTCAAACCTTGTCCAGGACCAGGACAGAGAGTGGTCAAAATGTACTATTTAAGAGAGCCAGTCTGGGTAACAGAGCCACAGAAGAGCAAAAAGCTATCAGAAACAGCGTTTTCCTTTTCACAGAAAATATTTAATAATTAATAATATTAAATCAAAGGGTTCTCCATTCCCATCTCTGTTCTTTTCAAAGAAGGGTTAAAGGAAAGTTAAAGTGGCAGTGTACTATCTGGCCCCAGCACTGTCATCAAGTAGTTTATTGATGGGTTTTTAGAGTGAAATGATTATGGCGCATTGCCTTTTATTTTGATTGTAATTAAGCACTAATAAAATGTGATTAAGAAACCTTCAAGTTCAACGGAAAACGTTAATTTCAAACTGACACGGAAGCAAGAATAAGATCAGTATTTACTTGATAAGATGGTCGCAGGTGTATTTAATCTATAAAATATTAAAATTAATATTTGGATTGATGTTTAGGATTCGCCATTCGTGAGAAAGTTACCAGAGAATTATATATTTTTAAAAAGTTTTGGGGAAATATGGTAAGATTATAAAACATTGATATTCCTGCTATTTTGAATCCCAGTTATGATGCATATATAATCTCCCTTTTCTTTCATCAAGACCACCGTTCCTGCAAAATAAAAAACCCTAGAAACCGAAAATACAAGCCTCCAATCATCTAAAACACTATCCAATCTTCCAGCAAAACACTAGAATCATCTTCCCCTTGTTTCCATAAGACTTTCTACAATTTTTTTTTTGTTGTAGACCGCCAACCCAAGCTTTCGTTGATAGCCGCCACAATTAGTGGAATTGTCATCAAGAAATCAAAAAATCAATGTACAACATTTGCATTGTCTCTTTGTTTGATGAGTTTTATTATTGAATTGATAAATTTTATATTTTGATTTAATTATGTACCGTGTTGTGTTTGATAATTAGATATTCGTGTTGTGTTTGATAATTAGATAATTTTAGGTTTTGAATGTTATAATTATGTGTTTTTAATACAATTAATCTTGTTTATGGAATCAATTAGATTTGAATTAGAGAAATTAAGGGTTAAATTGATTATTGGATTATTTTTCATATTTAATTATATTGTTTGAATTGATATAAGTTTTATTTTAATTAATGCAATTAGATAGGATTTTAATTAATTGATGTTATTTATAAAGTTATGGTCGAAATTATAGCAACTAGAGTTTGCGTTGAATTTTCATAAAAAAATTTATGTTGAAGATTTTGTTCAATGAGATCATTTACTTTTTAATTAATATTCAATTGTTGTGATTGATATTTTTAATACTAAAATTATTGTAATTGAATTTTTGCAATTAATTAATTATTTTTTATTGCTATTATTATGCTCAAAGTAATAACAATTATCTTTTTTGTTGAATTGTGAGATAATTTGTTTATGATGAAATAAGTATTTTTATTCTACAAAATACATCTTCAAACTTCTTTATGTCGTGTCCTTGTGGAGGTATTATTGTTTCTGATACAAATAATAGTATTACTTATATTGACTAAAATATTGTATTCTTAAATGGTACTAAAGGCATGTTATTTGAAGATATCAAAAAAGTTATATATGGAAGATTTGAGTTGAATTATAATGATATTGAAATATGCATCACTTAAAGGTGTCTTGTTTGAGAACATTAGTGTTTTTCAATACCAATTACATGTGATGTGGATTTTAGAAATGTGATGGGAATGTTTGTCCAAAATGGAACGAACATAATGGAGTTATATGCGAGTAGACGGTTTAAACTTAGTAACTCATATAATGTGAAGCATGGATATAATGATATATTTATATACCCATATCTACCTGGCCACTTAGACAATTATCACATTCAAACCTTTCAAGATTAAAACATAGCCGGAGTTGATAAAAGTCAACTTAATTACATAATGAGATGGACGCAAGAGAGGGGCATTCACAACATATATATGACATATGTGGTCTGATAGGGCATATCAAAAAAAACTTTTGAATACAAATAATGTATGTGATAAGATAGACAACTACATGTGTATTTATTATTACTTGTAATTTAATTTTAATTGTTTGTTTTTATTATTTATTTTCTAATTTTTAATTATATTTTTAATTTTATAGGTATACATGGTTAGAATGCCATAAATGTAAGGTGCGTCATCTTCATATACACGTAGAGTTTCTCAGTACATGGATCCTGGTTCGGTTGATCTTTATGTTCTACATTTGCAGGAGCTACATAAATCAAAGGCCATATGGAATGTGAATGTATGTTTGTTTTTCATTTGACAAGGATGGCTAATTATTGTGCCAATTATCCTATAATTCATGTTAATACACGAGACTCATATTTTTCACCTTCGTATCTATGAGATGAAACCTACATTGCAAGACGTTGATATTTTGCTTGGCTTGCCTGTAGATGGGTGAGCATTTACTACCATGGATATCCAAAATAAGGTCATTATATGCGAGAGTGCATTCAAAGGAGTACTCCCTTCTAAAATGTTTAATGGAAACATTCTATGCATAAGATGGTTTTGGATAAACTTTTTTAAATTACTCGATGATTATGATGACAAGATCCTACAATGATATGTTAATGCATACAAATAATTCAATTACTTATGGGTTTCATGATACAAAATGTACAAAATCTACTAGATAGTTTACTTGCTTTTTCAGCCGTTTCTGATGCTTTTATTCAACTCGCCTTGTAATGGGACGGATAATTTTTTTATAATACAAAAGAATAAATATATAGGTATTATTAATAAGTTTTTTAACATTGAGTAAAAAGTAAAATTATGAATTAAAAAGCCGATACTTATATATAATATAATAAAGTGAAGATCATAGGTGTTAATAAGGATGTTAGATCTTAAATTAATTTTTAAAGTAGTAGAAAAATAGGATAATATTGTTATTGCTACATTGAAACACCTTTTACTTTTCGTTTTGTATAGTTTTTTTTAAAAAAAAGTGTAAAGAAAAAATTACTAAAAAAAATTAAAAAATAATGAAGATATAAAAAAAAATGGTATAAATAGGCCAAGTGTAGAGTCATAAATATTCCAAGTGTAAAGAATAAAATTAATATTTTTTTTTTCCAAAAAACAGTAAAGAGAAAAAAGGAAAAAATAAAAAAAAATATTACAAGAGAATGAAGATAAGAAAAAACAAAAGGTGATAAATAGGCCAAATATAAAGTGATAAATATCAAATATAAAATTACATATTTGTCATCATTGTAGTACATGTTACAGTAAAAACTGTAATATTTTTTGATTATGCTATTTCTACGATGAAAGAGGGTTTTTTTTGGGTATATCTAGTAGATTTTTATGGGCGCTCCGCTGCAGCCTGAACAAAAAACATTTTCAATGTAAAAAAAGAGTTTAAGGAAAAAAATTTGAGACCCGAGTCATTGCTTCAATTTGTAATTTAAATAATATGATTAAAAAAATACAACAACAATAAATTAACAAATGAAAAAAATGATAACGAAAAAAAAGAAAAAAATGATCTGAGCCAACCTCAATTATGAAACAACTCATTGATAAAGGGAGGAATTGAGAAAAAAAATGACAAAAACAAAACCCATAGTTAAACTAGGTCAACTTGCAAACTTTGCGACCATGAACATAAAATTGAGATAATCTCATATAAAAAAAGATGAAAAAACAAGTTTGAAGATCAATTTCTATGAAATCAAATGATAAAATGATAACTCTAAAAAAATAAAAATGAAAAATAAAAGGTAAAACTCAATCTTTTGCAAATAAATGTTGAAGGACAAAAATCAAGAAAAATATAATTTTAAAAAGGTTGAAAAACTCGATCCAAGCCCACCTGGGTTACGATGCAAAGTCTCTAACCCCGTCGTGATACCAAGTGACCAAGTTCGAAAGAAAAATGAATACTATCATGAACCTCAAATATTGAACAACTGAATGTTGAATGACAAAAATAATAAAAAAAAAAATTTAATTTAAAAACACAATGGAAAATAATATGAGTAAACCAGGGTTAACCTGCAAACCCCGCGACCATGTAAATCAAGAAGTCCTTAAACCAAGTTCAATTAAGAAGTTTAATTTCCAACCAATTTAATTTTAAATGATGAAATCATGAAAATAATATCAATA
>Ga0307514_10005708_pt1 | contig 11006 bp, 14 predicted proteins | sample 16_EM_MG_FD_203088 | JGI IMG/M metagenome (GOLD analysis project Ga0307514, IMG submission 203088) | Populus trichocarpa ectomycorrhiza microbial communities from riparian zone in the Pacific Northwest, United States - 16_EM | ecosystem: Host-associated > Plants > Roots > Unclassified | place... | reverse complement strand
ACCACCATACAACCTTGCCGGTGGTGGACTATAAGGTGCACCACGTCGTGGTGGGCTATAGGATCGTTCCCGTTCGAAGTTGCGACCCCGGCGCTCGTCCCTGTAAGGATTGTATCCGTCCCTATAGGTGTCTCGCCTCGGTGGAGGAGAACGTGAACGTGAGCGAGACCTTCCTCTCCCGTAGCCACCACCACCTCCTCGTTGATTTCGTGGGTCGTCATAACGGGGAGCTACATTATTGTTAGCAGATGCATTCTAGATTAGCTTTTTCTCCTCTTTCTTATATTACTAACCTTGCTGCTCGTTCCGATAGGTACCCCCCGATACCCCCCTTTCCGCCGCAATACTCTTTGCACGAGCGATTGCATCGGCCAGGGATACTGTACCAGAGTTCACAGGCTTGATGTTGGAGAGATCAAGCGCACCAGAAGACGTGGGTTGTGGCAATGCGAAATTTCCCTGAACTGCAGGGGGTTGTTGTTGGCCACCTCCGAGACCTGCTGCAGCAGCTAAGTTCTGAGCCAGTTGGGCGTGCACCGCCGACGGGTGAGGAGTTTGCGATGGAGGACGCTGTTGCTGTCCAGCTACAGGAGAGTTAGCACGCGTAGAGAGTGGTGGGGAGGCAGCGTTACTCAGAGCAGCCAGAATTGCGCCTAGATTCTGTTGGTCTGCCATTATGCGAGCTATGGTTGGGCAAGTGATAGTGTGTTGTCTTTGAAGAGGTGCTCAAATGGAATCGAAAATGCTTGAAATAAGCAATAGGGGAGCCCTTCCTTTGCCTGCGGAGGAAGCGTTTTTCGGTGGTTTGCACTGGACTCGACACGAAACAGGGACGTTAGTGATCAATGAGCAGCAGGTCAATTCCCATCCCTCTCTTTGGTATTTGAGGCGTATGAACCGTCGATTGGCGAGTTCTTGATGCTAGTCTCGAACCTCTTGATGTAGCGAGGGTTTAATCTCCAGTCTCGTGGCTGATGCGAGGTGCCGTGAGTGTTTTGCGGTGTGCCACGCGTGGCGGTGCGGGCCTATCCAAGTGCGTCTACTTGTCCCGAGAGTACATAAGTCAGATGGATACAGAATATCTAGTGTGTTCCAGCAGGTCTTGGGTCTCCCTCTGTGCAGAGATATTGACTGATACAATGGCCCAGGAAACAGTTGGCAAGACTGGGGTCGATTAAGGTCATTTAATGCAGATACGCATGCATATTGTATGCAGGATATATATTTACTAGCTATTTGATTCATGAATACTGTGGTGACACCTTGGGAGAAACAAACATCAGGAACCCTCCCAACCGTGCACAACACGCATCTCTAGTTACACTGTCACACTGTGGCTCAATCGCTAGCAAAGAGATCCATCCAACCCGTGTTCCCCACAGGAGAGCTTGCATAGCGTGCATCAATTATCAATTACGTTGACAGATCTCTTTAACAAAAGAACTGTTTTGCAGGCAAGAGATCCAGATATCACCTGTCCAAAGTCTAGCTTGAGACTATATATATCCTCACACGGATCATCTCTACTGTTCAACGCTGAAACCAAGAGTGCCGGTAGACCTGCTTTGAGCGATTTGGATATCGGACTATAGAACATCCAAAGACGAGACTTGGTTACTGACCGTGTGCAGCTTCAAAAAAACACCCCGCTACAATCACCCCGCTACAACCACCCCGCTACAATCACCCCGCTCTATCCCCTCCTCCTTCTTCTGAACCCACGGGCCAAGGTCCATTTGTCACCGACGCAGTCCCAAAATCCGAACACCTTCTTACAGCGCACTCTTCTCTCTGTTCCGTGACCTCTCTATCTTTCATCCGCCAGTCTCAGTACTCTCCCCACCCTCGTTCATTCCTTACATCAACAATATCAACATCCGCAAAGATCAGGTTGGATAGGTTTCAGTGTGCACCCACAAGACAATAAACCTCTGTCGGTCCTCCGCTCACTGTATTCATGCTAGGATCGGCGAATTGAGCCCAGAACTCCTTCCACTCCAAGGCCCCAGAACCTCACCCCTTACTCCTCGAAACCTTATCACACACGAAACATATCGAGCAAACTGACAGCCAAGGAGGGAGGGCCTCGCTAGATAATAACAACAGATCTGTATCTAGATTCAATTTCATTGCGGGCGCTCAACAGCCACCTCTTGTTACGCCCCAGCCATCACTGGATCTTCTCGCCTATTTCGGGAGTGCCAGGGAAAGATTATTCATCGAAACAGGTTGCTGTTCCCTGAGTTATCTGAACAGCCAGAGTTATTGGACCTCGTCCTTCCGATACCCCTTGTCCAGCGTTGGCAACAAGTTCCAAGCCACTGGCTTTCGGACCCAACATGCCCGGCTCTACACTATCGTCTCTCATTGCAGCACCTCCACAGGCGCCATCAGCATTGTCGCTATCTCTACAATCACCGGGATTCATACCCCCCACATCACTCTCCCCAGCAGCAATTAAAATATCAAGGGATAGCAGGCTCCTGGAGCACTTGATGCCAAAGGTTGGTCAGCATGAACGTATGTTACTGCTGAACTGGTTCCTGGAGGAGGAAAGGCTCAAGCAGTATGAGGTTTTTAAAAGAGAATTTTTTGAGGGCCATGATGAATACAGTTACGCCCTGTCATCGATATTGGGCACCTTCATGTGGGACGTGACACCAGTCAATCCTAATTCCGGCACTATATCGACCTTTGTGGGACCCAATCCAGTGCGTCGAAATAATCTCTACCCATACCAGCTGGCTCTCACAGAGAAATGGAAGGTAATTGGGACCGTATTTTCACATTCATGGAACAATGCTTTGGACAAACCCCAGCGAGAGGCACTTATCATGAGATCCTTTATTGATACCGCAAATATCAATAAGGATATGACCGACGCCCGCAGACAGTCATTTGATCTCCGAACTAGTGAACTCTCGGGTAGAGGGTTTATCCCCTTTATCCAGGAGCATCTTCTCCAGAATAGCACTACTGGAACTGGGCATGGTACTCCAGTTAGCTTGCCCCATACGGAAAATATGGTTAGGGTATTCAAGGATTGGGTTGAGAAATCCGGGTCTGTACCTGAGGATGACAACAATGATACTCTTTTTAGGAGGTCCTGTGCCCTGTCACTCAGAGACAAATGCATCTATTCGAGAGCTTTGTTTGCTACGAGACTTTGCATCACTGTCCTTGAGATGTGGGAGCAAATAATTCGGACTGTCGAGGTAAAACGCCGACGCACCTCAAAATCTAATGACGTCGCCATTGAGTGCCCACCAGTTACAACTGTGACAGAGGTTGAGGTTTCAACAAAACAAACAAAGCCTAAAAAGAAAAGGAAGACCAAGAGGGCACGCCGAGTGCTTGCTGACACTGGGGCTGACGCTAAGTCTACAACGGAAGATCCAGGGATCACGACTAATACGTTAGAGTTTGGCTTAGAAGACGAATTCGCGGCTGCTAGTGGCACTGATGAGTCCAAGTCTTCTGGGGTTTCTTCTCCAACTGGTACTGGTGGTGAAGGGTCTAGGTTTTCATCCTTCACAAAGGTCGAACTCACAAATTGTCAGAGGGTCGCGCAAGACCATGTAATTGAAGAAATTGATCATGTTACTTTGGTGAATTCGACAGACCTCAATGATGGAATACGTGAACCCCAAAAAGAGAGTTTGGAAACTCTGTATGGCAAACACGTAGGTAATGACCAATTGAAGATTGTTACCAATTTGCAAGTTTTTAATTCACAAGAAGGTGAGTCACGCCTCATCAGTATGGTAGACCGATGCTTACATTCCACATCTAGTGGTTCCGGCTAAGAACCCAAACACTCTCGAAACCCCTGCTGTTGCGGTCCCCAGCTCCGCCGAATCCAACCCAAGGCTTCCAACGTGGGACGAATGTCCTGAGCAACCAGAAGCAGAGTGGCTACCAGTCAAGGGCAAGAAACGAAGAGTTCAAGCAGCGGACAATTACCGCACGGGGTCCAATAACCGCAATGCACAAGGAAAGCCCATTACAGAGGGGCATCAGCCTGATGCGAGTCTGAATACCCAGAAAGCTCAAGGGGATAACAAATACCCACATAACTCAGTACAAGTGGAGCCTCAGTCTACTACCATGGCTCGCCCACAGCCTCAATCTACTCGTAGACTCGCCAATGCACAACTGGCAAAGACGACAACTACCAGTCAACAAAGCTCTCCGGGGCAACAAAGTTCCCCTATTCTACCAAGCACTTTGATTGAAAAGGTGCAGGAGGCTATCAACAGTCTCAAGAAACCAATCACCAGGGCTCCTGACGTTGAAGTGGACGTTCCTGTGGAAAAAGGTCTCTCAAATGAGGGGTTTGATTCACCACAAGTAGGCGCAAACAATGTGCACACCACTCCACCCTTGGAAGCAGCTGTACCTGCAGTTGCATCAGAGTTGACCGATATCTTTGCATCATCTACCGCTCCAGTCAAAGGCAAAAAACACAAGTCACAGAGGAAGAGAACGAAGTCTATATCGAAAGAGCAATTTACGGAGCATTATTTATCTCACCCTATTGAAGGACCCACAAAACCGTTGAACCTAGAGAATGTCACATTTTTTTGCGCGGTATGTCACCGGCCTCGTGGCTACCATCACTCGGTGCAATGCTCCATGTGTGGACCTGGGTCCACCATCAGATACTGCTCCCTTCCTTGTCAAAGGCAAGACACCGAACATTGGCGGCTATGTGGACTCTCTCCATTCCCTGTTCTTGTCTTGGTCCCGGGGAGTACAGCCGCCTATCGGCCAATTACGCAAAACACATCTTGGATGACGCCTGCTTTCGCACGCCAGCGGATGCTTTTGGCAGACCAACCCAATATAGACTACTTTCTTTTCGACTCGGGTGCTAACTCGCCCAAACACAAGCTCGTTTTCCATGACGAGAAGATGAAATCGCAATTTACAAAGCTCCGTCAGAAATTATTTCAACAGCAAGGCATCAAGGCTGTCACTCTTCTGTACAGGGTCTTAATGTCACATTGCCAAGATATTGGTATCAACCTTACTCCGCAGGACTTAGCAGGTCAATTATTTAGTGAGTTCGGTGTTAATCCACTGCTGGCCTCAGCAAGCAAGGATTTTCGAATCAGTCCCCAGGATTGGATTGCAGTCGGGGTCTCGGCTTAGAGATGCTATCGTTGATATCTGAATTTGGCAAGAGTGGTACTCACCATCTAGTTGCACAAAATGATCTTCAGCTTTGAATTTCGTTGCTTTTTTCCATGAGACAAGCGGGTTACAGCGCTTCCCTCGACGGAGTCATTGTATCTTTCTAGGTTTGATTCATCCGAGTTGAACGGAGTATGGCATGGTTATGATATCTGTATGCCGAATCATGTATCAAGGATTTTCCGGTGTTACGTGGTTTTCCACTCCGCTGATGTTTGCTTTCTTACTTTCTTTGCAGGGCCCTCGAGATCAGCCTACACACCTGCAGCATCAAGTGGATGTCATAAGCAATTTAGATGGGGCAAATAGGCACCCAAGCTTGCGCTTTGCTCTATACGATTATACCTTTGCACGATGTTACGACTGTATGCGTCATGCTATTTTCCGAACTTTTTTTCTTCTAGCTTTCTTATCGCATGTCTTCACTGTCTTCTTTATATCTTTTTCTCAGAGATTTAGCAATAGCTGGCATTTATTCTTTTACCGTTCAGCAAATCTGTATTATAACGCCATCACGTTGTGTGATATCAATTTTTTTTTTCGGCTTGTTACTACAAAGAGGCAGAAGTTGTGGTTTCTGACTGGCTTAGGCTTGTTTAACGCTTTGTGCCTTACGGTGTTTCCCTTGGCTCACGTTATTTCTTATCACTCCCCTTACTTTGCTTTGTATAACTAGCTCCAGTTGACACTCGCAGTCAGATAGAAATGGGGTTGGAAAAAACTACTGATGAATGGGAAAGTGGGAGAGGAAACGTGGGGTACAAATGGGCGAAAAAAAGCCAAAGGGAGGTCGCCATCAGTTACGAAATGGAATCCAGTGGATTTTCTTTCGGACAGCCAGATGGGGTAGTGAGAGCAGATGCAGTGTTTGTTCACACGATTAAAAGCTAAGCAGAAGTGCTTCCTTGTATAATATCCTTCTTGTGCATGATAACTAGCAACAGTGGAGTACAGTCAGCGGATAGGAAGGAAGCTGTTATAGTGGAGGAGGATGGACATTGAGGAGGATTTTTCAAGTGCATATAATCCTATCCAGAATCCTGGGAGGTATTTAGGTGGCATGTAATCCTGCGGGGAATTTGGCGCAACTTCATATGCACACTTACTTTTGTTTCAAGAAAATTTGACCAGGAATTCGCCACAGTGTGGTCTTTCGTTTACCCTGAATAAAAGCCAACTAATATGTAGCACATAAAATAACCAACCCCAAATCCCAAACACCTCCCAAATTAGAATCAACTCTGCCCATTAGGGATGCCCTAATACCCAGTCATTTTTCTTTCCCCAGCAGCTTCACGCCGCACTCGTCCTTAACACTTCCTCCAGGGAATGAGTCCCTCCTCTTTTCCCTCCTCCTCCTCCTGTCATTTGCGGAACACCTCCGCCCCACAGCTTCCACCAGGCCCTACAATCTCCTCCTGGGGTTCCAAGCTCTCCAACTCTTTCTTCGAATACTGACGAGCCTGTGCTACTACCTCACAGCTCAACTCTGGTCAGCCAACTGCAACCCCATATTACCGACAAAAAGCTCTTTGCTCCATCTCCCTAAATTGCACATATACCCCTACCCCCCAGCATAACCCACTACAAAGGAGAAACCCACACATTCGAGAAACCCACACATTCGAGAAACCCACACATTCGAGAAACCCACACATTCGAGAAACCCACACATTCACTTTTCCACAGTGGACATGGAATGCTTACCACCGCTATCTCTGGGCATTTGCTCCTCCACCGCCCCAAACACTCCTCGGTGATCTTTTGCCTGCTCCTGCTTGCTCTTTGAACTTATCACGTTCCCTGCCCCACTAGTGCATTGCGTGTTATATCCCGTTTCATAAGGAGTTCCTTGGTCGTCCGAGATAGAAACTAGGCTCGACTCAGGGCCGCGGGTGGGGCGATTAGGTGTCAGTGGGGGTGATGAAGACATTTATATAATAAGTATAATCCAGGGAAGGTAGTGTAAGGTATATTACTAGTATAAATATAATATCTTACAGTTTTCGAATAGGGAAGTACGGAAGTATAGCAGAAGCATAGAGAACTTTCACGTGGGCATTATTCACCAATATATACCCCCTACCTAGCTTCTGGACGGAGATATCATGATAATAGTTGCTGCGGCTGATTGGGGGGATGTAGGTGCAGTAGTTGACGTCATCACGTCATAACTGCAGATAGAGAAGCGAATCAGCTATCTATGCTATCTGAGCAGGTTTGAAGATTTCACCTAAAACATTTTAGATTAATGAGGCAGATGCGTTTGCAGAACCGGGCCTTTTGCAGCTGTAAAAATGAATTTTCACAACATATTCTTGCTTTATCATGTGCATTATACTGTATCTTTTCAGCCTATCCCATAAGGGCAAAGAAACTCAAGTATGTAACAAAAAACCAAGGTGCCTTGCTTCCCCCCAATGCTCCCATAACCTAGACCGATCACCTTACAATTATTCCCATCCACACAAAGCCTGTATTGTAAAGAAACAAGAAACAGCAAACTCCGCCTGTGGTGACTTAGCAAGAACCAGAAAAAAAAAACAGTAAGAAAAATATGAATTCCCATCTCTGCATTACCGATTATATAGAGGAAAGATATGTATATGGAATCTAAGCAGAAGTATTCATCAACTCCACCGGAGGCCTTGGTGTGTGGGCTACAGTCACCTTTGGTGGTGCAGTCGGTGAGATCGGACTCTGAGGCACTGATCCACTGGCTTCCCCATCCGAGAAGTCGTCAACTGAGATCGATGGCATATGTGTTTTGTCCTCCTTCTCCGGCTCAAAAAGCATCACCGATCCCGATCGTGTCCTACCAATCGGCTTCACCTCCGCCTCCAAACCCTCCCTATCCGTCATTTTAGCATCTGTGTTCCCTCCCTCAATATCCCCAGGACTCCGATTCTTGGCCCGTAGCTTGCTCAATGCCTCTACCAAATCCTCCGCCAAGACTTGTGCATTTGGTGGTTCCTCATCCTTCAGTTCCCATCCGTGTGGGGGGCTTGGCGGTGGGGAGATGAAGAACAGCTTCCCTGCGTCTGGAAGGTGGAGGTGCTGGTCGCCAGGCTCGATGGGGGTGGTTTCACCGAAGTAGACCTTGACTCGATCACCCATGATGATCGAGCCGTCTAGGGCTTGTCGGACAATGATGGCTTCATCTTCGGAGGGGAAGGAGCAGATGATTCGTTTGAATGACTTTAGGGGCGACCATGTGATGACGTTGGCGTGAGTGGCAATGATGTTGCGGATGTTTTGGAGGCACTCTGGGTGGAAGGATTCTGAGTTTTGCAGATTCTGCTGGATTGTTAGTGACTAGATGGCATTAGAATGAGGGAAATTGGGCACTGACTGTTATTAAGAGGGTATTTGTTGGTTTTGCGGGTTGTGAGAGAGGAGGGAGGTTTGAGAGGTCCAGCCTGAGGGAGCTTCGGGAGGATGATCGGGATCTGGTGTTTGGGCTGGAAGGCTCGGATAAATTAGCTGTTGCTAATGGGCTGAGGCTTGGGCTCTCCATTGTATTGTTGTTTAACCTCTGGCTATAGTGGCAAGTGCTAGAAAGAATTGGTCTTCTTGACGTTGTTGTTTGTTGTTGGTATAAAATAAAATTCAGGAGGGAATCTGAACTTATATAAGGCAAGTCTATGTGTACCGTTTGCGAAGTGGCTCTACGCCCGCAGGTGCTTCGCCCGCCACTACCCGGAACAAGACCTCCTAGAGTGGTCTCCAGAAACCCGGCGTTTGGAGAGCCACAGTCAGTCATAATCCATGCGTGCAGGTTTGTTTGTTGGTAGTGCTTGACCCCTGCAGTCAATGCTCCTGTCTTGCATTCGGTGATCGACTGTGCCTCGATACTGGGGTTGGCCGCCCGGTGACTACATTAGAAAATTATCACAGGTGTTCCAACATCAGGATTTAGATATTAGCCAAACAAAGCAATATTGTCGGCCTCGACGGCCAGATAGTGGGCAGTGCCGGAGAAGTATTTGAATTATACGACTATGTACGGATACATTGGGTGCCACAACTACACGGGGAACGCTCCGTGTTATGATGGCCTCCGTGTCTATGATCATGCTGTTCAGCTAGTCTAGTCCTGTTCAGCCAGCAAAATAATAATCAACCTCGTAAATTGCAAGAGAGGTGTGATCGATTGGCTTGATTTGAGATGGGATGGACTGGGTTTTCCATAATGCATATGTACTCGAGTACAGTATCCATTAAGTACACTCTGCCAGATCCATACGCACATTTTGGTGATTGAAGGAAATCTGTCGATGAGAAATATGTCATACGGGGGGTCGTGCAACCAGACTAAGGTCCACCTGGACCAGTATGTGTATTCCTCAACATCGATCGAGGCTTAGCAAACCTCAGATTGCCGACCTCCAAACCCTTGGAACACACGTGGACGGGAACTTGAATGCCAGACCCTTATGCACCTACAGATTTCCCAGTACCCTGGGCCAATGCGATGCATAGACTTGCATATCCCAGGGCTTATTCCTGCATACTTTGCCTCAAAGCCTAAGGCTCCCTTCGGGGAAAGGCGTATATATTCCCAAAATCGAAGGCGGAAATCTAACCTCCGCCACACCGTTCATTGACACTAGTCTCATGCCAAGACCCTTCAATGGATGTCAGAGTCACTTGGTGTGTAGATTTGCCGTTCGCAACAACATGGCCCCTGAGTCTAGCCGCTTGAAAACCCATACCCGCTTTCTTGACACTCCCGATGCAAGGCGCAGCGCCAACGAAAAATATCTTTTTCAAGGCATTTTTACGGGCGAAGGGGCGAAAACGAAAAAAGAAAAAAAAAGAAAAAGAGAAAAGAGAAAAGAGAAAAATCACAGAAGCACAATAAATAACTGTGCATATGGCCAAAACAAGCCACATTCTTCCAAAGGTACTCCAAAATTAACCCCCAGCATTTCCAGCTTTCGACAAATCTATAGCTCCACATGTCCATGGGGTAATTTTGGGTGAGTTTAAGAGATATTGAACAGCTCATTCAGATGCCAACCAGACTACTGGTACCAGCTGGCTGTTGTACCCCAAGTGCCACCATGCTCATGAAATCGCAAGGCTTAACTGCAGCTTAAGCTCTGGCTCTCGATTTGTTTTGCGACCTTATTGATTATTCTCCACTACGGTGACTAGGTGATGTAGTTACACGCCAGCCCTTTCCGCAGGACCTCCGCCGCAAGGGTAAAAGGAAGGCTGAAGTGAAGATGTCAGTGGTACCGTGCCCCGCATACGTAGGCGTTACATACACATGCTGTGCTGCTTACCCTCATTTCACTCATCTCGCGTAAACTGCGAAACCCTTGTCAGGCAAAATGGTTATACAGTTGTAAGTTACTCCAGGTGTGTAAGTGGCAGTACCGTGTAACTGGGGCTAATTTGATACTAGACGTTCCGCACTTTAATATTGGGGATTTGATATAGGTACTTCGTACTCCGTAATGATGGGACTATTGCCAAAAATCACTCACTGCTCGCGTCACTGACCTGCGCCCTGTTGTTATTTCTGGTCTCTGGCCATCACGTGCATCATATTACCACTTATGGACCAACGTTAGGCAAGCACATACTAATAAACATGAAGTATATGAGATATACTGTATGTATGTATTTATTTATTAATTTTAAGTTTTCTATACTACACAAAAAGGTAGCGGTTCCGAGACTATATGCCACAGGATATCACTATATAGCCCCACGAGAATTGCCATAACCCCTCAAATAGGCAATATTAGAGACCTTCCGAAATCCCTCCAGAGGGCGTGGCGCTGGCTGGGATCAGGGGT
>Ga0307514_10005707_pt1 | contig 11006 bp, 12 predicted proteins | sample 16_EM_MG_FD_203088 | JGI IMG/M metagenome (GOLD analysis project Ga0307514, IMG submission 203088) | Populus trichocarpa ectomycorrhiza microbial communities from riparian zone in the Pacific Northwest, United States - 16_EM | ecosystem: Host-associated > Plants > Roots > Unclassified | place... | reverse complement strand
TGAATTAATCACCAATGGGGCTGTCGGCGCACATACCTGTTATTCCCCAACCAGACATCATAACCATTTTCCACCAGGACGAAAGGCAAAGATCGAACAGGGTCTGTTATGCACACCCAAATTTCGCTGTTCATGAGCAGACCATGGTGGAGATAAACGACAGGCTTTCCAGTGGTCGTTCCAGGACTCCTCTTCTTCTCCCCTTTCCGAGAAGGCAGTCGATGGACTCCGAGCAAATATCCATCCTTGGTCAAAACTACATGTTCCTCGTGAGTGTAGCCGTAGATATTACAAAGTTCTCCGAAATCTTTCGCCTTGAGGACGCGCTCTGCTGTCTTCTGTTCGTCTGAAATTCCTTTGGGTACTACGCTGTTGCGGATGAAAAGCTCTTTGGAGCGTCGGTAAAACCAGTCGATGACTGGTCTAGGTAGAAATACGACTATGACATGAAGGAGGGATTCAAATGCAAGGAATGAGAAACCAAAAATTAGCGCGATGTAGTCTGTTAAATCGAGGCGTCCCAGGAAAGGGACGCGGGCCATACTAGGAGTAGGACAAAGCGCTGATTGCAGGTGCTAAACTCCATCACCTCCAATCATGTTCAAGTTCCGCACGCCGAGCAAGTCCCGCCTTCGGCGAATTATCACTTTTTCTGCTGTACTTACTCTTCTAGTCTATCTGTTTTTATATGGTCAAAACCAGACACGGAATATCGAGTTGACCGTCGATGAGCAGGGGAAACAAATTAAAGAAACTGTCGATGCAGCACTGGATGACTTTATCTCGAACTTGCTGTCTGCGGTCGACTTGAACAATGTCTTTGATACTCAGGCTTACCTCGATTGTCTTATCAAGGGCGCTAAATGGGCGAAAGGTTCTCAACTAGCTCTCGTTTTGGCAGAGAATTGCAAATATCCTTCTGGTCGGGATGTCTCTCGTCGTGATATCTGTCGACTACTCTCTGGAAAGAAAGTTCTGTTTGTGGGCCCTGATACAACGTATCTTCTTCATTCGATTTGGTTGGATAGCGTTGACGCCGCTGACAATCGCACACATATCTGCCCAGGTCGAGACTTCTGTACTTTCCACCATATTTGTCGAGGATTCTCAGATGACACCGAGTCCGACGAACGGGTGGGGAGAAAGAAAAAAATGCCTAGCGAGAATGTCTTGCGCACGACCAAATCATCACTCCTCCAATATACTTTTTCGTCGACCCTCTACGCTTCTTCGAACAAAAGCGACAGCGTTTATATGTTCCCCGCAATAGACCAAGAGACTGGAGTGCAACAAATAAATCAATATTGGATAAGAAGAGCTCGGAAAGCCGATGTCATTGTCTTGAATCGGCCGCCCTTGCCAGCACCTGTTTCCACCTACGACACAGTCAGCCCATCCGGAAACTGGACATTTGCCTCTGCTTTGTGCACTAAGCAAAACTCGTTTTCTGCGGACGCCTGTGGATTTTCTTTATCATATGGTCTGGCTCTCGCTGCTGTAGATTTGACCCTTCGCAACTTTTTGCCATCTGTGCTCCGGACAGTTGAAACGATGTCGACTGATCCTATTATACAACATTCTTTGCGCGTATGGCAGGGTACTTGGTTCATCCAGTCCTCTTGTGCACGAAAGGGACTTCCTGAACATCTTCAGCTGCATCCAAAATTTTGGGAACACGGGAACTTACTCGAATCCGGGATGGACCCGTGGACTTTCTTCTACAACGCACAAGGTACGATTTTATTCCACTCTTCTTTCGGGATTACCTATTAAGCATTCATTTATAGTATACATGCACGATCGCATTTTGTCCCGGGTCCTTCCCCTCTACGGTGTTATTTACCTCCCCTTGTCATTTCCGATTTTCGAGGGGCCCCCAGACTTGGCTATCTCTGAGAAACTGCAGGGTACACCACAATCTGTAAAGGATTGCACAAGGAAACCTTGGTCAGGCTTTTCGGACAGTCTGGAACTAGTTTTTTTCAATGGATTGTCAGCGATATTAGCCCTTCACCATTTTTGATTCATACCACATTGGAATTTTATGGATCAAAGAAGTCCTCCCACTATTTCTTTTTACATTTGGATGTGTCAGATATTTTTGGTTTGCTGAAGCCCCCGCATGCGAGAGCATCCTTTGCCGATCCCAAAATCAACCTCCATCTCTCTGATCCGAGCTTTACGCCGCCGTACCACCTGGACACGACGACCACGACATTTTTACATTCCATTATTTCCAGCAGTCTCGACAGGCGGTTTCCACTTCCTTTTTCACCCCCGTCGTTCTGGCCAATCAACCTGCGAGAAGGCATGGTGGGACAGGGAACGACGCAGTAAGCGTACATGCAGTGCGTTGCATGTTTGAGAGACGGAAGTGCTTTAAAATGTTGGAAGAACGTGGACAAGGATTCTGGAGATGAAATCCTGGCTGCATGTGCGATGAACATTGATTTCTTCTCGGTCACGCTTTGGGAGAAGAAAACGGGATGTTCCCATCCGGCTGTTGTAAGATATTCATTTCTCGGATGAGATGTCAACAAAAGGACGACTTGCGCATGATGATCTGTTCTTTTCTTTCGTTACCGATAGGAACACGAGAGGCAATATGTTTTTGCCGTTGAATTATGAGAAATAATAGTAGTTTCCAGTCATGTCGGAGGTTCTTGTTAACCAACCAGAGCATCGAAAAAAAAGACACAATTCCTCTTGGTTTATATGTCCTGGATGGTCCGATGCAAGACGTACATCAGATGACCAAATCTTTTCCCGGAAGTCTTCAGAAGTCTTCTTGTCGGACTATCTCAACAACACAACTGGGGCACGTTTGCCTTGTGCCAAATGACTCGGACGGAGGTGGAATCCATTTGGAACAAGTTTTGGGGAGGCTATAAATCGATCTGACTGGTGATAATAAAAAGTCGAACGCCAACACACACCTTTAGATCGCTTTTTTCCCTTCAGCATGCGTACGTACGGGTCTTCTGTGTCTGATTGCAGGCTGTGATTGTCCTGTCTTTGATTACAGGTCTCATCATTCGAGAGGACTCGTTAGCTGTGGGTGACTATATCGCCAACTATATTTGCAAAAGGTACTTCATGTCCTATTATACCTGGTCTTTTCTAACAAACTACAAAGGATTAATGAATTTGCACCTACTCCGGAGCAACCGTTCGTCCTTGGATTACCTACAGGATCGTCTCCAATCCCGACATATAAAGCCTTGATTAAAATGGTGAAAGATGGCAAGTTAACGTGAGTGGTCCAAAAAAAAAAGACAAAGCGCACATTCCGACCAAAGGGATAAACACAGATTCAAAAACGTCGTCACGTTCAATATGGACGAATACGTTGGACTCCCTCAGGATCATCCCGAGTCTTATCATACTTTCATGTTCCGTGAACTCTTTTCGCATAGTACGTTTCTGTTTCTTCGGCTTGGGAGACTCTCAAAACAGAGGAATCCGTATCGCTGATTCTATTTGAAACAGTCGACATCCCGCCTTCACAAGTCAATATCCTCGACGGTAATGCAGAGGATCTCGTCGCTGAGTGTAAAGCATATGAGGAGCGCATAAAGAAATGCGGTGGCATCGAGCTCTTTCTTGGTGGAATTGGAGAAGATGGACATATTGCTTTCAATGTGGGTAGTCAAAAATTTCTGTGTTCACATCAGTCAAATTGACACTGTCTGCGATAGGAACCTGGTCTGTTTCGGATCCTCTCTGGCGAAGCGCTAAAAGAGATTCACTTTTATTATCATCCAGGATCTTCTCTTGCTTCAAGAACGAGAATAAAAACCCTTGCATACGATACCATTCTCGCGAACGCACGTTTCTTCAACAATGACATCTCTGCTGTCCCGCGTATGGCTCTCACCGTAGGCGTGGCTACCGTGCTCGAATCCAGGGAAGTCGTTGTTGTAGTTACTGGGCAGAGGAAAGCTCTGGCATTGAGTAAGGCTATCGGTATGTCCTACATCTCTTCTATCTCTGCTTCTTTGTCAAGTGAATTGGTCCGAAAAAGAGGAAGGAGTCAATCATCTCGTATGTGTGACTTTTCTTTCAATGTTGACGTCGTGCATCCTGATTGTATATTCTCGCAGTGGACGCTCTCCGCCTTGCAATTACATCCTTGGGCTTTAATTGTCGTAGATGAGGATGCTACTGCCGGTAGGTCCCAGTAATCATTGATTCACAATCCGAATCTGATCTGAATCGGAAAAGATCTCCATGTCAAGACTGTCAAGTACTTCAAATCCATTGAACGTGTTCAGGACGAAGTTGAGCGAACTCAGCAAGAACTCAAGTTGAAAAGTAAATTAAAGGAAACAGTCGGGAGCTTGGGGTCATGCGAATGTGCGAATTTGGCAAACTATTAGCTGTATATGCATATCGTTCTTTTAAGAGGAAGGCAATGTTTGGGACAAGGTCACTGCCAGTATTTATTTCTTCACAATCTGAACTATGCTTCGCTTCTGTTTTTTTACCCATCCGTCCACGACCTCCTTTGATAAAACTATGCTGTGCGATACAGCAAGATGTCTTTTGAAATCATACGCCCGAGAAAAGACATATTCGCATTGTCGTGGGGTTGCACTGAGGCCCGCAGGGAATGATTGAGCTTGTGTTTCCTCTTCGCTTAGTAGGCCAGTAAAGTCTGGGCACGGACATCTAAGCACTTTTGCACTTTTGAGGTCAGCATCAGCTTGTTTGGTGTAAGAGTACCCGGTGATCATGTCGATGTCGAATTTGCCAGGGGCCTTGTTTTGAGATTCCTGCTCTTCTTCTGAATCAGGAGAAGATGTGTCTGCTTCTCGATCGGATAGATGAACTTTGGCAACGTGCCGCCGCAACAGGTGTTTGTAGCCAAAAGCCCTCGTACAATCCTTGTGATGGCATACAAAATCTCGTCGACCTAGATGACTGACATTGATGTGGGTCTGTAATGCCTTTGTCTGTAGACATTATATACGCGTCATGCTTTCTTTTTTTGGAAAGGAAATCACATACGGATTTGAAGTCCTTGTCGCAATCACCTACGTTGCACGTCCAATCACGACCATATTCGCCGCCTCTCCTTCGCTTCGAAGGTGGATCGCCGTCGTCTTCTACATCAGTCCCCTGCTTTTTCTCAATTTCTGCCTCTATGCCGCGTTGTTCGTGCAATTTCAGGTGTGCCCTCAAGTTACCTTGATTCGAAAACGTTTTACCCTTGCAAGACGAGTGGGTACACGTCGGAGGATGGTCTTTCCTGATATGAGACTGAAGTGAGGACCATGTCGTAAAGTATCTGGGAGCTCCTTCCGGTTCTGAGATGCACGCTGGGTGGACACAGGTATAGCGATTGGCTGAAGTTGATTTCTTAATTTTTTTTTGAAAGAAGCAATACTCAGTTTTCAACGTACTGTCGTGGGTCTTTTGGTGAGTGTGGAGGTGCTGGTTAGTGTTAAAAGACTTTGAGCAGCCTTCGTGGTCGCAACGGTATGGCTTGGTGCCGGGAGGTGCATGAGCCAAACATACATGGGATCGTAGCAGGTGGTGCTTCGCAAACGCCTCCTCGCAACCTACGACTTGACACTAAAAAGCAAGAAAAACTTTTGAGCAAGGATACCAAAAATGCAAATGAAACAATAACTTTGTATGGCTTTACTCCTTCGTGCCATGAATGATGTACTTGGAGATGCTGTGAAGTCCAGAAACGTTTTGCACAACCATCTTTTTCGCAGACGAAAGGCCTCATATCGTTCGGGAGATGTGAACGGGTATGGGCATGAAGGTGAGTTTCCCGCAGGTAGGACTTACCGCAAGTTTCGCAAACATATGGTCTCTGAAAGTTATGCGATCACGAAGATGAAAATCAGCATGCGTTGACAAAAAAAGATTCACTTGACCGGTATGCGACCGTTCATGCTCTTCTAACCGAGATGGTTTAGAGTACGATTTTTCGCAGCCATGTTGTGTACAACGATAGCGCTTTGCCGTGTTTGCGATAAGAGAACCATTGACGAGAATAGCTGATCCAGGACCTGATGAAAGCTTGGTCGACGTCAAGGAAGGGCTCGTAAGATGGAGAACCAGTTTATCGCTCGATTGTTTGGCCTTTCTTTTTCCAAGAACTGTAGCCTGAGATGAAAATGCTTCCAACATTTCACCTCCAAAGACTGGTTTGGCTTTGTTCGGCCCAGCTTACCCATTTTGGCAGTTCACGTGATTCTCAAAGATCCTGCAAATTAGGTCCAAAACCTAATCCAACACTACGTCCGTTCTTCCCAGTGTTGCCTCGATCTGGAGAGGTTACCGTAGGCTTTTATGCATTCTTTATGTGGTCGTGATTCAATTGTTAAATACCAAAATCGTAATGTCAAGTACATATTACGGGTTTACATGGTGGATGTGATTAGGTGTGACGGCCCGGGTGATGAAGGATCGTCCGTTGACATTCTGGAGGGTAGAGGGTTGGGGCTGGAAGTCGCGGAAGATACCATTAGCGAAGTGTCCGTTGCCGTACTGGAGGGTAGAGGATTGAGGCTGGAAGTTGCGGGAGGGACAATTGGCGATGGAGGGACAATTAGCGATGGAGAGACAATTGGCGACGGAGAGACAACTAGCGATGTAGTGTTCTGGGTTGGACACGATGAGGAACCGCCATCGCGTCTGACTGGACAGGAAATCTCTCGCGAGTCTATACCATTCCAAACGACCGCCGGTTGAAAGGAGAGTCGTGGATATGCCAACGACTTGATGAGATCCCTCACGTTCCTCGCAACAGATCCTTGGACTAAAAGTTGCGCTCTGTATTGTTCCAGCGACAGGAGATATGCAGCGAGGCCAGCAACAGCAGGACTTGCTAAACCCCCATGTCAGAAGTTGATAATATATCATATATGCAATGAAAAGGTCTCACCATAGGATGTTCCTTGCCGTTGAGCAACGTGAATGCCCCCTAATCGGGATGCACAGTAAACACTACCGACCGCTGATACTGTCAGCTCTGATGCGAGCCCTTTGCTGTAGGTTGCGTAAATTCCAGACGTCTCAACTGCGCCGACAACCACTATGGGTAATTGACTTGCAAATAATGCCGGGTAGACGTCAAGCGCAAAACCAGGGTTACGACTCTAATCGTTTCCATCATAAGTATGAAGTGTCAATCACCGTTGCTGGTAGGAGATAAACCAGGACTGACTTCGATGTTTCCGGACGACACAATTACTGCAGCATCCAATGCAATCACATCTCTCAAAGCTGCTTCGTAAGCGATCCTTAAATTTTCGCTTGCTTGATTTTTAGACACTGGATTAAACATTAACTCTAAATTCTCAATATTCAAGACCCTGATTGCTCACCGCCCATTTGAATACCGACGACAGCCCTTCCCTGCACGTTCGTTGAAGCAATATCTCTTGCGACAACCCCCCACGCTGCGATAACGCGAGACCCTATAAGTCTGCCATTTATGGGGGCTAGTTTGACTACAACAATGTTGACACTCTTTGCCACTCCAAAGATTCTACCGGCGACTTTTGAGATGACACAAGTTCCGTGACCATTGTCATCAAACTCGATCTCTGGTTCACCTGGTAGAAAGAGCCAACGTATCCTTCCTTGCATATTTCTGAAGTCCTGGAAAATGAGTGAGCCTTATTGACTATTGATAGTCGCCACACTTACTGAGTGCTGTGAATTGAGTCCTGTGTCAATAATATAGACTGTGACTCCCTGCCCGCCCATTGAATCATAGGCATAACCAGTAAGGGCTGAAAGCGATGCACCCCTTGCCTGTGAAAACAGCTTGAGGTCTTCAGGCGGTTTTTGCTGTACAAAAATGGTCCCATCACGCTTTCCATTCGAGCAGCTTTCTGGAGGACAATCTGGTGACGGGGCAGTGCTAGTTTCACTTGTGTCCAAATCGACCTCTAATGACCGATCCACTTCAAGGCCCCGAACCTAATCAGGAGATTATAGCAGCTGCTGAAATTATAATGGCACACTTACAACAGGATTACGCTGTACTTCCAATGCTTGAGCAGGTGTCAGGGATGCGACCCACAGCAATAGTTGTTGCCCGGCAATGCTTCTTACAGAACCCGGCCGAGCAATCTGCTCCAGGTCGCGTGCAAAAGCAGACTGTTGGGATGGTGTGGAGCCAAGTCTAGGGTAGATATTGTAGGGTGTTGGGCTTGCTGATGGGCTTGATGACGAGCTTGTGGTGGTCGAAGTGTTAATTGTACTCAGCTCATCCTGACCAGATTGGTTCTCTTCGATAATCGCTTCCGTGCCCCCAGCAACGGGGAGGATATGGCCTCCGACAGAAACAAATCCACCTATACCAACACCAACAACCACCCATCCTACTTGGGCACTGGCTGTCTGGCCATTACTAATCGTCAACGTTTTAGTAACCTTCGGAGTTATCGAGGGGGTTTGGGATATCGTCGAATTAGCAGCCGTCTTTGCTGGCGCAGATTCCGTTGGAGTTTTCGCTGGATCGGACGCTCTGGAACTCAGTGACTTTGGTTGCCGGCCTGTTGTTGACCTCAGTGCAGTCGGGTTTGGGCCGGCCGTTGGGCTACGACTTCTCGTTTGAAAACTTGTTGCACGGTTGCTCCTTGTCGGTACTTCCTTGCTGTTTTTCGATACGGTCATGTGGCTTGGTGGCGTCTTCGTCAGAGAGCTTAATGTATTGTTAGTTGTGGGCGTCTTATGGTCAGCAACAACCTGAGGCGAGCTACGACTTCTCGTTTGAAAATTTGTTGCACGGTTGCTCCTTGTCGGTACTTCCTCGCTGCTTTTCGATACGGTCATGTGGCTCGGTGGCGTCTTCGTAGAGCTTAATGTATTGTTCGTTGTGGGCGTCTTATGGTAAGCAACAACCCGAGGCGAGACGAATGCTAGTATGCAGGGTATAACCTTGAAAATACATGACCTCATTGGAAGGCAAACGGACGAGGAGGAAGCGCGATCCCACCAGCTTTTTAAAATCCATTATTCCTATCGACCATATCACCGCACTGGTAGCTTCTCCGGGCAATAGAAAAAACTGCTGGAGAACTTCCGCCAATTATTTCGGGTCCTAAAGTTTGATCTCGAACTCAAAGGCGAAAATACTCCGGTCTCAACCATAGCTACCCCAATCGTGGAAACGAAGTATCAGCATCCGACTGGCCAGAATCTCCTTTCGCCCTCCTGTTCTCCCCGAAATACTATTTTTCACAGGGATATCAGAAGTTGATCCTACACCTGTGAAAGGGAATGACTTGGATAAGTCGTCATATGCATCACGGATGGCTTTCAAGAGGTACTCTGGAAGTAGTTGGCCTTGCCACTAGTATTTTCAGCTCCCTAATCAGGAGTGTCAGTATTTATGAGACCCAAAATTCGAGCTGCGAACAATAATATCATACAATCGCCGATCTTCGAAGGCTAATTTGCTACGTCGATGTTTCATACCTGACCATTCGGATCCTTCTCATGGTCGAATGCTCTTGTTTGTGAGTATGATAAAGAAATTGGACGGACGGCCGTGAAGCGTAAGAATTCCGCGAACGAAGAATGGGTATCAACCTTGATGCAGAGATGACTAGGGGATTTCAGGGATGACTGCTCCTATCAACTCCTCCTGAAATGGCTATCGCAGTCCCGGATGAGTTGGAGGTAATCAAATGCGGGTAGAACCTACAATGAAATGTCACGTCCTCATGGGGCGCGGGCTCCGCGAGAGAAGACACCCTTGGAATCAAAGTCGTTTGGGTCATCGAGGAAGAACTGAGGATGTGTTTTCCCCTGGGTGAATGTTGACTCGGAGGGACAAGACAGATTGACATATAAGATTCCTCCAGTGCTGTCAGGTTTCCTGCCCTATGTGGGTTTGTTTTTCCTCTTAGGCTAATAAGATCGTGCTTCAAATATGGGTGAACAACGAGTGGTGCAGAACTAAAAACACGATGGTCCATAAATTCCACTTCAAAGTTACAGTTAGGCTGTTTCCTATTATCGTCATAGAAAAGCCTGACCCGCTTATATTGTTTTCTAGGCAGTGGCAACCACTAATGCAGAGGGGCGCAAGCGCTTTCCTTTGTATTCTGAGGCCTAGGTTTCTTCTTGCAATGCTTCGCTTTTCGAGCCTTCGAATGTTCCTTTCATGTGAAGCATTTTTTCTCTACGTGGAAATCTTCGTTAACTTCTTGCTGATGAATTTCGCAGTTGCCATTTCTTTGACAGCCTGTGCTTCTATTATTATTGGGACCTTTCTAAGGGATGTGATCGAAGCGTTCAGTGTTCTGCGGTCGGTGTTTGATTCGTGGCAAAGCCTCTTTTTCAATCTGAAAAATATGCCTAGAATTATCCGGCGGACCTGCTTATCAATATCGCAGTCCGTTGCCTCAGAGGCTATTGAGTTATTCGTGCTGTGTCCATTTCAACTTAGTGGGTTATCTCGCTGTCCGATCGTGTTTGAGTGCTTACTTCGACTGCGCCAAAAGGTGATACGGATAATCGGCTCTATAACGTCTTGCAAGCTGTTGCGACCTGTAGTGCTTGCAAACTTCCAAGACTGTTTTGGCTTTGTTTGGCAATGTAAGGCTGGGTGAGTCTAGATTTCCGGCTTTCCCCACGACCGATTGCTTTCAACTTTCGCAATTAGCTGGAATCTCGGTCCCAACATCATACTGTTGATGACTGGTCACTGGTGGCTGCCGAAACTGCCTGAAATTCGCCTACTTCTATGTGTGACCACTGATTGCACCTTGGAAGTCTTTTATACACCGGAAAATACGAGTTCAGAAAGAACTGATCTAGAAATAGGTCATACCGGGCCAAGATGACAAGGACCTCTGCGATACAAAGGGAGATGTGAATCAAGTTCTTCCCAGACTCCAGTGTTGCCTCAATCTGGAGAGGTTACCGTAGGCATAGTTTGTTATGCATTCTTTATGTGGAGTTATCCAGCTCAATTTACCGTTGATTTACCGGGGCGCGATGTGACGCGCTGTGACGACAAGGACATC
>Ga0307514_10005705_pt1 | contig 11008 bp, 12 predicted proteins | sample 16_EM_MG_FD_203088 | JGI IMG/M metagenome (GOLD analysis project Ga0307514, IMG submission 203088) | Populus trichocarpa ectomycorrhiza microbial communities from riparian zone in the Pacific Northwest, United States - 16_EM | ecosystem: Host-associated > Plants > Roots > Unclassified | place... | reverse complement strand
GGGTTGCAAGGTCCGGATTTGCCACGATACGAAACGGTGTTTTTATTCTTTCTCACCTCATTGGGGGGTCGGGGGGGGGGTGGGGGGGGGGGTGGGCGCGGGAGTAATTCTAGATTATACTGATGTTAATTTATTTCTGGTGCAATCACGCTGATGGTTTCTGCTTAGCATACCCGAAGTATTTGGAATAGGTATTACCTACCCGCCTCTTGAGTACCGGTTATACTACCCGTCTCACAACAACGCAGCATGTGACTCCTACCTATGTAAGTGATAGATCACCGCCAACCCCAATTGATGTTACCTAGAGTAGGTGGTAGTCACCTAGGATGGGAATTATGTTTTAGAAAACGAGCTGGAAATACATGTACTAGTCCGATACCGTTAGATTTTCATTGTCGCTAGTTAGATTTAGGTTGTTAGTGACAAATACTTTGGTACATTACATAAATCGGACCCACTGTACTTACCTACATTATCGGTATCGGGCATACTAATTATAGAAACTGAAACGTAGTGATACCGTACCGGATCCACGGCATAGATCTGGTGGAGGCGAGGAACCTGAATCTCACACTGCACACTGCATGGGGTGTACCGGTACCAGATACCTAGGTAGATGGGTATATACGGTAAGTATGGGTCCCCCTGTCGACGTCTCGCTATATACGCAACTTTATGCAGAGGTCTCAGGTTGCAGCTAGGTAAGTGAATTGAGTTCCAACGTCAAACAAACTCCGGGATAATTAATTATACTACAAATACTCTGATTCTATGTATACACAACTCCTAATTTGAGTGATCCCTTCCCACCTAACTTTAGATAACCAACCTCCACCTTCTCAGCATCCTTCCCATCCAAGACTACACTATCCTTCCACTTCTCTCCTAGCTGCTTACCATCCCCCACGTAACCCGGTATCCTCATTGCATACCAGCTATCCCTCAACTCAACTGCCCCCTGCCCTGTTGTATCCCGTCCCCAGTCCCTCCCAAGCTTAAACATTGCCCATGAATCCAAGTTCTGCGTCCAAGTAGGTGTATTCCACAGTCTCAAACTCAGAAACACTACAATACACACTGGAAGGAGTAGTATAGTGGGTGCTAACCCTAATGGCATTGAGCCCCTGGTGATTTTTACGTCGGTTTCGTAGATGAATGCATATTGTTTTGCGCTAACAAAGAATGAATCGAGTTGTTCGATTAAGGTGGAGTTGACTAGGCCAATGAGGGAGTTTTTGAAGATGGTGCTGTTGACGCGGACCATATTGTCGATAAGGTATTTATCCTTCGAGGAAGGTGCTCTTTCAGAGGTTGACTTTGTGAGTTTTTCTTGAGGATTACCAGGGTGTTGGACTCCGAACCAGACAGGTAGGGAGGAATTGTAGTTTTTCTGGTCCTTGGCATAGTTAGATTCGAGGAAATATTCATGAAGAAAGTTGAGTGGCAGTGTTGCAGTCACATTAAGTAGGCGTCCAAGATGGTGCCATAGTTCCTCCTCTTTCGCAGGAGTAAGTTGAGGTAGTTCACCAGGCGGTGGGCGTGGGGCTCCTTTCACAACGAGTGGTGTGAAATGCATGAATTTCCGTATAATGGAGTCAACAACCCCATGCCCCGGAATGTATCCCATTGTGCAATTGATAACCTCAGCGTAGTATTCCATCCCCGACAGCTTGTCCCCATTTTTGAATGAGTATGGCGGCTGGGCATTGTTAGAAAATGGAAGACCCAGCCCTGACGCGTGGTAATCTGGGTTAATCTTCATTGCAACTTCCATGGATATAGTAACGCCATCTTGCGACGTCACATTATTCGCCCATGCACAGGAAGCCACCTGAGAGATATGTTGCCCATTACGCTTTCCTAGAGAGGTCCGTGTATGGCAAAGACTTTGATCCTTTGCCTCATTACAGTCGATCTTGCATCCCCACTGAGGCTCGGAGAGTTTTAAAAGCGCTGGTTCTTGACCAGCAGGCATAGGTTGACATTGTAGCGTTTGAATGAAACCCAGGGTATTTGCAACTATCAATCCTTTCTGGCCTTGAGGCGTCAATGAAACGAAATGGCCCATCGGACTGATATCAAAAGCTGGTGGGAAAAAGGACAAGTCGCCTTTCAAATTAATTGTCTGCATGTCCATATAACCCCGCATCCGTCCCCAGACCGTTTTCCCAATATAAAAGCTTGGGTTCCCTAGATTCCGCTGTGGTCTACGGTGCATCCAGCCCTCGATCTGGGGTGTCAGTCGCTCAATAGCCTGTGTAGTAGAGTTCTCCAATCTCCAGGTTGAAAGTCCTTGATAAGACATCGAATGCCAAAATTGCTCTGCGGTGGTATAATATCCTACTGTTATCAAGGGAAATCCTAGGAATGCTGCCATGGTGAGAAGTGTCAATCTCCACCACACCCTGTTATAGTCATTAGTTACACCTTTCATTCCCGTTTCATATCAAAAACATACCAAGGGAGATTGCCAACTTTCATTGCAGAAATCCACCCGCCAGCTCCTGACCAGCTCCTATCAGCCAAGAGGAATAACTGAGCGGCTGTAAGTTTTGGTGGCGGCATTTTGCCTTCGAGGTTTTGTGTTAATGGGGGTAACGTTGATGAAAGGGCTGCGGTCATTATAGGCACGTGCAGAATCGCCAGGACTGTCCTGGCCACTGAAAGTCCATTTACTACACCCTTTCTCCAAGGAGTTCCTTGCCGTCCGAATGCTCTCCACTCCCTCCAATGTAGTGTTTGGTCTGATGGTAGTGAATGTGCCCAGGCCGTATATTCCATTAGGCATGCAAATGCTATCAAAATAACCAGCCAGCTGATCGAAAGATAGCACTGGCAATGGTCTGTTCTCAATGGAGTTCCTCTTGTGGCATCGCCATACGGAAGTGGGCCTGGAGTGAGCTTTACTTCCTTGAAAGCCAATTGCTGCCGTTGCCTCTGCTCATCAGCGGAATAAACGGGAGGGGAGGAAGGGATTTCTGGCAGTGGCTGGATTATCGGCCTCGATATAGTTCTTTCTCGTGGATGATCATTAGAGGAAGGATTTGGAAACTTGAATGTCATTCCCACAAAAAGACCTTAAGAGAAAAATGCTACCCGAGCAAAGCTGAAAAGAAATAGCACTGCACTGCAGGCTTGGATGAAGAAAACAGCGGTCGCAAAATGGATACTGCCGCAACAAATATATAGGTGGCAGCTCGAAGGATATATAACTCTAGCCTCATACATAGGCCCATGACCAGGACTCGAAGTATCCCAGCTGCATCTCATGTTTCATATAATTTGTGGGGGTTGTCCCAAAATGCCCTGCATATTTTGTGGTGGTTAATTATAAAGCTGGAGTGCACAACCATGATACCCTAAGCTTATACCTAGTAAATACTTGTAACCATGGAAGACATGATGTCTGTCTGAGTCAACACTAATCTGAAACAGGGCCATCACAGTCGGATAAGTACAAGCCTAAGTACTATATAAGGCTGGTGTTCGTAGGCTTAAAAATAAACAACCTGTATCGGTGTTTACTCCCGCACGCCGAGTTTTGATAGTGATTCGAGTACTGTGCTGAGTAAAATGTACTGGTTTCTGGACAGCCATGTGATAACATGCGTACCTTTACTCAAGAGTAAGATGGCTTCGCCACGTTGCTGTTGTGCCTTGTGCCATGCCAGCATGATCAACCTGAACTGCAGGGGTCCTTAACATGTACTGCAATGAGAGGCTTTGGTGATAGAAATGCGGAATTTCCTAAATTTGCTTCTAACTACTATTCCCATTGCCCCCCACAAATAAGCTTCTAAATCAGAGAAAGCCGGCTCTCACCGAAGAAGATGGGCCAACATACACCCCCACTAGTGCGCAAAATATTTCGAAACGAGAATATCCGGACAGAGATTTTCTCTCATCTCTCCGCGGGGGATATTGCTTCGCTTCGTGGAACATCATCCAGAATCAGAAAAACCATTACACCGACAGTTTTCCAGAATCTAACAGTCACATTCAGAGCCCTAAGCTTCAGCTCTGACCGGTTGCTTGCGTTAACCCGAGTGGGACACCATGTGAAAGCCTTCAGATTCGTATTCCCACACACAGAGGAAACGTATATGCCATCAATGCTAGACCCAGAGTCGCGGAGCCTTCGCTCCTTGATATACGAGCCTTTCTCGAGGCAAGGAGAGAAACATCACAAGAGGAGCACCTTTGGAAGCAAGAGCGTTGATACTTTGGCCTTGCACAACTATGGAATAATGTTGATGGCTGCGATGGATGCCCCTCAGTTCTCACGAGCCCTTGCTTGCATGGAGAACTTGACAAGATTGATTGTGTCGTGCCCTGGAACACCGATGGGAGAGCCAGGCCGCCGATGTGCGGTTGACTATGCCCTCTGGAGCCTGAGGATTGCAGTTGAACGGGCCAGGCTCCATACACTACGTGTTGTAATTCTGGATCCCGTACACTTGACTGGACTGCAGTATCTGTTGCCAGGAACATTGGCCGTCGGAAACGTAATCAATAGTCGTCAAATATGGAGCCAAGTCAAAACGTTGAACATGACCATCTCGGCCTGGAAAGAGCTTGCCAACGGGTCGCCCACTTTGTACAAGACCAATCTCAAGTTCTTGCATCAGTTCCTGGAGTATTTCAACAATATTGAGGAACTGGCATTCTGTTGGACTCGAGAGGCGAGGTCGGTCTGCCCACTGACCCTTGACCTGCTGCCCTACCGAAACCCCAGACTAGCAACGAAACCAGCGAGAGATAGTTCTGTCGTCAATAGGCGGCTGACGTTTCCAAGGCTCAGCAAACTGAAGCTGGAGAATATCGGTGTGGATGCGTGTGACTTGAGATCATTTCTCTCTAGGCACTTGACACACTTCAGGGAGTGGTCCCTAGATGATGTGAATTTCGTTAGTGGTACACTTGGGGAAGCCCTGAAACCACTCTACATTGCACCAGCGTATGGAGAGAAACTCGACAACTTTAGCTTCCCACGCCCTTTGACAGAAGAGTCTGAGGTAAGTGTTCTTGACTCGTTTGAAGAGGTATCTGGCCTTTTATTCCCTTGCAATTAGGACTGCAAGGTTAGTTCATCGAGGCTGATTTGTATCAAACAGCTTCACTGTCCTTATTGCAAAACCGAATTCGAGGCATGGTTGATAGTTTAGTATGTATATGGGCCTCCTTGGGGAACTAACCACGTGATACCAGTCACGTGAGAGGCTCCGCTCTCTTGCGTAAGCTTTCCTTTACGTTGAACCACAAAACCGCCCAAATTCCCTCAGGTTATAGTACTCCAGCCATGTCGCGCCTCTGCAGCCTGGTCGTATCCGCCTGCTTAGTATCCGTTTGCTCAGCGTTTTACATCCCAGGTATCTACAGTTATTCCCAATAGCTAGCGTTGTGGCTTTGTCCCAGCTAACCAAGCTTCCCTGGAGCAGGTATCTCACGGCACGCATACAAAGATGGCGAACCAATCCCTCTCTACACCAATAAAATCACATCGGCCGAAAGCCAACTATCATTTGCCTACGATGAACAATCCTTTGTATGCCCAAATGCACCGGAAGGGTGGGGCTCCAAATTCCCGCAGGGTCGAAGCGTGGGGTTAAACTTCGGGGAGCTGTTGAGAGGGGATCGGATTATGATAAGTGATTATCAACTGGAGATGGGGAAGGATATGACGTGCCAGGAATTATGCACGTCGGAGGTTGCGCCAGAGGGCGTGTATTGGGCGCGAATATTAGTTTCTGAAAATTATCGGGTAGAATGGTCAGTGAACACCTATGGCTTGATTAAGAGTGTCATCGCAGATTTAATGAAATACAATAGGATTGTTGACAATCTACCTGGCTCCACAAGCTTGGGTGAGGGGTCCAAGATGTATGCCCCTGGCTTTAGGCTGGGTGAGGTAGACAGCGAGACTGGGGTTATTGCCATCCTCTTTGCACAATTACACTCTGTTACTGACAGCCTGCCCAGAAAATATATTTGAATAATCACGTCTCGCTGCTGATGCGCTACCGAAAAGTCCGCAAAGACGCATCCCGCAAGCTCATCGTAGGGTTTGAAGTGTCTACCAGCAGTACCTCCGACGGTTGCCAGAAGCCAATTGAGCTCCTAATCCCAGACCCCCCCGGCAATCTTAAGATCAAATACACCTACTCTGTGCACTGGAAGGAAGACGAGTCAATTGAATGGTCCTCCCGCTGGGAGAGGTTCTACCTCGACAACGTCGCCGGGGAGATCAAAGTGCACTGGCTGGCCATCATGAACAGTGTTTTGGTTGGGTTGATATTGACTGGTACAGTCGGTGTCATTATGATCAGGGCTCTGAATCGTGATATCCAAAGATACAATGCCAATGGCGGTGAGGAAGGCAAGAGACTGAGACGCCTCGGGGCTGATGGAGCGGATGTTGACGACGAGGGGGATGAATTGGAGGATACTACTGGCTGGAAGCTCGTCCACGGAGATGTCTTCAGACCACCTCCATACTCAAACTTCTTTGCTCCTATCGTCGGTAGTGGTGCGCAACTGCTGGTAGTTTGCATGGGGCTTGCTGTCCTCAGCGCAGTAGGTGTGTTGAACCCTAGTTATCGGGGCGGCTTCATGAGCTTTGGCCTATTTCTCTTCGTTTTTGCCAGGTATGTCCTAAATATCCCACCTCCTTTCTCATAGTTTCCCTTCCTCCTAACCTCTTCCCACCTTCCTACCCTCTCCTCTACCTCTTAAAAACATAATCTAACCCTCGCAGCGTCTTCTCCGGCTACTTCTCTACACGCCTACACCTGCTCCTCGACCACCACTCCAATGATGCCTCTGACACCGCCTCCACCTCGTGGCTCCGCAATGCCCTCTCGACCGCCATCCTCCTCCCCTCCTTCTACCTCTCTATCCTTCTCCCCACCAACCTCCTCCTCTGGTCACAATCCTCCTCCACCGCACTCCCATTCACAACAATCCTCGCCCTGTTCCTCCTCTGGCTCTTCATAAACCTCCCTCTCGCCCTCTTCGGCGCATTCATCGGTAAACGCAGACATACCCGGAATCCCACCAAGATTCCCGGGAGAGTCAACATCATCCCCAGACAAATCCCGACTTCTGTAGCGTGGTATCTTAAACCGATCCCTTCGGCAATGGTCACTGGACTGTTTCCTTTCTTGATGATATTAATTGAATTAAGGTTTGTATTCCAGGCAATGAACTCGAGCACGAGTTATATCATGTATGGATTTGTGCTGCTGAGTATGTTTATCTCACTCCTTGTCACGGCGGAAACGGCGATTATTATCACGTATCTTCTGCTGTGCTCGGAAGATTATAGATGGTGGTGGAGGTCGCTGGGAACGGGGCTGGGTACGGCAGCGTGGGTGGCGATTTACGCTACCTATTGGTATTTTGCACATCTGTCGCTCAAGGGGTTTGTGAGTGCGGTAGTGTATTTTGGGTATTTGCTGGCGATATGTACTGGGTTGGGAGTCGTCGGAGGGGCCACTGGGTGGTTGGCGAGTTGGCTGTTTGTGAGAAAGATCTATGCGGCGATTAAGACGGATTAGCTGCCCACATTGGAGATGGTGGGGTGTGCAATACCGAGAACGAGAGGAAAGTTATGATATCCAGGGTGTATGTGGCCTTTATGGATGGAGAGATGAAGATGGATGGATGAATGATGGATTTATGAGAAGAATACCACAATCATTTGATCATTTGGCGTATTGTATGCAGCTTATTTCATGAAAGAACATTTTCGGTTACCATTGAATCCATGGTCTCGATCCTTGGTTATAGTTAATGTTCCTTAACATTTCCTTTAGCGGAGGTGGCTAACCCCACCCGTTCCTTCCTTTCAATACTGTAGTCTGGCTGTATTCTACCAGAATCTATCGCTTATTCATGCCCAAAGCTCCTCTGATCGCCCCAGCAATCTGGTCATCCTTAAACCTCTCCACTATCCCCTCATTCTTCTGGCTTCCCTGTCCAAGGATATGTTCCTGCGCAAGATCCACACCTACAATCATATTAGCACATACGCTCCTCCGACAACAATTGCCCCAAGCATAATGCCCACTCACCATGATCCACTATATCCGGCTTCCTCTGTTGGCCCCCAAACACTCCCAAGATCTTATCCCCCATCCCCTGCGGCTTCTCCTCCTCCTGCCTCAGTCCCATTAGCCCTTGAACCTTCCCAAACAATCCAGCCTCCTCCTCCTCCCTCCTCTGCCTCTCCCGCTCCTCAATCAATCGCTGTTTCTCTGCCCCCGCACCTCCGTCCCACATGTTTTTGATGTTGCCAACGAAGCCTTCTTGGTCTCGGCGCTCGCGTTTGCGCTCGATTTCGGCCTCGGCTAGGCGGTGAGCTTCTTCTTGGCGTTGGCGCTCGCGGGCGGATGCCCCGCCGTTGGCGAGGTTAACAAGGTGGTCGGCGATGTTTTGTGTGCGATGTTGGTCGTATTCCCGGGGAGGATGGTCGTCGGTACCCTGGCTGCCGTGGTGGCTGCTGGTCCTGGTGGCATCCTGCACATGCTTGGCAACGTTGTTGAGGAAGTCCATTGCAGTTGTGTTTCTAATTGATGGAGGGCTTGCAACTGGGTATTCGAGTAGGTGGATCGTGTTCTGCTATTCAGAGTGGAAGTGTAATTGCGGGGAATATATGGAGATGAACCCCTTGATAGCAGAGAGCGGGGCATCGCAACTAGATCCGAGTCTAGACACTCCTGTGCTGTTCCTGTATCAACGTCGCCATTTCACCATGCATCCGGGACTGATGCCACTCTTGAGATGGAAGATCCCGTCATTTAGCGGGGGTCTGAGGGGCTCTAGATCTTTGCGGGGAAGATACCTTCTAACCAGGCAATGATGGGCCCAGGGCAATTACTATTATGTGCATGTAGGTACAGCACAAGGTAGTCTGGTCTTGCAAAGGTGCTCTGAGCATGTGATCCCAGCATTGGTGGGGCATATGCATGGAATGAAAATCCCCATCTGGATGTCAATAAATAAATTTTTAAATATAAAATATAAAAAAAGCAAAAGGCCCTGTAGACCCATTCTCGGTCCCAGCCTCTTATCTACCTACGCTAAAATAATTATGCTTCGGGGCCTTATCTGTGTTCTCGGTCCCAGACTCTTTTTTTTTTTTTGAGTCTATACGCCTTTCCCCCAAAGGAGTCCCAGACTCTTATCGATTGAGATTAGGTTATGAGATAGAGGCAGCGTTGCTAGAGGTAGAGCTTCAATGATAGAGGTAACAAAAATATAAGCGTAAGCGTGTGTATGTGCAGTGAGCGAGTGCGTGTGTTGATTGGATTGAATTATCTAGCAGGTATTATGAGCAGTATTTATACATGAACTGGTACGCTGGTACTAGTACAGTGATGATATAATATATACGTAGCGTTTACATGAAGAATATGAGGTAAAGAATATAGAAACAACTCAACGAATTAGACTTAAGGAAGTTCGGTGTGATAGCTCAACCTACACAAGAACCGTAGTCTGGCTGATGTGTGCCAAGAGTCACGAGCGAGAGTCTTGTACACTCCAATAATTTCATTTTACATAGGTAATGAGTCCATAACCAATTTTTTTTTAAAAAAAAGGTGAAATATAACCTGCCAAATCTCTTTTACCCCGTGACAGTTGTCAAAACTCGCAGCTAAGAAAGCAACCTTAGGGTATTGGTTAAGGCAAGGCCATCACCAGCATGTTTCGGGTGCATCTAAGCGAACAGATCCTTCATCTTTTCATGCACAAGGACCTTCGTAGTTACAATTAATGGGTACTCGTAGTCTGTTAATCATTCGTTAGGCTCCAAGGGTCCATTGGCTGTATCTGAGAGTTACGGGTTACTTACTATCGCTCGCCAACTGGTTGATGGACTCAGGGGACACCAGGTTCCATGAACCCATAAATTTATGCTCAGGATCTAGTTCGGCAAGGTACGGCAGCCCGGGCTTCGCCAAAGGTTAGCTGAGCACGATTTACTAACGGCGCAGTTGGATTTATTTTACCTGTGGGTCATCACACATTGGGTCCTTAGACCAAGCGAGATACGATCCAAGAACCACCCTTTCCAGAATCATTCCTGCTGACCCGTGAGGGGCCGTCTTGAGCGGAGGCAGACTGCGCATGGAGCATGCAAGGTATTCAGCAAAGGTTTGGCCCATGAGGTGCAAAATGGTACACCTCAATTGCATTTTATACACATTCAGCTCGGTGGCCCCTCTCTGGTAGGCTTCCACCATCTGTTCGACGCACTTCAAACCCCTTCAGTCAGTACATATTGAATTAAAACGGGTCTTTCGAGGACACTAGTACATACAGGGTGGTTAATTGAGATCTCAAAATCCTGGAATCGAACTTCATCACCCTGAACGGCATTAACTTTTGACAACACCCCGAGCTCCTTCGTGACAACTGCATCAACGATTATGGTGGGGAAAGCAGTCTCCGACTTCATGGCACCGATAAACGTGTTCACCAGACCCTCGCTATGGATACCATACTGTTGCGAGCGGGCCTTCTCGCACTGGTTAGTGATGTCACACAATGCTTGCACTCCCCTTTCATTGAGTAAGAGGTTTCTGACGAAATCCCTCGCCGGTGAGATCAGGGTATGGTGGAGTGAGTCAGGTGAGTATGCCACTTTGTTGCCATGGGCATCGCGAAAGAAGATATTCTGAATGGTAGACATTTTGATTGTGGGCGGTATAGATGCAATCGTGCGTGGTGATAACCCGTGTCGTACCCGCCTCATAGGCTAAGGCTCCCTTCGGGGGAAAGGCGTATAGACTCAAAAAAAAAAAAAAAAAAAACCGTGTCGTACGGAGGTTCACAACAAAAGTCTTTTCCACCTGCCTATTTGGGAATATTGTATATGCGCATATGCGAACTGGGCCTTGGCATATGCATATGTATATGCATTCCATAAACTACGTGAATGCATCTTATTATGTCACGGTAAAGCTACAATTGTGGTACATATTTCCAACTACAATTATTC
>Ga0307514_10005704_pt1 | contig 11010 bp, 4 predicted proteins | sample 16_EM_MG_FD_203088 | JGI IMG/M metagenome (GOLD analysis project Ga0307514, IMG submission 203088) | Populus trichocarpa ectomycorrhiza microbial communities from riparian zone in the Pacific Northwest, United States - 16_EM | ecosystem: Host-associated > Plants > Roots > Unclassified | place... | reverse complement strand
TAATTGTCTGATAAAAATCTAAGATGTTATTGTATTTCTAATTGTTTGTCCGTCTATGATTTAAGAAAAGTCATCCTTAATAAGGAGGTCCTTATCTTATAGGATAAAAAACTTAATCATTCTAATGTCTGTAAAAGAAAAACTTTTTTAATATCGAGAATACATTTTACGTATAAATTCATAATTCCGGATATTAAAAGAAAACAAAATAATTTTTTTGAAATTTTGGAAATATTGGTCTAGTTCTTGTGACTTTAATAAACTGGTTATTAAAGCCAAAATGAATGCTAAAACATATATATATATATTATAAAACAAAAAAAAATATTTTGTTATTTTGTTTTTTACAATGTTTTGACAATAACCGGGTATTTTAATACTAGATTTGTATCTTTACGGTATAAAAATACAAACCAATATTACGCAAAATAGATAGAAAAATACAAGAGAAAATCATAAAAAAATTTAGAAAGATTTTTTTGGAATTTTAAAATAAAAAAAAAACAAAAATGAACAGTGGATTACTCTCCATTTTTCACATGCAACGTGAACAGTGGAGACCACCGAAGAAGAAGAAGAAGAAAGCGAAGCAGAAGGAGACTGACCTGCAGTGGAAGCTTGGCTGTGACGAGGAGGTTCGGCAGGTACAAGCGGTGGCGGCTGATGGTGGCTGCGGCAGGAAGAAAGAAGAAGAAGAAAATCTGTAGTGGGAGTGGACCGGCGGTTGTTGTGGCTGGACGGTGGCTGTGTTGGCTTCCTGTGGTGGAGATGGTGGCTGAAAAGCTGATGGTGATGATAGTGGTGGCTAGGACGGCGGAGAGAGAGAGTGTGAAGAGATAGACGGTAGAAAAAGGATAATTTTTGGGGAGGAAGGCTGGTTTTCGACCGAATTTGGACCCAATTATCTCCACCCATGGAGCATGAAGATCAAATATATTTATAGGCGGTGGAAGAGGGACACTTTGTCTCTTCTGGTACAAAATCTCAGCCCTTAGTTTGACCCGAAAGCATCCCAACCATTGGCTCAAAGTAGCAATGATGAACTGTCAGTTTTGTGCAGGAAAAATGGCTGGTCGGGTTGGCCACTTTGGGGAGGTGTCACTGCCTCTACAGCCTCGATTAGCCCGAGCGGTTTATACTAGCGTGTAGTTAGGTGTCAGGGAATCGTTTTCATGCAAGTTTCATTTAATTTGGGGAAGAAACGAGGCGTCAAACACCTTAGGAAGGAGACCTCACGGGCAGCCTCGCTGGAGAAGAAGATGAATAGTAACTTTTTTGCCAATTACGCTTTAGTCCTTCAACTAGTGACTTATATCTAATTACACCCTTGATTGGCTTCAAACTTTCAATTCTATTCAATTTCACCCCTAAAGAACTTCAATTCAAGCCCCAAATTTCAGCGCCTATTTCCCTTTTGGTCCTTGGTTTTGGATTTCTTCAATCAAGCCCCTAATTGGCCCTAAAACTTCAATATTTATGCAATTAAGCTCCTGATTTGATCAAATCAACTCTTAAAAAGTTCTAATTTAACCCCAAAACTTTAATTTCTTCCTATTAAAGCCCAAATTGACTTCAAAATAAACATTTCTTGCAATCAAACCCTTTATAAATTCAATTAAACCTCCAATAAAATTTAATTGAGTCTATTATTTGTTTTTGGACCTTTCTTCTTCAAATTAAATTTTTTTTGTCAACAAGGCTCTTTATCTGTAAAAAAATATACTGTCAAATTTTAATCTTTAAATTTTTGAGCCTCCTCAACCAATTTCTAGCCATTTTCTGGGCGCTTCGACATCCTTTTTTCTCACTATTATTATTTTTTAGATTTTAGTCCGAATATGTTTTTCTGATTTTTTAAGGAGAAAACGTGAATTTGGAGAATAACCCAAAAATGGATTATGACAAAATGAATAAAAATAATAATGATCAAAATTAAAATAAATACAAACGAAAGGACATAATTAAAATTTAAAAGTTCGACGCGAGTCCCACGGTGAGGAGAGAGAAAAGAAAAGGGAGAAGAAAAAAAGTCAACTATCATTGAACCATCAGGAATCTCATCGCATGTGTCACCCCATCACTCACGTCACAACTAGACACTTCAGAGGACGCGATGTTGAGCTTTTTGGTTGCCAAACAACGCTGCATATGTCGCCCGAAGACATCGGGAACGCCCACACGTTGACATATGCAACACACGTGTAAGCAATATCTTTTTAATAATATTTTAAATTACTAAAGAACTCCTAAGATACCTGAATGTTATAAAAAGCCATATGAAAAATACAAAAACATCATTTCAAAACCTACCTTATATATTTTTTTTAAGGTTAAATCTATCAATCATTTAACTATGCTAAAAAAATCAAAAGATAAAAAAACCCCACCACAAAAGCTATATATATTTTTGCTTTTTAGGGCAGCAAAGTCATTTCATTGTGTTGAAAAATATGTACATATATTTGCCCCCAATTAATTTGCTAATGACTAGTTAATTCTCTGGAAAAGATAATTTTACCCCTAATAACAAGCTTTGTTAGTTTTTTTTAAAGAAAAAAAAACATTATTTCACTATTTCAATTCATGATATTTTATGTTTTGAGTCTTAAGTCGTAATGTTTCACTAATGCCTTTTAGGTTTTTTTGTAATGTAATGTAATATGTATAATTAATGTACAACACGTGTATTTTCTAGCAATGTTATATAAATTCAAACATTTTTAACAATAATTTACATGTACTAATATATTAAATTAGTATAACATATGCATGTATGTATCATTATATGGATCTTTATTAAATAAAAAGAGTTGAAAAACAAGTCGTTGCTTGGTTTTAAAAAAATACTAAAAATCCTAAAAAATACATTAATTTTATAAAAAATAAAGTAAGTAGGTGCTCATGTCAAAAAGAATATAAAAACATCATTAAAAAGAAAAGTTACTTTACACGTTTATATTTATATGTTCATAAATTATATTTTTTTTCAATTATTGTTTGTTTATTTCAATGTGTTTATTTCCAAGCCTAGCCTTTAATGCAAATTTGGAGTTAACTTGAGAATTAATTAATCATATTTATTTTTATTTGGGCGTTTGAAACCCAAAATTGGACTTAAAAGCTCATTCTATTTATTAGAGTGGTTAGGTTAATTTATTAGGCCTTTTGGATTCATGTCTTACCTAGATCTTCTTTTTTTTTTTTAAATTAAATGTTTATTATCCTGCCAATCACATGAGTGCTAGAATAATAATAATAATAATAATAAAAAACAATGTATTGTAAAACTCCATATCATGAGAGAGAAAAATCTATACAATGATTACAAGGAATCTTGTTGAGCAAACATTTGGTAATTAAAACTAAAAATCTCATTTACTCAATGTCGGATATATTTATACAAACTTTATAACATCATGTCTCATGGCGGGGGCAAAATATATGAGAAAAAAAACTAAATTTTATACAATTATTTATGAAATATTATCTACTTGAAGTTGAATCCAACTAATTTCCTGTGTAAAATATATGCATGGAAAACATGAGAGCGTACATACAAAATCAAAGTGTGAATATGAATGCAAACGGTCTACCACGAATAAAGAAATATGAATTCCTAACAAACTAATTATGGTGAATCACAACAAAAATTAAAACAAATAAGGGTTTTGATGTAAAACCGAATTGAAATGTTTTGAAGTAAATTGATAGTTGTAAAAACTATAAACAAATATTTGAAACAGACTTTTAACGTTGACCCTAATTAAAAATCATTCGAAAGTAAATAATGGAGCAAATTTCTACACAAGGAATAAATATTAGGTTTTAGAATCGAGGGATGCTTGAATATATTTTGAAGTGAACCAATAATATATTAAGAATCACACTTTGACATTAAATTCTTCGTAATATAATATTCAGTCTTTTCATTGATTATTTTAAGTCATGTCATCCTATTTAATAACATCATAACGAGCTTTTCCTCAATATTAACATATTTATGACGACGTCCTCCATATCCTCTATAATAACCTCATTATCTCCTCAACATAATCCTCTCTAATCGGTGACAGCAATGCCTGTAAACCAACACTAAAACCATGCCCAAAGTAAACTTTAACAAACTTATTCCTTCTCAACATAATCCTTCCTAATTGAAAGAGAAAGATGTGTTACGGGCCAACAAATGTAATCTTTTATGAGAATGAGACAAAAAAACAGTAAATAATTTACATTAAATTTTAAATGGTCTGGAACTTTCAATAATTTGAGAAAAAAACGCCCCTGTTATCATCTTATTTTAAAATTAAAGGGAGCAACATCTGACATTGTATCATCATTAGAAGTTAAAAACCAAATGGGGTTATAATTGATACGTTACTTTCTTGATGAATTGTCAATGATATTCTACCTTAATTCTCTCTACTCATCGATTAACTTTCATAAATTCCAAATAATTCAAGTTTTGGTCTTACATATCTCTCTAATTTTGGTTTTCTATATCTCTATATATTGAGATGAAGTGTCATGACTGCATTACAAAATTTTGGTTTTTCTTATTATTTTTTAGGTTTTAATGCCTTTTTATTTTTTTAAAAAAATTATATTTTAATGAATGGAGGAAAATTTCACTCAAAAGAAAGTAACCCTGGAAGATGTTGTTGAAGAGATTGTAGGTGAAATCTTCAATGAAAATGATTCAAAAGTAAGCTGACAGTAAAGAAAAAAAAAATGCATTTTTTTAACCTTCTATAGAGATGTTAATTTCTTTTTCTCAGTTGTTGTGTTTCAATGTTTTTATAGATAGATTTCCTTGTGATATCCACAATTTATCATTACATTAACGTTGGAATGGCCACTGAAATTTGTATAATTCTAAAGGCTTTAATAATTTTCCCTGCTGTGTAATTTTACTTAGATGTCTGATAGACAAGAGTTAGTTCAGTTGATGTATCTTCTTCTGTCTCAATTGGCTGTTCTTTGTTCTAAAACCTGAATCTCTTACTGTCACTGAGGGCTTCTAATCAGGCCTAAAAATGTTAGATCATTTCTTTTCTATGTAGTTTGCAATATACAATCGTGCGACCCTTTTTAGCCTTTCATAGTTGAATTACACCCAAATTCATTCTTTTCCTGGTTTGCTGATTATGAAGAGTAGAGAAAATAAATACACAATCAAACAAATAAATAAATGAAATGCAAGCTGTAGCACTGAGCAGCAGATAAAATGAGAACCAAGTCTCTCTTTTATTTTATGTTGAAATCATGACAGTCCTGGAAGAAATTTTTCTCATCTTGATTTGTTGATGATACACAGCAACCTGCATACCTTGTAAACGAGTGTCTTCTGGTTGTTTCATCAGATTTTGTATATTATTCAAAATTTGACTGCCTAGAAATAAGGAAAAGTCACCAATACGATAATGTGATGATTGAAAATTTAGGAACTTTTGATATGAGCCCCAACATAATAGTTCTAGTGGACCTTGTATGCATCTTGTCTGTAAACCTAAGATGTCTTGTGGAATTTGTGATGCATATTAAATCCGTCTTTGGTTGTGATGATTTAGTTTTTTTTCTTATGAAGTACCACAGTAATGGATGGGTTTCGGGTATCAGCATCACCTTGTTATGTATCAATCTACCAGTACTAGGTTGAGAGTATTTCCCTTCTATGGATTGATTTACTATACATCCATCTGTATCTACTGGTAATCTGCACAACAGATTTAGCATTTCCAGTTACTGAAACATAATTTTAATAATTGTATCAATGGTAGATTTCCTATGTGAAATAAATTATCAGACATTATGATGATAAGTAAATAAAATTTGATGCAGTTCTGTTCTGAATAAATTACCAGTATAATGCACTTGCAATTAGCCATTAATATACTTCATAATAACATTGGTATTATTCTCATGAACCCGCACAGTAAGAAATGATATATATATAATTTTGGAAACTGAAGATACCAGTAGTACTTGTGTATGCATTTATGTTCGGAGCAGGTGTTAAGGAAGATATTTGATACCTTATTTTAGTGATGCACGACTGCCTCTTGTATGGCAGGAAGAGATAGAGAAGAAAACAGGCTTTATTGTGATGCGAGCAGAGGGAATATACGATGTTGATGCAAACACATCTATTGATCAACTCTCTGAAGATCTAAATATCAAAATGCCAGAGGTATATTTTATTTGTTGATTTGAGAATGAGGAATGCATGCTTATGGTAATGTTGAAGTCTCAAATATATGCTTTCTGATATGCTATGGAAGCACATATACTTCTATCACTACTATAACTTGCCTGCTAAAACTTGATGCGTGACAGATGTCTTGATACATGATAAAAAAAAAAAAGAATAATAATAAAATAAAGATATACGTGGTGAATGCTCGAATATATGTTTAGGATATGCCTCATATTTTAAAGTCTTTCCCTGGCCAAAAGTGGGGGTTTACTGTTGCATGTAATTTGAAAGTTTTATCAGCTAACAAATGGAAGGGCAGACATTTGTTAATTGTTATTGTTGTTGATCTCTTTCCCTTCATTGTTGGATTGGAGATGTTTATTAGTGACTATTTTTTTAAGGTACTTTGAAAGTCTCGGTAACTAGCATTGCTATCTTGCAACTATAATAGTGGTAATGGAACATTTAGTTTTCTCTCACAAACTTGTGTTTTCTATGAAAAAAAAATTCAAAATGATTATTTTACACAATTTTCTAGCAATAAAATGAATTTTCTTATTTTTTTTTTTTTTGTATAATATTTTCTACTCATTAGTAAAATATTCATCTGTGTGATTTGTTATTTAGCTTTCAAAATAATCATGTTAGTGTAGACATAATTTTTTCTATTTTGTGAAAAAGAATGTATTTCCCTTTGTATGATCGATCATATATTTTAGAATTCCCACAATCATAACTGGCATGTAGATTGCCTAATTGCTCATGTCATGAGAAAAATAGTACAAAAGTAGCACTGCTTTTGAATGATCTTCCAAATAGAAAACAAAATAATTGTCTGTTAAATAATGATTCCCATTGTATTACGTTATACATTTTGTAGAATTTCTAGAATTGATAACTGGCATGTAGAGCATTGGCCAAGAGCTCATGGGATGAAAAAAGCTAGTGCTATAAACAAAAAATGTGTCATTGCTCGAATGATTTTTCAAATAGAAAATAAATAGTGCCTGTTTAACTCTCAGGAAGAAGAGCCCTAGCATGCAACCTATTACAGTGTGGGAATCTGTAGCTATTGCTGTTTACTTGGTTTACTGAATGTTCACCTGCTTCGTATTTGTTTGGAAATGGATTCTATTGTACGGCAATCTTGGCCGCTTATTGGACAAGTCTTTTTGAGCACCCATATCTCATATACTTAAATTGGGCAAATTTTAACGGGTGTATTTCAGGGCTCGTAGAATTAGTCAAGTACATGTAAACTAGCCCGAACACCAATGTTAATCTAAAAAAAAATATTTGAGCAACTTGTTCATCAGCATACCATTGGTTACATTATATGAGGATTCTATGCATAAATTGATAAGTTTCTCCATTGGTTACATTTTCTCTTCATCATGTTGCCCATTTGAAATGATACTAGTAGTAGATTGTACATTCCAAACAAATGTTCGTAAATTCTTCAATCGGAATCTCTATTTATCTTCTCTTTCTTTTCTGCAGGGCCATCAGTATAAGACTGTTTCGGGCTTTGTATGTGAGGTGTTTGGATATATCCCAAGAACTGTTGAGACCATCAAAGTGATTCTTGAAAAGGAAACTCTAGAAGACGAGGATGTGCATACTGAAGGCAAGTTTGACATACAAGAAGTAAAGGAAAAACATCAAATATATAAACTTGAGGTAGAATTTGGATTCCATGCAGCTTGTCTTTTCCGTGGAAGCTCCAGTGCATAAACTAGTGCTCATAAACTTATTTGTTGTATGCATTAAGTAACAAATCAATTTCTCATTTTTATTGTCTAAAAGTTGCAGGCTGCAATTCTGCTTTTGTAGCTTTTCAACAGATCAAATTTGTTAGCTATCATGCACTGTGAACCATACTCTAGTACAGCAAAAAAATCTTGACGTCACCTCTCTTACAACAGGCTTATCCCTTGTTGAATGTCATATTCTTGTTTTACAAGTGTACCTCTCTCACAACAGGCTTATCCCTTGTTGAATGTCATATTCTTGTTTTACAAGTGTGTCAGTAAGTTCGAAATCGATATCCAGAATTAAAATAAGAAAACCTAACAATTTATTATATCTTGCTTAGATTAGATGGAACTAACAATCTCCAAAGATGACCTTTCTCTTACTGCTGCAATCAGAGTTGCTTGCTATATGAAAGTTACTCAACAATGTTGGACAGGAGTTCACAATTGTTAGTTGTTACATTGAAATCCAACTTATTTAGAGAGCAATTCAAGTGTCAGCGGATCACTGTAATGTCAACTTTTCTTGTAGATTGGATGAAATTAACAAATTCATGGTTTCTCAACTGTAGTTAAATTGCTTTCTTGCATTTCACTTCAGTGTTTGGTATTTGTTGGATTGACGAGGTACGGGTTTTGCTATACTTAGACTGGAGATACAGAGATTTTCTGTAACTGCGGTAGCCATAACTTGGTTTTGAGGAACCACAAATGGTAGCATGAGGTAATTTTATATGCTTGTATTCTCTGCAAATTTAACAGCATTGATGCCAACAAAGACTCTATTTTGATTAGCTATTATATCATTCACTGAACATAATCTTGACAAATCCTTGGTGCAGATATCAGCTGGAAATCCCAGAAAGGTCAGTGATGTTCAGTTTGAACAGATTAATAATGGTGAGGCGATATTAGAGACCAAAGAAATAACTCGCTTGTTCCCAGGATTATGAAGAGAAAAGGGAGCAGTGATGAATCTGATAGTAGTGATTATGATGAAGATTCATTCCAAAAGAGACCAGAGCATAATCTTTCAGATTCCAATGTAATTGCTGAACATGAAGAGGACAACGAGAGTCCAAGAAGAAAGTAATTTACATCTTGTTTTCATTTTTTCCTCTATCCCAGTAATTTTAATAGCTCCAGGAAATGACTTGAGAAACAGAACAATGGGACAATAGAGAGGCTAACATTGTAAAACTCTTTCACAGATGAAGTGAGGTACTGCATCTGATTCATCGAAGTTATTTTTTATGCTCATGACTGTCTGTGGAGCATGAATTCACCACTGTTGGAGTCTCATTGACCTGGAGATCAGTATGCTTGTTCTGTGTCGCAAGTGGGCGAGCAGCATCGAGGGATTCAAGAGAGTTGCTATCTAGTTATTTGGTTCAAGGTTATTAGAAAACCCGAGTATATTGGTTTTATCAAAGATTTTAAAGGAAAGGAACTGATTGTAGTTGGAGAAGGTATTAACATCCCTAATACTCTCTACCTGAGGTAAGTTGTATTATGTTGTTTAAAGGTTTTGACGGATTCCTAACCGATGGTCTGTTTATAGCTTAAGATAAGGATTTATTCGTGTGAATAAATTTGATTTTTTTAATTCATTATGGGTTCGTTTACCCAAATGAATTTTTATAGAAATGATCCATGTAGGTTCCCTGACAGGGTTACACTATCTTAGAAGATAGAAGGGTTTTTCAAAACTCATGTTTTGTGGTGAAAAATACTTCCAATTAAAGTTGGTAAATATTTAAAATAATTTTGAGAATTTTATGGTCAACTCTTTACTTGTAGGTTCAATATTTATACTAGAATATTGATAATTAATTCTCATGAATTAAAATTTTGGTAATTATTAGAATATTGACAAAATTCTCATGGATTCAATAAATTGATTATTAAATCTAAAATACATGCTAAAATGAAACATCCTATGTATTTTATTTTATTGTAAATAAGATATGATTTTGTACTTTTGAGAGACTTGGTCGTATGCAACAAGTAAAAGGATATTATTTATTATATGTTTTTGTATTTTTATAAGATGACATTTGGAAAAAAGAATTTCTTGAAATAAAAACTATCCAAAACAAGTTTAAAGTGTATTTGCCAAATACATCTTTAAATCAAATATCATAACAAAAATAACAGCAAACCAAACAGGGCTTAAGGACTGACATGGTTTTGACCCGACTAGGTTGACCTAACTGGGTTGACCCAATCGAGTTGACTCGAAAACAAACCAAAACAAAGACCCAGGATCAAAATAGATCCAACATAAGAAAAACATAAAAAAAAAAAAAAAAACTTTAAATTCTTTATCAAAACAGATCAAACACATGAAAAATAAAGAACATGAAGAACATTCATCAAGAACCCAACAAACACAACTCTAAAACCAGACCAAATCTCAAACAATAAAATAAGGGTTTTGTTCGCAATCAAGCATAAATTAAGAATCAAGTGTCATTTTACTTCGATTATTACTCAAATATTATAATTTTGTCTAAATGGTGTTCGGTTCAAAATAAAACTCTAAGATAAAAACTCTAAAACATGTGTTATTGATGCTCGAAAGTCCTAGATTATTTACTAATAATAGTATACAAACTTGTAGAAACCAAAATCGAATCAAACGAGACTTAAAACTAGCACCTAAGATAATGTTCATCAAATGAACACAAACCCAACTACCCAGAAAAAACCCAGAATGGTGCTAAACCTAGAAAACATGTTTTAAGCCTCCAAACCAAACTCTTTTGGCCTCAGCAACCCACATTATCATAACCAAACATACTTAAATAAAAGAAACCTATAAAAACAACAAATCATCGTAAACATGCGGAAAAAAAAATCAAATTTCAAAACTGTCAACCTAGAACAACCTATATTTTTATGCAATTTGGATTCAAATGTCTTTTAAAACCCTCTAACAAAACTAGATAAAACCCAACATCCCAAAAACATGCAAGAACTAATAGAAGAATACCATACCCTTGTTAACCTATTTGTAAAAATTCCAAATCAAACTTAGATGCAAACATAACATGTTAA
>Ga0307514_10005703_pt1 | contig 11012 bp, 7 predicted proteins | sample 16_EM_MG_FD_203088 | JGI IMG/M metagenome (GOLD analysis project Ga0307514, IMG submission 203088) | Populus trichocarpa ectomycorrhiza microbial communities from riparian zone in the Pacific Northwest, United States - 16_EM | ecosystem: Host-associated > Plants > Roots > Unclassified | place... | reverse complement strand
GATTTCGTTTAGGAATTGATGCCAGCATATGGTTCTTTCATGCAGAATACGGACGGGAGGGTGAGAACCCTGTTCTGAGGACGCTCTTCTTTCGGTGCGCCACTCTGATGCACACAACCTTTTTGCCGCTTTTTGTGTTCGATGGACCAAAGAGGCCGGACATGAAACGGGGAAAGAAAATAAATAAGGCCAGTCACAAGCTCATTCCGGGCATGAAGCAGATTGTTGAGGCATTTGGGTTCGAGTGGAGAGTGGTGAGTCAGCGAGAGATTTTTTCCATGGCGTGTTTGAATAAACCCACGTAGGCACCTGGAGAGGCTGAAGCTGAGTTAGCTTACCTCAATCGCATAGGAATTTTAGACGGTATCTTGTCAGATGACGTGGACAATTTTCTTTTCGGTGCAACAATGGTTATCCGGAAGTTCGTTGAAAAGTGCCTTCAAATTAATAAAATATCTGACTTCGTTTCTTAGCTCGAGTAACACCCTTTCTGGAAATCGAGCCAACCCTATACTCAATTCTGCAGGCAAGGACGACAAGAATCACACCCGTTTATTTCGTATTCAAGATATCACAAATCATCCAGATATTCGTCTTACTCGTGGCGGGATGATCCTTATTGGTCTGATGAGTGGAGGCGATTACCAACAAGGTGGCTTGGCTCGCTGTGGTGTTACTACGGCTCATGCCCTTGCTCGATGTGGCTTTGGTGATAGTCTGTACGAAGCGGCTGTAAATATCAACCGAGAATCTCTCAACGACTTTCTTGTTTCTTGGAGAGATGAAGTACGCAACGAATTGAGGACCAATTCAAAAGGTGAAATTGGGAAGAAACAAGTTTCGCTTGCAAATTCTATCACCGAAAATTTCCCTGACGTCGACATTCTCCTGTCCTACGTCAATCCCATCACGTCGGAAAGCATGGGTCGAGATAGTAACAATACGAAGATCACTTGGGAGAGGGAACCTGATTTAGCGAAGTTGGCGGGTGTTTGCGAGCTTTACTTTGAGTGGGGGTATAAGGAAGCAATTATCAAACGATTTAGGACTATCCTTTGGCATTCAATGGTCCTTCGAATCTTGCGTCGCGCAGTGTTGAATCTGGATGAAGACATTCCCGAAGAAGGCGTTCCTAGAACACCTAAAAAGAGACGCGGCGCCAACAACGAATCACTTTGTGGGACACCATCCAAGATGATCGCAAAACACTTTTCATCATTGAATATTTCTCCGTCTGCCAAGGTTTCTATCTCTGGCTCATCAGAGGAGGAAGATGAAGAGCACCTTATTGTCAAGATTCACTCTTCTCGGACACATGCTTTAACTGATGGCCTTCCAGAATATCGGCTCGAAATCGCACCGAAACAATTAGTCCTCCTTGCAGAGTCGGGTATAAAGGGTTTGCGGACACCAGAGGGTCCTAACGAGTGGAGCTCAGATGAAGAAGGGGAAGGGGAAGAAATCTCCAAGAAAACTGGGAAGAAAGTGCCTACTGATCCTGAAACGCATCTCCGGGTATGGATGCCCGCTTGTATTGTCAAGCTCGTTGAACCACGGATTGTCAGTGATTACGAGAACATTAAGGAACAGAAGTTGATCAAGAAGACGAAGGGAACCCGAGGTGCTCCAAAAAAAGGGAAGGCACCACAAAAGAAGAAAGTTGATGCTGTGGAGGAGCTTTCGGATGTTTTCTCAGCTTCACCGACAAAAAACAAATCTACGATTGCGACTCCACCTCGTATCTCCCCCTTCGCCAATGTATCTGATGAAGAGGTCCCTGAATCAGACAAATCACTGCAATTCCTTGAACACAATAAAGCTCCAAAAACTCTGCTCAACGAGAGAAAGAAATGTAACCGTCCGTCTTCGCCGACGGATGAAGAATCGTCATACGAATACGACTTCCTTCTGAGGGTTAGGCAAGATAAATCTTTGCCATGCAAGGAGACGGAACCGCCTCTCCCAGAGGCGGGAAATCCACTCACTGAACAAATCTATCCATCTTCAGCAAATTGCAGGAAAGGAATTAGGGACCTTACGAGAAAGAAAGCGCAGTTACCTACACAAAGCAGCATCAGCGGCATCAAATCATTCTTCCCCGTTACACACTCACGCTCTTCGGCCACTGTCACCACAAAAGTGCAGCCAGCAATCACTCTAACATCCACGAACTCTTCGAAGACATCTCAAGCCCCGACTCAAGACATGAGAGAATTCGCCCCTTCATCTTCCTCTCTCAGGTCTTCCAACATCTGTGTGGCAGAAGAATCTTCTGTTGAAGAATATGACATGAGCATTTGGGGGCGGAAGTTTCCATCTGTGCCAATGTCTCCTTCTAAACGGAAGACGCGGGACCAGAGTCTGAAGAATGACCGAGAACTTTTTTCTAACTTATACTCACCAACGGAGTCAGAAGATACCAACCCTCACATGAAATTTCGAAAAGACGTTGCACGTACATTTAAACAGCTGGACCGACCTGTTTTTTCTGCGCGTTTTACCTCCCGTTCAAAAAAATCCACGGATATAATTGAGATTTCTTCGGAATCAGACTCTGAAGAGATACCACTGAAAACTTTTCCTCGTACTGAGGAGAAGATGATCTCTTCCACGATTTCGATGACACACCCTTCTACGATTCTTAAGACACGGATGCCCGAGACGGTTACAATCTTTTCTGATATCATTGATCTAACATAAGTTCCAATGTACTAGAATTATTACAGAAATTTGTTAGTGGTTTAAGAAATTAAATGTATTGTAAATACACTACGACTACAGTCCTGAACATAAACTAGAATGAAGTTGTGAAATCACGTAGAGATTCCTGTGCCATCACATCATCGACTGTCTCCGAAGGAGCATCAGATGGAAGCTGGCTTTTTATGCGCCGTATAGAGTCGAGGCGAGCGCGCCAATTTGTTTTTAAATCAACACGTACTGTGTCTCGTTGAGTGCCTGCGAAGACCCAGGCGTACCAATCAGCCACCAAGCTGAGCTGACGGACTAACAAAGGTAAATTTTCAGCTGAAATCAACTTGAAATGTCCAATGGGTGTGAATTCGGTCATCCCCGCTGCTGACTGGACAATGACCTTGAAGTATTCGTGTTCGTGAAGGTTATTGGAAAATGCAGCGATCGATCCGATGGAATGAGGTTCAATAACAATATTGAGGAATTGGAATTGGGTTGTCAATGTTTCGAAGCGATAAGGACTACCAGAATCGTTCCAAACAATGCGCACATAATCGTTTCCGATGTGGCTCTTCTTATTATTGCACTGAAGGTCGTGGGGCTTTGTGGGCATCATTGTGGCAGTATGATAAAGAATTTGGCCAATATCGTCCCACCAGGCATAAGCATACTCCCCGTCTTCGTCTGGGTCTAAACCACCTGCATAAACGTCAACCTGACCTCGTAACTCGATAAGACGACCAATCCCTTCTAAGAAACGAGTGTAGGCGGGTGATCCATGTGTATTTCTGAGCATCTCCGTTTCGTTGGTTTGGCCTGGCGCAACATACAAGATGCCGACTTTATGTGTGTCGATTACTGGGATTCGGTCCAGGGTGTTCACTGACTTGTTGATCGACGGGAGAACCGCATCTGGTACAAGGTTAACGTATGGTGAGGTGACACCGTCGGGAAAAGGAGATAACTGAAGAATAAGAAAGGCGGGATCAATGACGACCTGTTTTCGCCTCTGGGAGGGCGCAGATCCGCTCCAGACATAACCTGTTATAGGATCGGGTGGAGGTGGTTCGCCGTCTTGTTTTAAAATGCTGGAAAAGGGATGCGAAGGATTCTGTGAAAATGAAATCAGACAAAGATCACATTGCACAAATCAGACTAACCGTTGTGAAGGGGTCATCCTCTGTCGAGTTTTGATCAGCAATAACCATTAATTTCGAAGGCTCTTTTTCGAGAAGGGCGGCCGGTACTGACAGCAAATCCGGAGATACTTCACCAGGACCAACCATCGGCACATTTTCAATATGACATATGAATCTTGAAAATCCGGATGGTCGGCGAGATATAACTTCCACCCAACCTTCACGAACCAAAGCTCGTATAGTAACGACGGAGTTACCCATGATCCAAGTCTTTTGATTATCCGGTGCCACGTCTGGTGGGTCAAGAACAATATCGCTTAGCGCTGAGCTTGCGGGTCGTGGGTCAGCACTTGCGTACGTATATCGAGCAAGCCAGTCGAAGCAGACCTCGGTCGTGTCATCAACCTCTCTATTTCCCTCGTTTGCCAGCAGGAGTTGACGAGCGATAAAAGGGATGTGTCGGGGTCGATCAGGTAATTTCAACGAAAGAAACCAAGTGTACAAAACTGAATACGACAAAATCCGGACGTATTGCGAAAGCGCCCATGAAGTAGTAGGCGAGGCATTCTGCCGGTTGTAATGCTGTAAGTATTGAAGGGCGACACCAAAAACCATTTTGAAATCTGCCTCTGTGAAATTGACATAGAGAGAGGGCAGAGAGCCAACTATGGCAAGAAACCCTAAAATGTGTACAGCCATATTAGCATTCGACACGATCTGAGAGAGTTTCTCGAGGATTCTCGTTATACATTTGGTCATGGACGGTTGTAGTTCGAACGCCGATAGAGCAAGAGCTTGTAGACAACATTTTATGGTCGAGAACTGGCCATTTAGTCCTTCCTGGAAAACCTCTACCAGAAGGTGGCGGGCGTGAAGATCAAAACACCTCCTATAGCTGATCAACACAGAAAGCGTCTGGTACGCAAGTCCATGTGCATCTCGAAGTTTCAGACCCTGCGGCCAATGATCGATAGCGGAAGCTAAGGTCTCCTTCAGTATCCCCGTGCACAGAATGGAAAGCATTTTCGAGATGGCATTCCGACAGTTCGGACCACAGAGAAGATGCTTGTTTGACAATTGGACAGGAAGATGGCATAGAACGTAAGAAAGAATTTCCCAACTGGTTTCTGTTTCCAGAATAGAATTAATAGCTAGTAAATAACGAGAGATTGGTAGAACCAGAATACGATCAGGTCCTTCTGGGTCGTATGAGACCAAAACCTCGCTAGGAGAATCCGATCCAGCGACAAAAAAAGGAAAGGTCTCCGGAATTAGCCAAAGGGCGATGTGGGATTTGGGGAATGGAGGTGCAGACGGCGCAATAGTACGGGACCGACTCCGGCTGGCAGCAGAGTGCGAGGGGCAGCTTACTCTGCCCCGAAACGCTTGCCCTTCATGAGGAATGCGAGGTCGTGCCTTCCTGACCTCGAAATCGTCTGGAATGGGTTTCCCCGACAATCCGTCAATATCTTTTTTAGGTGAACCATCCCACACAACACGGTTAACGAGTTCGGCGAGATAGAAAACCAGCCCATTCGGATCGTACCCGTCACTGACGTAATATAAGCGATGACTACGATCGACACGAAGGCGCATGAGAAATTGTATTCCAGTGAGACGTGCTCTCGGTGACTTCCCCCTGGAAATGACGTTTAGAAGCATGTCATATACTCGCAACGCTAATTTCAGGTTCTTTGGTTCCAACGCGTGTGGGGTAAATGTCAACTGACTGAAAACTTCAATGAGACTGGAGACGGCAGACACTTCGCGATGCCCTGTTGCCGGTTCATCCTGATGAGGTTCTGGTGACTCCTTCATCTCTTCTTGGGCCTCTGGCTGGGAGTGCGAACGCGAACCCCCCCCAGTAGCCAAGGAGGAAAGCATCGAGATGACAGAAGGTCGACTTGAATCTTTTTCCTTCAGTGGTGATACTGGATTCACCTCTGACGAAATTCTCGTCAAGACAGGGGACACGACGGTAGAAGGCGCACTGCTAAGCGATTGGGCATCACTGGGGATAGTCTCCAAACCTTCATTTTCGTCGCCGTGGCTATGCTCCAAGGCTGCATCCAGGATAAACTCCAAAAAAGCGGATAGCTGCGCCGCACCTTCTTTGTCGTTTTCGTCTTGTTCAGAGCTCCTGAGTACGATCTCTTCGCCAAGGATCTTCCAGATCACATTGTCACTTTGCTCAGCCCCACGACTTTTCAACTGCGACAAGGTTTTCCAGACAAGATCTGCGAGTGGCCGCCGATATGATTTCATGTCCCTGATGCCAGTATACAGATTCTGCAGCTCGTCCAATATCGCCTTCCTTGTAAGGGGTCGATTCGGACTAAGGAGTGTCTCGTTCGAGAGAAGAAAATCCCAGTTTTCGAGCCATTGAGGTGAAGTTGGCGAAAGGTCATGTTGGGAAGTCATGATGCCTGGCAAACGGGCAGTGAAACCGTCTGTCAAATGATCCGCAACATGTATAAGAATGGTGGAAAGTAGAGGGTCAAAGGCCCGATGATGGTCATGTGCGAGCAATGACGATATGCTGCGCAGAATTGGGGTGGGCGCATCATTAGGTTGATCAATGGGGATGATGAAGGGTGTGCCATCTGACTCTCTGTCAGTAAGAGTTGAATGTCAGACTTCGTCCAATGGTGAAAACTCCAAACGCACTTCAATGGTAAGATGTATTCCGTGAGCCTCAGCAAAGTCAACCCAATGACTCTGGCCTCGTCTTCGTCCAATTCGGATCTCTCATCAACCCTTGTATCTAATTCTTGTAGAATATCTTTCAAAATTCCAGAAGCTTCCTCCAAGATCTCTTCTTTGCCTTGCTGTTCCTTCTCACCGATTAATTTCCTCTCTTCTTCCGAGTGATGAGTACCAACCTCATCGAACTGATGAGAAAGCCAGGTACCAACACTATCCGCCAAGGCCTTCCCTATCCTTGCAGCATCCCACCCGTTGCCGCCAACACCTGCCGACGATGGGGCAAAGTCTTCCTTTGGCCATGCCTTCTCTATCCATTCCTGCTGCAGGTCCAAATGACCGGGAGCTCCAGATTGGGAATATCCGAAAGTTGCCTCGCGAGATATGTAAGACCGAGCTATTCTCGCATAAAGAGCCCGCCGAATGTGATTTCGGAGGGTACGATGTGCTCCAAGAGATGTCATTACTGTGAGTTGTGATAATTGGTGGCGATAGTCTTGCATGCAACATGTATTTGACAAATAGGGTGTAATAAGTCGTGGAAAAAGGTGTTGTCGTAGGATCAACATGCAATTAGCAGCATAAGGCCCCGCAAACAGAGAGTTTAACATCTCCGACAGCTGTTCTTCGAGCGTGTTCTTCTTCGGTGATTTCATAGCGGCGGACAACCTCGGGAGGGATGCAGAGCATGACGCAAGGGCACGGAAAAGCACAGGAATAATGTGGCCCAGATGAGTATGAGAAAGGGATTTGAGGTGAGCATTGATATGACGCAGGTAGAAAGCTATCGCGCATTCTGATGCTGTTTTCGATGGGGGAGTGATTTGAGGGAGTGAGCTCGAAACGGAAGGCAGTGAAGAAACTGATAAAGATGACAAATTACGGCGATGGCCAACAGACTGATGCCTGTTGGAAGCACTACTCGAAGAGCCACTAGGAAGTTTGGCCAGGAAACCCCGAACGATGTCCTGCAGGGAAATAGATCGATCCACCAAACTAGTATAGAAAAAAAGAATAGAAGCCATCTTTTCGTCTGTGATCCTCGATACGGTTTCTGTCCTGGTAAGTACTTCTTCGAGAAACTTTACTAGAATTTCCAGGCTGCGTTCCCTCTCAGCATTTTCACTTCTATCAACCGACTCCAATTTTGCTGCTAATAAGCCTTCAAATGCACCTTCTATCCAACGCTGAAGAATATCGATGACGTTGCTTTCAATCCCGATTATATCAATCCCATATTTCGTTACTGCACGTAGGGCTTTGAAGCGTGGCTCCCATAATTCCATTCCCCAAGATACGGGATTTCCAAGGAAAAGCGAAAGGTAAGACAGCCTGTCAGCAGTGCTCAGAGGTGAGGCTTCAGGATTGTCCCAGTAAGCTGCGAGAATGTCAAAGCCAGTAGCCTGGACGGTAGTGGGCGACTCAATACTGCAAAGAGAATTGAATATCGGATTCAAAACATCTCTTCGAGGAAGAGGTGAATGACTTGGGAGGGCATTTGCGAGAGCACGCGCATGAGATGGGCTTGGGACGGCAGGAGGATGCAAAGCTTCGATAAGGATCTCGAGAGAAGGTGGTGAAGTGGGAGGCTGGGGATGAATTGGATTAATAGCAGGTTGTCTACGCCACGTAAAAGACGGAAAGGTCGTGTTCGACCTTGGACGTGATCTGGAGGATGGTTCTGAGTCTTGACGGGACATTTTGACGGGACATGCATGAATATGACTGTTGTAGATACAGCATGTGACAGATAACGTTTTATATTATGGAGCGGGGCACCTTGTGCCCACTACTTTTGAACAGGCACCATTCACAGAAGAAAAAAAAGTTAAAACCTAAAAACAATATTTTCTTGCAGTCAATACCCTTTGCGCACAAACAACTTGTTTTCTGAACCAAAAAACATGCAGTCAAAGTTTGGCTCACGAGGTTTGGACATATTTGCTGCCCAAGGTGCGATCAGGTGATGAGGTCACACATGAATATTGTTTTTGGCTGGACAGCTAGACCGGAGGCCGGTCTGTCTATGAAGGTGTGGTGATTTTGTAGATGACCTTCGATAGAAGGACTGGTAAATCTGGGTTTAAATTAGCATATCGCGCATTTCACACGAAATTGTTTCTATTTCAAGGAGTCAAAACCTGCCCTAAATTACATGTGACATGCGCGCCAAAACGCATCGGACACACATCAATCAACGAAAACCTTTGCCTACGAGATGCCAATTCCTTGCAAGCCCAGAACTTCTGCCGAAATTCTTGCTGCTGCTATCGGTCATCCTCTTCATAAGGACAATACAGGATCGGCCCAATTTTCCTTCCATGTCAACCAAAAATAACACGGTCAACTCCAGAAATTCAACCTTGGGCTCAACCACATTGTCCAGGTTAAGTGAACCTGCCAACATCTCTTCTCTTCGCTTCAAGCCAGTCTCGACACCTGCAGCTTACTCATCGGCACCAACACCTGGTTCAGAGGTTAATTTAGGGCTTGAAATGACGGACTCAGATGACAGAGGTTCGAGTGTTCCTGGCGCGCGTGTCACGCGTTTTGTAATGATTTAGGGCAGGTTTTGACTCCTTAAAGTAGAAACGATTTCGTGTGAAATGTGCGATACGCTAATTTAAACCCAGATTTACTGGTCCTTCTATCGAAGGTTAGAGCCTGTTCAGCTCCGCCAGATTCTCAAACTTACTTGTTTGTATTTGATGTTTTTTGATGGGTTCCGTGTTGCCGTTTTTGTCGGACTTTGAATTTGCATCACAATGTGATCGTAATATTAATCCATAGATAACAGCTTGATCAATTACCATTGCAATGGATCCATCTCAAGCAAGAATGCACCTTCATAATACTGTTCTTGTTGCAATCACCTTACAGCTATCACTTCTTTTGCCAACACTCATGCGTCTAATTCATCGCTATTACATGAAAGAGCCTTATCACACATCAATTCTGTCTGGTTATGCATGGGTTCAAGAGTTGCTGCATGGCCATCCTGAGCGAATACGTACTGAACTTGGAGTCCACAAGGAGGTTTTCCATGCTCTGATTGGAGAGTTGCGATCAATGGGTCATGGAGATACGAAATATGTGACACTCGAGGAACAACTTGCCATCTTTCTCTATACATCAGTCACAGGCTTATCTATACGTCATGTTGGAGAGCGATTTCAGCGAGCTAATGGAACAATTTCAAAGTAACAAATTGAATCATCAGTGGTGACAATCTAACAATCAGATAACAGATACTTCAGAAAAATGACAATCATTTTCTCATCCCAACCCTTCTATAACAAATATATTCAACGTTCAACTGCTGATGATCCTGTATCTCCCAAGATCTATGACAACAGCAAACTATGGCCCTTCTTTCGAGGATGCCTTGGAGCCATTGATGGCAGCCATATTCACCTCTCCCCACCTACTGCTCTCCAAAGTCTTTATCGGAACCGAAAAGGCTTTCTTTCACAGAATTGTCTATTCATATGCAATTTTGACATGCTTTTCACATACATTCTCACAGGCTGGGAAGGTTCTGCAACAGATGCTCGGGTCTGGACAGATGCATTGGCAAAAGGATTTTCAGTACCTGAAGGGTTCTTTTACCTTGCAGATGCAGGATATCCTCATTGCCAGGAACTTATTGTTCCTTTTCGTGGTGTTCGATATCATCTTCAGGAATGGGGTGCTGCAGGTGTTCGGTGTGTGCCTTGTATGTTATATTTATTATTTATTAAACAATCCAAAAGCCCGGTAAATGCAAAGGAACTGTTCAACCTTCGTCATGCTCAGGCACGCAATATTATTGAACGTATTTTTGGAGTTCTCAAGCAACGCTTCCGGATTCTCCTTCTTCCCCCTCGTTATCCCCTTGACTTTCAAGCTCGCATTCCTGCTGCACTATGTGCTCTCCAAAATTTCATTCAAGAAACAGATGGCAATGAAGGTGCAATACCCACAGATCCATACCAATCAGCTTACACACCCTTTCCTTCTGACATCAACGATGATCACAGCATTGGTTTTATTACTGAAGAGGATGATGAAGATGATTCAGAGGTCAAGAAACGCAGAATGAACATTGCAAATGAGATGTGGGAGAACTACTTAAACTATATAGCAGGTACAGAGACGGATGACGAGTAGTTCAAATATAGTCCAAGTCAATATACCTGAATGGCAGGAGAAGTACACATAACAGATGAGGAACAATGAAATGATACACCAAATACATATGGACCAGCCATAAAACAACAGAAAGATCAATCACACATCATTTCAGAGTTACCATAATTGTCCTTGTCCTTGCCTCTTCCTGGGAGAAGTGCTGCTGTGTTGAGTTGACGTAGAAGAAAGCGATGTTGTACCCCTGGATTGTTGCTAAGAGCAACAATCGTTCGTGCTGCACGAACAGTGTCATCAGATGCACTGGTAAAAAACATCGAGGCAGCAAGTAATTCATCTTCTGTCAAG
>Ga0307514_10005702_pt1 | contig 11017 bp, 8 predicted proteins | sample 16_EM_MG_FD_203088 | JGI IMG/M metagenome (GOLD analysis project Ga0307514, IMG submission 203088) | Populus trichocarpa ectomycorrhiza microbial communities from riparian zone in the Pacific Northwest, United States - 16_EM | ecosystem: Host-associated > Plants > Roots > Unclassified | place... | reverse complement strand
TGTTGATTTGCCTTTTATTTTTCAAAATTGATTTCTTTTGTTTTATTATCTTTCTAAGTTGTTTGAGTTCTTTTAGATCATAAACAAGGCCCACTTTTAATTACTTATAATTTAAATTGCATTTTAGTTAATTTAGTTAGATTAGTATATTTAGTACATCTTTACTTGGTTTATTTTAATTTAAATTGAAATATCTTGTCTTGATTGAGTAATTTAGTTCTAATATTTGTATCTCTAGGGGACGATACCTTTAATTCCTATACTATAAAGGTTTGAATTTTCTCGACTTCAATACTCGTCAAATTTTTAGCATTGTTTCCTGGGATTCCAGTCCTTGTTTACTTGAATCAAACTTCTATTTTTGTTTAGTTTAGTTTAGCTTACTTGGTATTTTAGCATAAAATGGAATGCCTTTTGATCTATGCAATGCATTTGCTACTTTTTAAAAATGCATGATGCATGTCTTGAAAACTTAATATTGTATTTTGAAAAGATGCACGAAAACTAACCTTATTTTGAATTTTGAAAAGTGTCATTTTTTTGGTTGAATAGGAGATAATTTTAGGGCATGTAGTTCTTTTCAAAGGTTTGGAAGTTAATAAAGCTAAGATAGATATTATCTTTTCCTTGTGTTATCTTGTGAGTGTGCGGGAAGTTCGTTCTCAGGTTTCTATCAGATATTTATTAATGACTTTTCAAAAATAGCATTGACCCAATGCAAATTGTTAGCAAAAGATATGAATTTCATGTTTGGTCATAAAGTTCTTCTTTTTCATTTATGTTTGAAGCTCTTTCCTAGTAAGTTGTGTTTTCATTGAATTGAACCCTTTATTGTCACTAACATCTTTAAATATGGTACAGTCAAAATTCAAAGTTTAGAAACGAACAAAGTTGTAATGACCCGTAATTTCATGACAATTTTAATTTTTTATATATATAATTTTTCCAAAATAACTGTAATTTCTTCAACACACTAATTTTATTCAAATAACAAGACTTTTAAAATTTGCAACATACAAACACTTAAATAGTCTCATTAGATAACCGTAATAAACTCCTTTTGGATCATAGACAAAAGGGCCAAAACAAAACCCAACTAAAATTAAAACCCAAAATACTTAATAAGCCCTAAATAATGACTAATGGGCAACCATGTTTCATATTAAGAAAATAAATCCCAAATTAAAACTAAAAAAGTTTGAAATTAATAAAAAAAAATCAAAACCCAAATAATAACTTAGTTCAATATGAAACAACTTAAATAGCCTAAAATAAATGTCTTTCTTGCTTAAAAACCCTTTTATAGCAGAAATTAGTATTTTAAAAGGTCTAGGATTGTTGTAGTAACCCTTGATGTCCCAAATAAGTTAGGAAAACTTGTGTTTTAATTTCTGAATTAAATCTCTTAGTTGTTGCCCCTTTTAGCTTCCTTGAATAACATGAAATCCTTGCAAAACATGGAAATACAATAACAAAGAATGTTTCTCTTTGCTGCCACCTTTAGTGCTCTCTTTTTACCACATGAAAACTTCCTAAAAATAAGTATACAAATATTGCTACCAGCCCGTTTTCCCTGTGTAATTAAGATATGTAAGAAATCCTTGTGATAAAAGGATTTTGAAACATTAATTACTCCTTACCAAACTAGAAACTTCTACAATCAAAACCCATACAAATTATTAAGCCCCCTAACCAACATAAGATAAGGCCCAAACATGTCTCACATACTGCCACTATGCAACCCTGATGAGCCTTGAACCATATCAAACCTATATTGACTTGATTAGGCTGAGAACATCATCAACTTGGTTAGGCCAAATAGAGCTTCAATTTGGACTGTATCATCCTCCTCCTATTAAAAAAGATTTGTCCTCAAATCTGTAATATGAGAAACTTCTTCTAGGAGCAATTCATTATCATCATGTTGTAGTAAGGAATCACCACAACTACTTTACATAAATTTGTTAGTAGAAAAGATGTTTTGAATGAATCTCTCTCACACAAACAAACTTTCTTTCTTCTTTGATTTTCTCTTAATTTTCTCATTTTTTTACTCGACTCATGGCCAATTCATTATCTTTTTTCAGTTATACTCTCTCTTCTAAGTTTGATTTGATCCTTATACACTTATTTAGGTGTTAAAGATATAATAATTATAGATTTACCATCTTTCACAAATGAATGTCTACTATGGAATTCGCCATGCATAACCTTCCAATCAAACTACCATTATCTACCCAACAATAAATGACTCGCATGTATAGGAATAACATCACATAACACCTCATCATAATATTTTTCAATATAGAATGAAACTAAAACTTGCTTTATCACCTTCACTACACCACAATCATTCAACCACTAAAGTTTATAAGGCATAAAATGTTTTGTAGTATGCAAATTTAGTTTATCCACTATAGTAGTACTAGTTATATTAGTGCAACTTCCACTATTTATGATCATACTATATATCTTATTCTGAACATGGCATCTCGTATGGAAGATGTTCTCTTTTTGCTTCTCTAAATCAGCCACCTTAACCTGCACTTTCAATGCTCTTCTAACCATAAATGTCTCTCTCTTAATCAAATACTCAACACCATCATCACTTGCATCTTAATGCGGAAAACTCCCAAGATATACTAAAATTAGATTTGAATGGTTTGAAACTTGACCCAACAAGAACCTGCCTTAAAGAAACAAAATTATACGCAATGATCACCCCCACCTGCACCTTTAAATAGACTCAAACGAGTAGTGTAAAATCATAATGAAGTTGATCAACGCTTTGAAGAGTTTGCAAGTTCAATCAAGAACTTAGTATGAGAATTACTTAATCATAAGAGATAACAAGAATGCCAATTTATTTATTAAAAAAATAATTTAATAGTCTAACCTCTAAAAGTCTCTACAAAATAGTATTTATACTAGAAAGAATCCTAAATCTAATAGGATATCCCTAATAAATTTGAATAAACATAATAAATAATAATAATCCAATAAACCTGAATTTAAATAAAGGCTCTAATATCTCTAAAAGGCTTAATAGTAACTAAAAGATAAATAAAGCAATAGTCTAACTAATTTAAATAAGACTAAAGTGATTTTTGTAATCTGCTGGCAAAATTGAAGCCCAAATTCAAATATATGGTTCTCTCTTGTCTTAATGAATTAGAATACGTGTCATATATCACTATAAATATATGAATGTCTAATTTTCAATGCAATAAGAATAGTATGATAATTCATTTTTTAGCTCTAGTTATGACCAAAACATTAGATAAAGGTCAAAACTAGCAGATTTGAATCTTCTTATTTCAATTTTTTTTTGTAATGTTTGAATGCCCACTAATAATCCCTTCTTGAATATGAATCAAACTAATCAAAGCTTGTTCTTTATTATTTAATATCTTTTTAAAATCCACCTTGTCCCATGTGTCTTGAAGATGTTCATTGAAAGCCTCTTTGAACTTCTTAGCCATAAGTCTTGTCATTAGACCAATTAGAACCTCTAACAGATCTTTTGGTGTTGTTTGGATTGCATCACATCTTCAATTGGTGGTATATCCTCCTTATCACTACCTTTATTATCAATCATAACCTCTCTATGAGCCTTTATAACCATTACTAGCTTGTTTGAACATTGGGAAGCAACATAACCTACTTCTAAATAACAAAAACATTATATCACTGTTACGGGATGTAAGAGTTTCTATTTTACCTCTACTATCAATGGAGATATCTTTCGTGTCTTTATGAGGGTTAGACCTGCTCCCTATTTTCAGTTGAGATTGGGCAACCCTCATATCCGCCTTCCAATTAGGTCTCTATAATGACGAAAGACCTAAAGATTGTCTTAACCATGAGCTGCTCTTTTGCTTAAACTGTCTCATCATTTTGGTAGCCATTTGCATTGTATCCTCTATAATGTTGTAACTTTACAATGTATACAATTTCACAATTCAACCTATTCAAAAACCTAGTCTTGGTGGCTTCCCTATCCACTACCATATTCGTCATAATCATTATGATTTCCATCTTCTTTTAGTAATGTTTATGTGCTTCTTGCTATTGATTATATATTTAAATGTGTTAAAGCTAAAGCTATAGATATTGATAATGCTAAGGTTGTTGTAGATTTTGTCAAAACTTACAACTTTAATAGAGTAAAAATTCCCAAAGCAATCATTAGTGATCGTGGCATGACCTCTGTAATTGATCAATAGAGTCTTTACTTTAAGTATAACGTTACTCACCGTACTTCCACTACTTATCATCCTTAAACAAGTGGCAAAGTTAAAATTTGTAATCGTGAGATCAAATCCATCATTGAAAAAATTATACAGCCAAATATGAAGGATTAGAGCTTAAGATGGAATGATGTTTTTAGGCCTTTAAAACAGCTTGCAAATCATGTCTTATATGGTAACCATATAAGAATGTCTCTATATAATATGGTGAATCATGTCATCTTTTTATGAAACTCAAGCATCACATATTTTAGGGCAAAAAACATTGTAACTTGGATTTAGACAAGGCTGGAAATTATAGAAAATTGCAGTTTTAATAGCTGGAGGAGATAAGGAATGATGCCTATGAGAATTCTATAATTTATAAGGAAAAGACTAAGGTGTTCCATGATAAAATGATTTCCAGGAAGGAATTTCGCATTAGGCAATCAATTATGTTAATTGTTTTGAGTTGTATTGAACCAATAACAACCTTTATATATTGGTTTTGATATGATCAATACAATTATTAATGTGATCCACACTTTTTATCACTCTTTTTCTCTGCACAAAATGATGTTGCCTCTATTAAATTTGTTTCCTTTCAATATTTTTAAATCATTCTTTCATGTTTTCCTATTATTACTTCGTAATAATACAATTATTAAATATGGTGTAGAATCACATAATTCTTGCAATGCCATTTTACATTCCGTTTTAATTCTCTTTTTTTATTTCACCTCTGTTTTTTTATTGACAACTACCACTCAGTTTGTTCTAAATCACTCTCTCTTTATATGATTTTGCATTTAGTTGCCATCAATCTAATTCTAACACCATTAATATTCTCCATTATATTAGACTTAATTGTTAACATCTCTTTTTAGCTGCAACAAGACATGTTGTGAGACTATTCCACCTCCTTCTAATTGCAATATAACATTGGTATATTCATCATGAATATTTTTTTTTTGCTTAATGTGTGATGCGAAATTATCACAAATTATACAACTCTAGAATGAGAGCCTTTATCCACTTCCTCAAGAGATGAGTGTGACTTTGAACCATTCTAATTGACCAATGTGTGTTGTTTGTAAAAGGAATGGAGAAATTAACATTGGATATTATTTTGCATTCATGAGATTGTTTTTGTGTTATTTTTATTATTTATTATCTTGATGTTCCAAAATAATTTATAAATTATTTTTCTACTGTAGATGAACCTAGATCACTTAAGTTTAAGTTTAACAAATATATGATGAACCTAGATCACTCCATGATGGAACATATTTGAGTGATGTATGCCATGATTAGAGAGTTACATGTAAATGGAAATAATCTCACTAATGAGTAGCAAGTTCAAGTTGTAATTAGATCCTTACCTAAATCCTCTTGGGGGCATATAAAGATGATACTAACACATAATAAGGGTATTAAAACCTTCAGTGACATTGAGCAACATCTTGAACTAGTGGTAAATTGTACTACAGGTTTTACAACCCAAGCTAAACAATGTAGGGTATTTAGTTCAAAAGGGTGTTGCACAAGGTAATGCTATAAATTTAGCACAAAAAGTTAGAGTAACCAAATGTCATAAAGGCAAGTGTGGAAAAAAGAACATGACCAAGGTCAAGTGTTATAACTAAGGAAATATAGGTCACTTCACTCAAAATTGTTCTGAGTTGAAGAAGGTAAAACTCTATCCAAACTCTCTTATTGTATATATATGTTCACATGTGTTAGTTGCTTATATTCTCTTTGGTTAGATTATAGATACAAGAGCAACAAAATATATAGTTAGAGATCGAGCTAGACACATAAATTACTAGTGTCTCCTAGCAAATAACCATTATATTACTATGGGTAATGGTGTTCAAGTTAATGTTCTTGAAGTTGGCACATATCGCTTGAGGATAAGCACTGGACGTGACCTAGTTTTATATTATGTGTTGTGTGCCCTAGATATTTATTGTTGGGCCCACTCGTTAAAATAAGCCTACCTATACATAAACCTTGTTTAGCATGAAAAGCTTACAGAAAGCCTTTTGGTAAGGATAAAAGGGTTATTTACACATTAAAGCTGATCCATTCAGATATTTATGGACCTATAAATATGAGGGCATGTCATGAAGTTTTTTAATTCCTAACTTTTATAAATGACTACTTAAAATACAATGTTGTATATCTATTATCTCATCGATCAAAAGCCTTAAATTATTTCCAATGCTTTCTGATAAAGGTCAAGAATAAAAAAGATAGGAATTTAAAGGTTCCCTGCATTGATAGAGGTCGAGAGTATTTATTAGAACAGTTTAAGGAACTATGTGAAAAAAAGGATACATAGGCAATTGATGATTCCTTACACTTCACAACAAAAAAATGTTGTAGAGAGAAGGAATTATACATTTTTAAACATGGTTGGGTCTATGATGACGTAAGTTAACCTTCCAATTAGCTTTTGAGGGGATGCATTATTATCTGTTACTTATATACTTAAATGAGTATCCTTAAAATTTATTCATTCCACTCCTTATAAACTATAGAATGGTAAAAAATCTAACTTAAAAGGCTTACGCCTATGGGGATGAGCAGAATATATAGACAATTCTTTTTATAAATATGGGAAATTGGGTCCTAGAATGAGTAAACAAATCTTTATTAGATACTTTTACTTTAAGGGCTATGTTATGTATGGTGAACATTCTAATGAAGGAATGATTGAGATAAAGTCTCATGATATAAATTTCCTAGAAAAGAATTTTCTAAATATAGGTGAAATTAAAAATGAGTCAATTTTATAAGTTACAAGAACCTTATAAAGGTTATGTACAATCTTATAACTAGAATGAGGTTTTTAAACCTTATCCTATAGTTGTTATAGATGGTGGGAGTGATCCTTTTCTCAGTGGAAGTATACTATAAGAGGTACATTCTCAAAGTCTAGATGTACGTAGAAGTACATATAAAACTATTCCTTGGCATCGTTTTGAGATTAAAGAGGAGTCTTTCATGTGTGTTTCTTTGGAGAAGGATGGACCATCTTCTTATAAGGAAGTCATAACTTCACCTGCATCAGAAAAATGGATGGTAGTCATGAGGGGTGACATGAGTTAAATGGCTAAGAATAATATATGAGAGTTAATTGATCTTCCACTTGGATATAAATTTATAGGAATTAAATGGGTCTTTAAGATTAAAAGCAAGGTAAATGGATCAATAGATAAATGCAAGGCTCGTTTGATGAAAAAGATATAAAAAAGGGAATAAATTACGAGGAGATATTCTCCCCTATGGTGAGATTTGCTTCTATTCGCCTTATTCTAGCCATTATCGCCCATTTGGATTGAGAGTTAATCTAAATGGATGTAAAGACTGCATTTCTCAATAGAGAACTAGACAAGGAGATCTATATTGATCAACCAAATGGTTTTATGGTAAAAGAACAAAAGCACAAAGTTTGTCGCCTCAAACATTTAATCTTTGGCTTAAAACAATCATCTAGATAATGGTATCACTGGTTTCACCAAGTTATTATTTTGATTGGTTTTATGATGACCGAGGAAGATCATTATATGTATGTACAAAAGGTTAAGAAAAAAGTTATTATCCTTTCTTTAAATATGAACGATATTTTATTAACTGGAAATGATTTGGAGTTGATTATAGCCACTCAAAAATGGTTGTCCTTTGCATTTAAGATGAAGGATATAGGTGATGCATATTATATATTGGGAGTTAAGATCCAAAAGGATCGATCTAAGAGACTTTTAAGTTTATCTCAAAAGACTTACATTAAAAGAATCTTAAAACACTTTTGTATGTATAATTCTAAATCCATTGATACTCCAATTATAAAGAGTCATATTCTTAGTGTTGAACAATATCACAAGATAGAGGAAGAGAAGAAACTAATGATAAATGTTCCTTATTCAAGTGCAATTGGTAGTCTGTTGTATGCAATAATGTGTACTTGATTTGATATATGTTTTGTTGTTGGCATGGTTAATAAATATCAAAGTAATCCTGGTATTTCGCATTAGAAAACAATTAAAAGGATTTTTTAATATCTAAAAGGAATAATAAATCTTTCCTTATGTTACTATGATGACAATCTTAGACTGATCGGATACATTGATGTTGATGGATTTACTGATAGAGATGAGGGGAAACCTACTTGATGTTGATGGATTTAATTATAGAGATGAGGGGAAACCTACCTCAGGATACGCTTTTATTTTAGAAGGGAAGCCATTTCATGTTTATGATGGAGTCAGAATACATTGCTTACACAATTGTTGTTCAAGAGGCAATCCAGCTTATGCGATTCTTGTAAAGCTTAAATGTTATAATACATATAGATGATGTTATTATTATTATTATGACAATACTTCTGCATTAGCTTATGCAAAGGATCCCAAGCATCATGACAGATCAAAGCATATTGATACCAAATACCATTTTATTCAAAAAAATCATTGTACATGATCAAATTTTCCTTAAGCATATCTCTACTCATGAGATGGCTGCTGATTTATTTACAAAACCTCTTCTAAGAGACATCTTTCTTATGCATGTTAGAGGTTTATGATTATGTAGGATTTGATAAGTTTGTATTTTATATGATTGGACATTTTGGATCTTTTTATGCATTAATGGATTATAAGTATACTTGTTGCATAATTATTGTTAATTTAAATTACTGCACAATATCATATTAAATGTAAATATCACCGATCAATGATTGTCTCACTTACACGAGAAATCACCATGTCATTGAGAAAGTGAGCGGGATGAGACATATTCCTATCATAAGATGCATTTTATAATGCTTAGCACTTAGTGAGCTTGTAAGGAAATATTTTTTTTGTTATTTTATGTCGCCTTAGTTAGAGTTAAGATGAGATTTATAAAGCCTATTAGATAGTTAAATGTGAGAATTTCAAGAAGGTACTAAAAGAGTGATTGTCTTGAGATACTCAAGTTAGAAGCTTTTTGTAGCTTTCAAACCAAGGTTCATAACATATAAAATCATGGTGTATAAGCATGACATTCCTTGTAGTGGGAGCTCTACTATAGCATAACATACAATATCATACTGTATGTGCTAAGTCGATCGTAAAAGAAAATGATAGAATTGATCCCTTCTTTATCATTGTGTGAGTCCTATGATTCTTTTATTGATCCCTAATTGTACCCTCTAAAACTTAAAACTATGTTATGATACTTTAACATGTTATTTAAGGGTTATGAACCATATAGTCCAGCATAACATGTCTAGGAAAGCAATTAAGTCAAAATTAATGGACATGAAGGTTAAGGAAAAACTATTTGAATCACACTAATGATTTGTAACTTATTGCTCGGGCGATCATGTTAGATAAATATATTTGACATAATCATAAGTACAAAATACATATAGTGAGAAATCATGCATAGTTCCTAATATTATCTAAGAGGGATTATAGATGTTTGATCTAATATGATTATTTTGTTTGGGGTATAAATGAGATATCAAGTTGTTATGTTATGTTAGTTTTGATAGTGGCTTAACATAATATTTCACACCTATTCCATGTCTTTTGGTTACACGTTCCATTTATCATATGAAGAGGAGAACAAAAAAGATATCTCATTATAAGGATGAGGTTATGACTTAGAATGTCTAATATGTATAAGTAAGAGATGTAAATAAATGTTCATATATGTATTCTATTTTGGGGAAAGAGTATAGCTTCATCAGGATTTAGTTTGGAGAGCTAACTTAATCTATGACTGTTATTTGAGAAAGTTCTAATAAGCTTATGATTCTCCATCTATACAAGGATGTTGATGGCTAATAAACAATGATTTCCCTTATATTTTTTTATCAATCAAGAAAAACAAATTAGAATATTTTTGTATGTTCTCTGTAGAACACCATCAAAGTTCTAAGAATTTATAACATGTTATTTATTTAGATAACTCTAATAGCCATCTCAAAAACAAGATTGATTCGATTTTTTTTTTCATATAACATGAATGTTTAACATGAATAGAAGGATAACAAAAATAAAGAAATAAAATTGAGAAACAATAACAGCATGAGCAACGTATCATAGTTTTAAAACTAGCCCCGGCCAGACGGGTCGACCCGGGACCCGGTCGACCCAGGACTAGAACCTGGCTGGGTTGAAGAAAAAACAGGGGAAGGAAAAACCCGATGTGACCCGGCTGACCCGACGGGTTGACCTCGCAAAACCCGGTTGCAACCCGTTGACTTTTGTTTTTTTTACTAAAACGATGTCGTGTTGATTTTTTTAAAAAAAAAAGAATTGACCCGGGCGACCCACTCAAAACCCAGAACCCGGGCCTTAAATCGGGATAGGTCTAAAAACTATGATATTAAAGAAGTTCGTCCGACCTCCACACTGTTACAAGCGAGCTCTGTTTGAAGGTTTCAACAGAGGGAAATCAATTAAAGTAGAAGTTACCGTTGCAAGCAACATGCACCATTTGACTTATCTTTAATACGTATCATTTTAATAATTGTAATTAAGAAGGCACGAGAACTTACTCCCACCTTTTACTTATCCCTATATATGAAGTCAGTTGTAACAGAACATGGAACATAAAAAAAAAGAAATATAATTATGTCTCTCTCTCTACAGTTCATATGCTTTTTTTATTTCCTTGTTTTATTCCATTCTCCAATTGTCTATTAGTCATTCTTTTCTCAAATCCATTATTCCCACACCAAATGGTATTAAAGCTAGTATCTTCAGACCTAAACAATGGCTCCTGACACTAGG
>Ga0307514_10005701_pt1 | contig 11017 bp, 9 predicted proteins | sample 16_EM_MG_FD_203088 | JGI IMG/M metagenome (GOLD analysis project Ga0307514, IMG submission 203088) | Populus trichocarpa ectomycorrhiza microbial communities from riparian zone in the Pacific Northwest, United States - 16_EM | ecosystem: Host-associated > Plants > Roots > Unclassified | place... | reverse complement strand
CCCTGCTCGGCGAGCCAGGTGTCCGAGTAGTACTTGTCCAGGTAGCGGTCGCCCGGATCGCACAGCAGCGTCACCACGCTCCCCTGCCGACCCTCGGCCACCATCTCCGCGACGATCTTCAGCGCGCTCCAGAGCCCGGTGCCGGTCGAGCCGCCCGCCTTGCGCCCGATGGCCTGCTCCAGGGCCCGTACGGCGGCGACACTGGCCGCGTCCGGGACCTTCATCATGCGGTCGATCGCGCCGGCCACGAAGCTCGGTTCCATACGGGGGCGGCCGATGCCCTCGATACGGGAGCCGCGGTCGCAGGTGACGTCCGGATCGCCGGTGGTCCAGCCCTCGAAGAAGCAGGAGTTCTCCGGATCGGCGACGCAGACGCGGGTGTCGTACTGCATGTAGTGGACGTAGCGCGCGAGGGTCGCCGAGGTACCGCCGGTGCCGGCCGTGGCGACGATCCACGCGGGCTCCGGGAACCGCTCCAGCCGGAGTTGGCGGAAGATGGATTCGGCGATGTTGTTGTTGCCGCGCCAGTCCGTGGCCCGTTCCGCGTAGGTGAACTGGTCCATGTAGTGGCCGCCGGTCTCCACCGCGAGGCGGGCGGACTCCTCGTACATTTTGCGCGAGTCGTCCACGAAGTGGCACTGCCCGCCATGGAACTCGATCAGGCGGATCTTCTCGGCGCTCGTCGTGCGCGGCATCACGGCGATGAAGGGCACTCCGATCAGCTTCGCGAAGTACGCCTCGGACACGGCCGTCGAACCGCTGGACGCCTCGATCACCGGGCACCCCCGCCGGATCCAGCCATTGCACAGCCCGTAGAGGAAGAGGGAACGGGCCAGCCGGTGCTTGAGGCTGCCGGTCGGGTGAGTCGACTCGTCCTTCAGGTAGAGGTCGATGCCCCACCGCTCCGGCATCGGAAAACGGAGCAGATGAGTGTCGGCCGAGCGGTTGGCGTCGGCCTGGACCTTGCGGACGGCTTCTTTCAGCCAGCCGCGGTAGGCGGCGTCGCTGTGGTCGACGTCGAGGGTTTCGCCGGTCCGGGTCTGTTGGGGGGTATGCACGGCGGGGCTCCTTCGGCTGCGCGCCGTCGGCGCCTCGCGCGGCCGACATACCGATCATAGACACCTTCCGCACGCTTCTCACCTGCATAAACACGCCTTTGAGCACCTCAAAGGCACTCCTGGGGCAGGACGGCGCCAAAGCCTGGGGGCGCATTCACACGAGTGCTCCGGGAGCTCTCGGCGAGAGGGGCGTGCGCACTGGTGCTCGACGGCGGGTGCGGGCAGACTGCCCGACGGGACGAAGGTCCCAACTGGGGGCGCACACTGGACCACGACTCGAACAGGACAACGGCCCACGCGGGGGCGGGGGTCGGCACACAGACGCACAAGGGGGCGGGGCGGGATGGCGGAGCCGGAGTTCACGGCGACGGGCGTGCGGATCGGGAAGCGGCTGCGCTCGCTGACCCGGGCCGGAAAGGTCCGGATCAGCGGCGGCAGGCTCGAATTGCTCACCAGTTACGGCAGCGAGATCGACAGCGCGCCGGTCCAGGCTGTGCGCGCGTCCAAGCCCTGGTTCGCCCCGGAGGACCGGGCCTTGGCAGACCTCAACGGCAAGCGCTACCTGCTGACCCTCGGCGACCACGATCCCGCCCCCGGGGAGCCGGGCCCGCCCGCGGCACGCCGGTTCATCGAGGCCGTACGGAAGGCTGCGGGGCGTAGTCGCTGAGTCACCGCGAGTTGCGGGATTGCGTCCCTTACGTCACGCTGGTCCCACGTCACTCTGGGTTTACCGGCGACAACGCTGCGAACCAGCCCGCCGGCCACGACAGCAGGCGGCTGTTTCACGCAGGCACTTGCTGGATCGATCCGAACTCCGTGTTCTTCCGGACCTCTACGTCGGGGAGTCGCAGCCGTGATCAGTAACCCAAGCAGGCACTGCACGGTGGAGCTGCAAGCCCTGCCGTCGCGGATCGGCCAGGTCCGCAGAATCCTATCCGCGCAGTTGCGCTACTGGCATCTGGATCAGCTCATCGACCGGGCGGCACTCGGTGTGACCGAGTTGTTGACGAACGTCCACCGACACGCCCTGCCCGACAAGACGTGCACCGTGGAGATCGAGTTGGTGCTCGACCGGCTCAAGGTCTCGGTACGCGACCACGACCCGCGTCTGCCGGTCGTGGGACCCATCGAGGACGCGGACACGCTGGCGACCTGTGGGCGTGGGCTCGCGATGGTCGCCGCGGTCAGTGAGAGCTGGGGTGTGCGGCCGGACGGCGAGTCCGGCAAGGTCGTGTGGTTCACGCTGCCGACGACGACACCGTCGTCCGTACGGGCGGGTTCCGCGCGTCCGCCGCGGCGCCAGGTCGTCGAAAAGCCCGCGCACCGCTTCGCGGAGGTCGAGCAGTCGGTCGACCCCCGCAGGCCGGAACACACTCCCGCCCGGTCGGCCGTTGTCGGCTGACCGGGCGGTGACCCCCTGTGCCACCGGGCGTTGGGCTCGGTGGCACTGATCCCCGGGGGCACTGATCCTCTGTGGCACTGATCCTCGGGGGCGCTGATCCTCGGAGCGGGCGGGAGCGTAGAGCTGTCCGCCGCGGGCGGCCGCACCGAGTCGTTGGTCGGGCGGCCGCACCGAATCGTTGGACGCGCGAGCACAGCAAGTCACCGGATCCCGGCGGCCACTTCGATCTCACTCCGAGGCGATGGCTCGCAGCACGTCCAGGCGTGCCGCGCGCCGGGCCGGGCGCAGGCCCGCGAGGGCGCCGGCCATGAGGCCCACCAGCGCCACCACGCCGAGTCGCAGCGGCGGCATCGCGAAGGCGAAGGCGCTGTCGCTCGCACCGTCCGAGGCCTTCACCAGCACCCAGCCGAGGAAGGCGCCGAGGGCGAGTCCGCCGACCGTGCCGAAGGCGGCGACCAGGACCGACTCCCAGCGGACCATGGCCCGCAGTTGGGACCGGGTCTGGCCGACGGCCCGCAGGAGGCCCAGTTCACGGGTGCGCTCGTGGATCGCCAGCGTCAGGGTGTTGGCGATACCGAGGAGCGCGATGAGCACGGCGAGAGCGAGCAGCGCGTAGACGAGCGTGAGCATCATGTCGATGCCTCCGGCCGAGGACTGCGCGTACTCGTCGCGGGTCTGCACGTCGGGGTTGCCGTACTGGCCGGCGGCCTTCTCCACCGCGGCCTTGCCCGCGTCGACGCTCACGCCGTCCTTGAAGGTGACGGCGAGGAGGGTGTCCGAGTCCTGGGTGCGGTGCGGGGCCCACGCGGCGCGGGTGATGACGTAGTCGCCGGCGAGTTCGGACCGGCCGTAGACCGCGCGGACGGTGAAGGTCTCCTTCTTGCCGTCCGTGAAGGTGAGTTCGGCCTGGTCGCCGGTCTTCAGTCCCTGCTTGTCGGCCTCGCTCTCGGTGAGGGCGAGGCCGTCGGTGCCGAGGCCGCGCAGGGAGCCGTCTACCTTGCCGAGGTCGAAGGTGCGCTCCAGCGCGACCGGGTCGGTGACGGTCAACGCCCGTCCCTTGCCGTCGACTTCGGCGACCCCGCGGCCGAGTCCGACGGCCGTGTCCACCTCGGGCAACCGCTGGACCGCTCCGGCGAGCCGGGGGCTGAGACCGCTGCCGCCCGCGCCGAACGACGGGGTACTGACGGCGACGTCACCGGCGAAGGACCGGGACACGGTCTGGTCCATGGTCGCCTTCAGTGAGGCGCCGAACACCGTGAACAGCGACACCACGGCCACGCCGATCATCAGCGCGCCGGCGGTGGCCGCCGTCCGCTTTGGGCTGCGAAGGGCGTTGCGCCGGGCGAGCCCGCCGGTGACGCCGCGCAGCTTGTCGAGGGGAGAGCCGAGGACGCGTACGGCCGTCGTGGAGGCGACCGGGCCGAGGACCACGAAGGAGGCCAGGGCCAGGACGGCTCCGGTTCCCGCCAGCCAGAGGGACGGCGAGACCAGAACGCCGGTGAGGGTCACGGCGACCGCCAGGGCGGCCAGGCCCATGCCGGCGACGGCACGGACGCGGGAGGCGCCCGAGGTGTCGACCGCGGTCTCGCGCAGGGCGGCCAGCGGCGCGGTGCGGCCGGCTCGTACGGCGGGCAGCAGGGCGGAGCCCAGGCAGACCGCGATGCCGACCGCGAGCGGCAGGACCATCGACAGGGTACTGATCACCAACTCCCCTTCGGGGAAGGGGAATCCGATGGCCGGGAACAGCGCCTGCAGCCCGGCCGCGATACCGATGCCGCCCGCCAGACCCGCGGCCGACGCGATCACGGCCACGGCGCTCGCCTCGACGAGGGTGAACGCGGTGACCTGACGGCGTGAGGCGCCGAGGGCACGCAACAGGGCGTTCTCCCGGGTGCGTTGGGCGACGACGATCGCGAAGGTGTTGTGGATGGAGAAGGTCGCGACCAGCAGGGCGACGCCGGAGAACACGAGCAGGAAGGTGGTGAAGACGGTCAGGAACTGGCTGGAGATCATGTCGGTGTTCTCCTCGGCCGACTCCTGACCCGTGATGGCCTCGACTCCCTTGGGCAGCACGGTGGTCAGCCGGTCGGCGAGTGCCCGCTGGCTGACGCCGGGCCCGGCGCGCACCTGGATGCTCGCCGCCTCCCCGGGCCTGGCCGTGAGGTACTTCTCCGCGTCGGCCTGGGTCATGCCGGTGAAGGTCACCTGGGCCATGCCGTCCTCGCCGCCGAAGGTCGCGAGGCCGACGATCGTCACCTTGACGGGGTCGGGGGTACGCAGGGTCGTCGTGTCGCCGATCCTCAGGCGGCCCTTGTCCGCGGTGCCGCGGTTGACGACCACCTCGCCGGAGCGCTCCGGGGCGCGGCCCTCGGCGAGCCGGTACGGGTTGAGCTCCCGGTCGGTGATCCAGTTGCCGGCGAGGGTGGGCGGGCCCTGACCGCCGATGGGCTTGCCGTTCGCTCCCACGAGCTGGCCGGCGCCCTGGATGTCGGGCGCGGCGGCCGCGACACCCGGGACCTTCTCGACGGTGTCGACGAGGTCCGTGGCGACCGGCTGTCGTACGCCCTGGCTCTCGCCGGGTGTGGTGATGTCGTCGGCGCTGCGGACGACGGCGTCGGTGCCGCTGGTCGCGTCGCCGAACATGGTGTCGAAGCCCGCGCGCAGCGTGTCGCCCATGACGAGCGTTCCGGCGAGGAAGGCCACGCCGAGAAACACCGCGAGGAACGTCCCGGCGAAGCGCCGCCTGTGGCTGCGCAGGGAGGACACGCTCAGACGTACGGAGGCGTTCATGAGGGCACCTCGAAGGCTTTCAGGCGGTCCAGGACCCTGTCGGCGGTCGGAGATTCCATACGGTCGACCAGGCGTCCGTCGGCGAGGAAGACGACCTCGTCGGCGTGGGCGGCGGCGACCGGGTCATGGGTGACCACGACGACCGTGCGGGCCGTCTGCCGCACGGCACGGCCGAGGAGGCCGAGGACCTCCTCGCCGGAGCGGGAGTCGAGGTTGCCGGTCGGTTCGTCGGCGAAGACCACGTCCGGGCGGCCGGCGAACGCCCGGGCCACGGCGACGCGTTGCTGCTGGCCGCCGGAGAGCTCGGAGGGCCGGTGGTGGAGCCGGTCGCGCAGGCCGACGACGTCGACGAGCGCGTCGATCCACTCCGGGTCGCCCTTGCCGCCCGCGAGATCCAGGGGCAGGGTGATGTTCTCGGCGACCGTCAGCGTGGGCACCAGGTTGAACGCCTGGAACACGAAGCCGACGCGGTCGCGCCGCAGCAGGGTGAGGCGGCGGTCGTCGAGGGTTCCCAGCTCGGTTTCGCCGATGTGGGCGACGCCCGAGGTGAGGGTGTCGAGGCCGGCCGCGCAGTGCATCAGGGTGGACTTGCCGGAGCCCGAGGGCCCCATGATCGCGGTGAAGCGGCCGGCCGGGAAGTCGACGCTCACCCCGTCCAGGGCCCGCACACTGGTGTCGCCACCGCCGTACACCTTCACGGCGTCGACGACCCGGGCGGCCGGCAGCGTGCCGGTCGTGATGGTCGTGGCGGTCATGCCGCACCGCCCTTTCCGCTACGGCCGAACTGCTCGTCCAGGACGGACAGCCGGCGCCAGTACTCGTCCTCGTCGATCTCGCCGGAGGCGAAGCGGCGGCCGAGCATCGCGATCGGGGAGTCACCGGACGGGCCGAAGGGGCCGGTGTCGGTCATGGCGCGCCACGGTCCGCGACGGCCGCGCCGGACGGTGCGGCGCAGGACGGTGACGACGCCGATCACGACGGCCGCCCAGATCAGCGGGAAGAACAGGATCCACGGGCCGGGTCCACCGTCCCAGTTCGCCAGGGTCTGCATCTCGAGTCATCTCCTCGGTGAGGCTTTCGCTGATGTCTCGAGACTCCCGCCGCGCAGGGGCCCGGGTCGTCGTACGGCCAGCGGCAGTGCGCGTACCTCACGGGGAGTACGCGTGGACGTATCCGCTGCTCCCCAGGGTGCGACCGCCGTGGACACCTCCGGGTGCTCCACATGTCGGCGCCGGGGCGTGACCGGCTCCGGTAGGTACGCGGATGGTCCGCGAGAGGTCAGTGATCCCCGGCCGGGCCGGTTCCGCCGAGGTCCAGGTGCTCGATGTGCGCCACGTTCTCCCGGTCGTCCGCGTCCTGGCCGGCCTCGGCGGCGAACCAGGCGTCGAGGATCTCCTTGAGGAGGGGCTCGGAGGTGAGCCGGAGGCTGAGGGCGAGGACGTTGGCGTCGTTCCAGCGGCGGGCGCCGCCGGCCGTGTAGGCGTCCGTGCACAGGGCGGCGCGTACCCCGGGCACCTTGTTCGCGGCGATCGAGGCACCGGTGCCGGTCCAGCAGCACACGACCGCCTGGTCGGCCGTCCCGGCGGCGACCTCGCGGGCCGCGGTCGCCGAGCAGACGGCCCACCGGGGATCGTCACCGGGGTTCAGCGCGCCGTACGTGACCACGTCGTGGCCGCGGGTGCGCAGCTGCGCCACGAGGCTGCGCGCGACAGGTTCGTCCATGTCCGAGGAGACGGAGATCCGCATGCCGCGAGCCTACTCGGTGCCGCGGACCCGGATCCTGAAGACCGCCGAGGAGACCTGAGCGGGCGGTCAGGTCAGCGCGCCCAGCGGATCGTCCAGTACCGGCTGCCAGGCCAGCTCCGCCGCGCCGACCAGGCTGTTGTGGTCGAGTGTGCAGGCCAGGATGGGGACGCCGCCGCTCTGCCCCCACAGGCTGCGGTCGGCGACGACCGCCCGCAGTCGGTCCGGGTCGGCGTCGAGAAGGGTGCGGTGGAGGCCGCCCAGGATGATGCGGTCCGGGTTGAGGATGTTCACCAGTCCCGCGAGGCCGAGGCCGAGCCGGTCGATGAGGGTCTCGGTGGCGGTGCGGACGGACGGGTCGTCGTAGTGGTCGCGGATCAGGTCGTTGGCGTGCTGGAACAGGGAGACCTCGGGCCCCGGGTCGCGCCCGGCGGCGGTGAGGAAGGCCAGCGGGTCGGCCTCGACGTCCAGGCAGCCGCGGCTGCCGCAGTGGCAGGGGCGGCCCTCGGGGTGGACGGTGAGGTGGCCGACCTCCAGGGCCAGACCCGAACTCCCGGTGTGCAGACGCCCGTCGAGCACCAGCGCGCCGCCCACGCCGCGGTGTCCGGTGGCCACGCACAGCAGGTCCCGGGCGCCGCGGCCCGCGCCGTGCCGGTGCTCGGCGAGCGCGGCGAGGTTGATGTCGTTGCCCGCGAACGCCGGGCCGGTGATGCCGGCCGCGCGCACGCACTCCTCGAAGATCCGGCGCACCGGCGCGCCGACGGGCCAGGCCACGTGCAGGGGGTTGAGTGCCAGGCCCTCCGGCTCGGCGACGGCGGACGGCACGGCGAGGCCCGCGCCGACGCACCTGCGTCCGGTGCCGCGCAGCAGTTCGGCCCCGGCCTCGACGACGGATCCGAGTACCTTCGCGGGATCGGCGTCCACGGTCTCGCAGCCGGGCGCGGTGGCGACGATACGGCCGCCCAGTCCGACAAGCGCCGCCCGGAACCCGTCGGCGTGCACCTGCGCGGCGAGGACCACGGGGCCGTTCTCGGCGACCGCGAGCCGGTGCGAGGGCCGTCCCTGCGAACCGGCCGCGGCGCCGGGCCTGGCGTCCACCCGGATCAGCCCGAGCGCCTCCAGTTCGGCGGCGACCGCACCGGCCGTGGCCCGGGTCACCCCGAGTTCGGCGGTGAGTACGGCGCGGGTCGGCGCGCGTCCGGTGTGCACCAGCTCCAGGGCGGGCCCGAGCGCACCGCGCCCCCGGTCCAACCGCGTCCTCGAGGTGGTTCCTTCCCCCGCCGCCCGGGGGTCCGCCTTCCCGCTCATGAGGGCGAGTCTCCCATGATCCGCAGGTGCGGCGGTTTACACACCGCTGACCCGGAGCGTGATGTTCAGGCGTCCTGTCAGTCCCAGCTCGGGTGGCGCGGTGCCCGCGTGCACCCGGGGCACTCCGTGATGGGCGAGCCGGGAGGGGCCGCCGAAGACGAACAGGTCGCCGCTGCGCAGTTCGACGTCGGTGTACGGGCGGGTGCGGGTCTCGGTGTTGCCGAAGCGGAAGACGCAGGTGTCGCCGAGACTCAGGGACACCACCGGGGCGGGCGACTTCTCGTCGCTGTCACGGTGCATGCCCATGCGGGCGTCCCCGTCGTAGAAGTTGATCAGCGCGATGTCGTACCCGGCGGTCGCGGCCTCCTCGCCGCCGAGCGTGTCGGTCACCGCACGGCGGCCGAGTTCCCCCAGCCAGTCGGGGAACGGCTTCACCGGGGCTCCGTCACCGTCGACGACGGAGCGGGCATAGGCGTACGGATGCCAGTGCCAGCCCAGGCAGACCTGGCGGGCGGTCATCGTGCCACCGCCGGGGGTGCGGACCGTGCGCAGTCCGGCCGGTGGGCGGGCCCACTCCCGGCAGGCCGCCACCAGCTTCCGCTGCCGGGCCGGATCCAGCCAGTCCGGCACATGCACCGCGCCGGGCGCGATCCGTGCACGGGATCTGGGGAACAGCTCGGTGTCCATGGTGTCCATCCTGCCCGACCAGGGCCTGTCGTTCGGATCGCGACGCAGACGCGGGGTGTGGCACGCATATCTGCCGCGTTGTCGTCAGTTTCCGATGCTCCCCATCGACGCTCTCCTCCGCCTTGCAACCGCACGCTCCCCCCACTCTCGGCCGCGCTCGAGCGGGGGGATCCTCATCGCCCCGCTCACCGGCGCTGACAAGCCTCTCTCCATTCCCTGCGGCCTGATCCGAACGACAGGCCCGAGCCCTGAGCTGCGGCTCGGCTAGCCTTGTCGCACGATGAACGACCGTATGACGACACCCTGGGGCGAGTTCGAGCTGTCCCGCTTCCCCGAGGACCCACGTGACCGGCTGCGCGCCTGGGACGCCTCCGACGAGTACCTGCTCCGGCATCTCGCGGACGAGGGGATCTCCCTGTCCGGCACGGTCGTGGTGGTCGGTGACCGCTGGGGCGCGCTGGTCACGGCGCTCTCGGCGCACCGCCCGGTGCAGATCACCGACTCGTTCCTCACCCGGGAGGCGACCCGGGCCAACCTCGCCCGGGGCGGTGTCGAGGCAGGCTCGGTGGGGCTGCTGACCACTCGGGACGCCCCGCCCGCCCGGGTCGACGTCCTGCTGGTGCGCGTGCCGAAGAGCCTGGCGCTCCTGGAGGACCAGCTGCTGCGGCTGGCGCCCGCCGTGCACGAAGGCACGGTCGTCGTCGGCACCGGCATGGTGAAGGAGATCCACACCTCGACGCTCCGGCTGTTCGAGCGGATCCTCGGACCGACCCGGACCTCGTTCGCCGAGAAGAAGGCGCGGCTCATCTTCTGTACGCCGGAGCCGACGCGGGAACGGGCCGGCACCCCCTGGCCGTACAGCTACGCCCTTCCCGACGGCATCGGCCCGGTGTCGGGGCGCACCGTCGTCAATCACGCGGGCGTCTTCTGCGCCGACCGGCTCGACATCGGCACCCGGTTCCTGCTCCGGCACCTGCCGGCCACGAAGGGCCTGCGCCGGGTCGTGGACCTGGGATGCGGCAACGGTGTCGTCGGTACGGCGGTGGCACTGGCCGATCCCGGGGCCGAGGTGTTGTTCGCGGACGAGTCGTTCCAGGCGGTGGCCTCGGCGGAGGCGACGTACCAGGCGAACGGTGCGCCCGGGCAGGCGGAGTTCCGGGTCGGGGACGGGCTGGCGGGGGTACCGGCCGGGAGTGTCGACCTGGTGCTCAACAATCCCCCGTTCCACTCGCACCAGGCGACGACGGACGCGACGGCGTGGCGGATGTTCACCGACGCCGAGCGGACGCTGCGTTCCGGCGGCGAACTGTGGGTGATCGGCAACCGGCACCTCGGGTACCACGTGAAGCTGCGGCGCCTGTTCGGCAACAGCCGGCTTGTCGCCAGTGATCCGAAGTTCGTGGTGCTGAAGGCCGTCAAGCGGTAGCCGGGCCCTGGTCAGGGGGCCGTTCGGGCGTCGTCACGAGACAGCCGGTCCGGCCGTCGGGAAGCGCGCCTGTCAGGGCTCAGGCGCGCCCCTGAGTGTCCGTGGTGACGCGCCCAGTTCCCGGCGGCACGCCTTGTTGAACGCCTGGAGGTCGGGGATGCCGACGGAGGCGGCGACGGCGGGGATGGACAGTGTCGAGGCCCGCAGCAGATGGTGGGCGCGCGCGAGTCTGCGGCGGCGGATGTAGCCGACGACCGTGGTTCCGGTGGCCTCGCGCAGGAGCCGGGTGAGGTGGTTGTGCGAGACGCCGACCGCCCGCGCGACCTCCGGCACGGTCAGCGGGGCCGCCAGGTGGGCCTCGATATAGCCGATGGCTGTGCTGACCACCGGATGCGGGCCGGGCAGCCCGGCCGCCGGAGCGAGTTGGGCGATACGCCACAGCGCGGTCCAGATCTCGGCGCGGGTGCGCTCGGGATCCCGGGGCACCGCGGTGACCGCTTGCCTCAACAGGGAGCTGAGGATGGGGAGTTCGGGTCCGGCGTCCTGGACGACGGGCAGCGTGCGGGCGGGTCCGGTGGCCGCGATGCGCAAGTGGGCGTAGAG
>Ga0307514_10005700_pt1 | contig 11018 bp, 7 predicted proteins | sample 16_EM_MG_FD_203088 | JGI IMG/M metagenome (GOLD analysis project Ga0307514, IMG submission 203088) | Populus trichocarpa ectomycorrhiza microbial communities from riparian zone in the Pacific Northwest, United States - 16_EM | ecosystem: Host-associated > Plants > Roots > Unclassified | place... | reverse complement strand
TAGTTAGACATCGCATTGATAAATTGTGGAAGATTATGATATTGCCTACCAGGGAAGGCAAAACACTGTGATAGTGTTTGTTATATGGTAATGATTATTTTTAATTTTTTGAAATATATATATATATAACATTCACTATCTCCTTCTACCCCACCTGACAAAGATGGAAGATATATCCGCAAGTGGTCACAGGCAAGTCCTTCCACTCACCTTTCTTCCTCCAATTTCTTGATTGCAAGCTTGAACTATTGTGATAGAGATAAGGAAGGTGTATTATTGTTTTTTAAAGTATTTTTAATTTAATAATATATTAAAATAATAATATTTTTTAAAAATATTTTTTATATTAATATATTAAAATAATTTAAAAATATAAAATATAAAACAAAAATATAAAATATAAAATTAATTTTTTTCAAAAACAAAATCACCCCTAAGTGGTAATTTTTCAAAGATGCAGGACTTGGCTTCTCTAAAAATGAAATTAACTTCATTTTGCCCCCTTCATAAAGTATTAATCTCTCGCTATTTCAAGGGAACCCACCACAAACAAATATAGGAAATGAAACCCTAGACTACTTCTCCTCTTGCAATCTTCATTATCAAAACAAGTATACGTTGCTTTTTCTTTGGTGACATTAAACTAACGCTACTAATGACTCCATTGCTCTACAATTAGCAAGCAAAATTGGCACTTTCTACCATCGACATTCGACACCGAACGACAAGCAAAGAGAAATATACCTCGTTAGTGAAGGGTGGAAATTATAACATGAAAATTACGACTACCCTTTTAATAGGGGAAAGATATAACATAAATGCACGTACCTGTTTATGCCGAAACGACAAGCATATGCAAGGCTGATGTCCCCCCAACTAGCTTTCTTTCTCGTCTATCCTGTTCGAATCCAGTGTATATCCTCTCTTTATATATTATTACGAGAGCTACTTGGCAAGTGGGGTTAGCACAGCAACTTCCTCGAAGGGGCCTATGGAAAATATTCGGAAATGTGATAGGGATTTGTAGTTTAAATAGGTTTTTTTTTTTGGAAATTTATTAAAATAATATTTTTTATTTTTATAAAATTATTTTTAATATCGTAAAAACGATTTAAAAATATTAATTTTAAATTTTAAAAAAATACAATTCAAACACTATCCATCTATACGTAGCAGCTGCTTATGTCGGTACGTGGAAAATTGGGCTCTTTCTGTGTAAGCCAGTGGGAAACCCAGAATAGTACTATAAGTATAAAAATAGGGCAGAAAACACATGCAAGCCAGGCACGCTTTAATTTCCAGGACGTACGCTAGGTAAATAACACAGAAAATGTACAGTGACCCTACATCGAAAATGATTCGAAATATATATTCCTGACATCTTTACAGCCCATAGATAAATGACGTAAAGTTTTTGAAAAAATTTGAACTTTGATCAATGTCTAGTTTGAAAAAAAAATATTTCTATCCAGTAATTGAGTTGCGTTTGAATTAGATTTACGATATTTTATAGGCCCGTCTTTTAAAATAAAAATATTGAATTACGAGCTTTTCAGAAAATATCATAATTGTTTCTATTTATTTCTCTAGTATTGTAATATTAGAGTTTGAATAATTATAATTTCTATGAACCCTATTCATTGCATCCGAGAGGCAAGCATGATCTTAATTATGATAATAAGTGTGGCCAGGTTTTGTTATTGTTTGAAGATATTGTTAAACAACTTATATTCGTAAAATCAATGGAAAAGATGGGATTTTAGTTAATTAATTCATGGTTTACCTAGAATCGAAAAGAAAGACTTTGAAGAAAAAAATCCAATTCTTCAACATAAACTACGTACACCATGTGATTTAAGTCCTCTGACGATGGCTATCTGAGCTCATGCTTGGAATTTATCTTAGCAAACTTCAAGAAATTCATCAAATATTCAACCGTACGTACAGCAACATCTTGGAAATTAATTTGGTTTTGAATTAATATCCAGTCATATGATATGGAAAAAAGGATACTTCCCCAGTGTCCTAGGGTTTGAAGACAGCTTAGTGCCTGGATTAGCTAACAAGATGTATGCTAGAGATAGTGTATGGACATTTGGTCCCCCGAGACTATGATTCATAGTTTAATTAATACTAGAGATTTCAATTAGGTTTCGCTGTTCATGTTCAATCCATTCAGAGCTGAAGACTGAAATTGCATGTTTTTTGCTCGACCTGGAAATTAAACAATGAAAAACTCGGCATCACTATCAAAACTTTGGAATTATTTTAGGGTTTGCAGTGACTTCTGTGAACCTTCATTGGGCGATTTTTTATGGGTTTCATCTTGGTGAAATACTATTTTACTTCATCCTTTATATGGTATGGTATATATACAAAAATTTTAAAAATTTCAGTTGACACATTGTCCCAGATGGACATCTAAAGAGGAACAAATCACAAGAAAATTATTAAATCTCATTTTTAATTATTTTAATGAATCACATCTTAATTATTGTTGGTTTTTTCTAAAAGATTTCGATTTCAAGTTTCTTTCACTGTAATTAAAAAAAAAAAATGGTCATTGTCAACCAATGACCAATAAATGTCTCACGGATATCAAGAAACGTGTAATTAATTTGAATTTTATGCAAATCTGTACGGTGAGCATCAAAAGCAATTCAGTCGTGTAACACAAAGCCGCAATGAATATGGTGAAACATGCAATCTGAACTTGTGCAAACGTGAATGGTGAGATTCAAAAAAAATGCTTTTTGATACAAAATTTTTATTTAATTTATTTTGTTGAAATGTATTAAAATAATATTTTTTATTTTTAATATTAATACATTAAAATAATCGAATAATACCATAAAAAAATTAATTAAAAACAGAAAAAATATATTCAATTTTTTTCAAAACTCCGGTTCAACTACAGGATGAAACACCCGAAGCCTCTTCTTGTGTGTTTGCTTCAACATGGAGGGCCTCTCGTGGCCTCCCTGCATTGCCTAACTCCACATCTACAATTAAGAATGGGAATGATAATTAAACATTTTTTCTTATATCTCGTGAATTGTTTTGCTCCAATTTGATCATTTTCAGGCCAGTTTCATGAATTGAAACTATATTCTTTATTGGTGTTAGATAAATTCATCATACTCGACCTGCATTTATGCGATTTTTTATTCTCATTACCTCTCCTAAATTTTATTTTAATGACAAGATAATACAATTAGTCAATTTTGTAAATTAGCATTTGATAACTATCTTATAATAGAAAAGACAGATAATGTAACACAGAGAAAACATATTTTCATGTACCTTTTAATTTAAAATTATAAAAATTTACTTTAAAATTATTTTAAGATATATATATATATATTATATTCAATTAAATATATTTTCATTTCTATTATTCTTGTTTTTATAATTGAAACAGTAACAAAACACTACATAAATCAAATCCTATAAAAGATGATTTTGGCTTCTCAACTGAACCCACTGACTCGACTATTGAATACTTTATAATAAAGTGGAGACTCTTCCACCTGGTCAGAATGGTGTGCATGAGTTGGATTTAGTGCAATCTCCTACATGTCATGCTTAGGTTTTTGTGATGGGAAACATGCAAACCAGAAGGTTGAGACTAAAAAAAAGATCAATGGAAATAGCCACGTTTGTGACTTGGATATTTTAGTGAGTTTTGACTAATTTGGAGAGTTAGAGTATAGTGCCCGCTCAGTATGCTGTTTTGTTCAGTTTTTTTTTCCTGAAACTGGAGTTATTTTTATATATCTAATATTATGAATTGTCTTTTTTGTTGGTTGTACTGAAAAAAACAAAACTATTTTTATGTGGCTAGAATAATGTTTTTTTAGTACTTAACACTTGTTAAGAGAGTTGTTGGATATCTAAGGAAATTAAAGTCCCTATTGGGAGATCAATTACGAGAATGAATAATTTTTTATTATTATTTTTCTATTAAAATTATTATTGATGAAGTCATGGAAAAACTTTACAGAAAAAATATATTTCCCCTGGTTGATGAGTTTTGAGTTTGTATTGATACTGCTTAACAAGTCATTCGTGTACTGAACCAAAATAGCTTTATTAGATTGTGGCTAACCGAGCTTTATCAAATATTGTTTTTTTTCCACCAGAGATGACAATGAAAGTTTATGGAGATGAAGAATGCATTTTCCATCTCTATTTTTATGAAGATCTCCTAACCTCCAAAGTTTTATATCCGCAAAGAAAAATTTTAATTTTAATAGATATCTCTCGAGAAGATGAACATCCGGAGATTCACATATATTTTTTTTTATCAATTTCGATCAAATAAAAATAATATACAAAGGCAATAAAAAAATGTCTTACATTCATAAAAAAGAATTAACAAAACAAATCTGCGCGCGCGCATATATATATATATATATATATAGAGAGAGAGAGAGAGAGAGAGATTCATTCATCGGATTAGATGATGTTATTTTAACCCACATCCCTCCATACCCAACTGTGTACGGACACAATTGAGATCTCCAATTTTTCACCTACTGGACTATAAGAAAAGGCCAGTAAATGGTCTAAAACTGGACTAGAAATAAAGGGCCCATTTGCTAATATCCTAAACTCTCTCAAATTCTCACAGGCCCAGACCATCCTAGTCCAGCCCAGCCCAGCCTCACAGAATCGAAACCTCCTAAACCCTCTCCATCTCCCCTCCCCTGACCCTCCCCTCTGTTTCTCTAACCTAAAACCCAGAAGCTCTCAACAGGTAATCAACCCTCAAAATTCCTAATTTATTCTTTATCCAATACCTTAATATCTAATTTGTTCTTATTGATTCTAAAGGAGCTTCAAATTCTAGCCACGAAAATGGCTTACATGCGAAGTCTCTCGAGTCGATCAACCTTCTTGAAACGACAATATTATCCGCGTTTCACATACATCCTCCACGACGACCACCACCAGAAGGAGAAAAACCAAGAACAACTTAATTCCTCCGCAAAACCAGCAATCACTCCCACTAATTGCTTTCCTCAAAGATCCTTCTACACCGCTCCAACCGCTTCTTTCGGCTCTCTTCTTCGCGAACCAAATCACACACACTTCGCCGGCGCGTGTTTAGTGCGCTACATGTCTACCACCACCACTACTTCCGCGGCGGAGAATATCGATGTGGTGATGGATATGGCGGCTCCTGCTGTGAATGAGGTTGCGATAGCTGCTGCGGATTCTTTCTTACCTGTTGCGGTTCTTCAGCATGCGATTGATGCTGTTCATAATTTTACTGGATTCAATTGGTTGGTACTCAAACATTTAATTTTTATTATTAGTTAAAAAATGAGAATTTAATTTAATTTTTTTTAAATCTTAATAGGTGGGCTTCGATAGTTGTGACTACATTGCTTATAAGAAGCTTTACGCTTCCTCTTTTGATAAATCAGTTGAAAGCTACCTCCAAACTCAGTGTAAGTTTACTCATATATTACGGTGTAATTTGAATGTTTTAATTTTTACTTTTTTAAAAAAATTTAATTGATGTATGTATGCTTGCAAATTGCGCGCGCGCGCGCTTGCACATTATTTTTATGCATGTTGGGGTTGGTGTCATTATGTTTTGCTTGTTTGCTTGGTGAGTTAAGGATGGTGTTTTTCTCCTGTTGAAATGTTTTGGAGTTACATTTGTAAGAATCTGCCTGATATATCGATTGATATTTCATGCGAAAAGAATTGTGCTTTTAGAAATTTCAAGTGAAGGTAGGCTCTCAAGTTCATTAAATTCTTCATGGTTTGGTGCTTTTGATGTTTCTAAAAAAAATCCTATTTTTTTTTAATTGCTATATGGAGTTAAAGCTTTAAAATTGTGAACATTTTTGAGGTTTTTGTGCTTTTGAATCCCGGTAGGCATCTGTACAGTCACCTTCTGCTTGCTTTTCATCGCTTGTATTTTCAGTTTTTAGTTTATAATCTTCTATGATGTTGGTTATCCTGTAGCATTTCAGCCTCAAGTTTGGATTTTAAAGTATAACGTCTAGTAACCTATTAAGTTGTGATGCCTATGTTTTTACATGGTGACACCATTATTCAAGTAGAAGATTAAGTTTCCTCTCTAGAAACAATGATGTGAAATTGATTGTGTTTGTTAAATGGTCGGCGTCGAAAACCTCCCAAATTTAATTCTGACTTTACTATATAAAAAAAAATATTTCATAGTATAATTGTGAAAACCAGGTTGAACCCAAGGGAAATTCTACTAAATCTTCCTACAAGATGCTGAAAAATAAAGTATGGGAGGAATTGAATAAAAAATTAAAAAAAACAAAATTCTAAAAATAAAAATAATAAATCAATATGTTGTTAACTCAGTTTAAGGTCTATACATCCACTCTTATAAATTTATTGATCATAGAAGTAAAATAAATATCCTTTCAATTTAAATAAATAATTTTGATTTCCCGTAAAGCTAAAGGGAATCGAGAAGGTTATCAATAAACTAATTATAACAAACTTTCTAAACAATTTCTTACCTTCAAGTGAATTTAATATTGAAAAGCAATTTTCGTTCACTTGGTAATAGCTTTAGGAGCAAAGATTGTAAACCTTATTCTAAGCAACCGTTTAAAAGTTTGAACAATTTTACTTGGCTTATTCCTCCTAAATAAATTAAATTGAAAGTTGAAGCAATCAAATTAATTTCTTTTGCTTCTTATTCTTGTTCCTAACAACAATTACGGATTGAAAAAAACTAGAAAGCATATATGTCATCTCAAAACAATTCAATTAACATGAACAGAAATCAATAGCATAATTCTTAAACCAGGATGAATAAGTACTTAAACATGAAAGAATTACAATGATAATGTTACTTCTCATAACTACCAATGGAGATGGATTCTATTCCCCTTGAACCTAACTCAAGAATTATTTCCTCATACTCTAGGAATTTCTAGCCGCCAAAAGAAAACTCTGCACCCAGCGATCTCCCATCTTTTTGTATTCCAATGGGTAGCTTTCATGATAAGATATCAAGGCTAAAGATTAGGAGATTAAAGGTTGTAGATAAATCTCTCTGAATCGCATCAGATTTCTTCTTAATGATATGATTTCCACAATGTTAGTTTCCCATCAGATTAGGAGATAAAACTCGTCCTTCAGCTTGCATCAGGATTTTTGTAATGAAAAAGATTTTTCTTGACCTGGAGCCCTTAATAAAAGTTGTAGCCCTTAATGTGTAGATGAATATGGGCTTTTGAAATGATGATTTTGATATTTGAGGCTCATGATTTCGATATCCAAGACTCAAGATATGTTTGTTTGAATATTTAGTGTATGAACAGAGAATCCTACCACAAGTAGGATTCGGGCTTAATTTTTGCAAGTCTATTTAGAGGTCCAAACAAACTCGGATTTCTGTCCATAATGTTTTTCTGGAAAGCTTGATATATGTACTTCGACTTAGATGAAGCCCACGTTTCTATTCTGGAACTCCAACTTGGTGAAAAACATGTCATAAGAAACAAAGGTCTGAAATATAAAATGCAGAATTTCTTATCTTTTTCAGCAATTAATTCACAAAATCTCTTAGGCATGCCAAACCCATAAAATAACTTTTAATAAGCTCAAACAAGCTTAAAACACATTAAAAAGCATAATGTAAGAGGAATAAAAATATATGAATATTTTGTACTTATTATTAAATCACTTGTGCAATACGGTGATTAGAACATTGAAGTGCATTGCATACCTGAATTTGCACATGGTTTTTGCTCCTGCTACTACATGACTTGGTGCAACTTTCTTAACCCTCCACAAAGATCTTTTATTTTTCTCTTGGTGTATGAAAAGTAAAAATTCAGAGTTTATATGCTTTCGTCTCATATGGATTTATGTGTATTCTGCAGATCGTAAGACCACACTTGGAGGAGGTTAAGCAAAGGGTGGAACGTCAGGTATTGCTCATTGATGGTTTTATCAATCCTTGCTTTGTTGACCTCATACATACATTGTTGGTCTGTTTTATGTGCCTGTAGCCCCCCTTTTCTATGTTATGTTGATATTTTACTTTTACCGGTGCATTTCCCTCCTGGTTATCAGAAATACAAGTTTGACTTGTTTTAGATGTTATGCTTCGTCATTTTGGATGTAAATCTAGGTTCCTGTAAGTGGGTGGTTTTCCTGGTTCTCTATATGGAATTGCCATATCAAAAGGGATAACATGAAACAAAAGGGCAAGGTAGCCAACTGTGACAAAATCTCCTTAGTTTAGAGTTGAGAAACTTTTTGGTTGGCCTGTGTTTATCTCAGTTTTTTATGTGAATAAAACTTGATTGTTTTCAAGTGATAGCATGCATATGACAATGGACCAAAAGGTTGATGTAGCCTGTGGTCACTCTACTATGTAATCCATTTCTTGTTTTCAGAATGCTTTCATCAATCATGTTGGCACTATCTCTCTCTATCTCAGGGTATGGACCCCACTGCTGTTTCTGAAGGTCAAAAAGAAATGAAGAAGCTGTTTAAGGAGTAAGAAACTCTTCCATTTGCTTTTAGGGGAAGTATTGATTGTTTCATGACAATTTAGTTTCTTAAACAAAGGAAATACCATGATCGAAGTTGTGTTCTATATAGTAGTCCATTCTGACTACACTAGTATTTGAATAGTCACGCCATGTGAACCTCCTTGGATGACTTGGACACATGGTGTCATTCAAGTGCTTTTATATATTTCATGTAATGTTGCTGAAGAAGATAGGATATTACCAAATTGCTATATAATTAGTCCTGCTTAGAGAGGATCATATGTACTTTCCTTTCAGGATGAGGTTTTCACCTTTTTCATTCCTTTTTGCTTTACATAATGCTATAATGTATCTTCATTGAAGTTTGATTACTATATGTAGGCCAAGTTTTTAGACAGTATAATTCTCCCCTTCATGGCTGTCAATTTCCCTGGAAAATTTAGTTCATTCTGACTTACTAATTGCAGACATGGTGTGAGTCCATTTACTCCACTGAAGGGGCTCTTTATTCAAGCTCCTGTCTTCATCAGCTTTTTCCTTGCTGTAAGCTAAACTTCCATTCATAATACACTTCAAATGAGTAATTCTTCGTTTATATTTGATCCTCACATTCTATATGTCATGACAATGTTCCCCCCAGATTACAAACATGGCAGAAAAAGTGCCATCCTTTAAAAGTGGTGGAGCATTCTGGTTCGTTGACCTCACAACTGCAGATGATTTATACATCTTTCCAGTTTTGACAGCATTAACTTTCTTGATAACAGTAGAGGTAGATACTTGTTCTATCCAATAGGTGGTTATGTTTTAGTGCTTGGTTATTTTTTGTTGTTCTTTATAAAAAAGAAGAGAAAAAAGAAATCTGCAAAATTGCTTCAATCTTATTCTACTCAGTTTTGGTTTTTGTTGTTGAGTTGACTAATCTGTGCTATTCTGCAGTGCAACACGCAAGAAGGAATGGAAGGAAATCCTGCTGCTGGCACCATGAAAAACGTTTCAAGGGCCCTTGCTGCTGCTTCAGTTCCTTTGACTATGAGTTTTCCAAAGGTTATTTTATGATCACTTACAAGTACATGGGATTATGAGATCATATTTAAGTTTTTTACTGCATCAGCATCTTGAAAGTTGAGATTTTCTTTTAGTAATGGAGTATAAATGAGTTTCCAGGGAAAAGTAGTGGTTTTAGACTCTGCAGCCCCACCCATCTCATCCCTGCCCTTCCAGTCTTGCTCCCATCATGATTCACCTTTTCCCCTGCCTTCCCTTATTTAGAGATTGAGAAATGACTTGTATGTTTGAGTTCATGATGAATTTCTCGTTTCTCTTTGCAGGCTATATTTTGTTATTGGATTACATCAAACTTGTTTTCACTTACATATGGGCTTGGTGAGTTTTCCAACTTTACAGATCTTTTTTTTTTCTTTCTAAAAGCTGCTGTGCAATCTTCAAAGATCAGTGAAGAACTTGTTTTTTGACATTATTTTGGTCTGATGTTCACTTTAACCCGGCTCGTTACCTAATTCTCCACTTGTACTACAGTGCTCAAAGCTCCTGGGGTAAAAGAATTCTTGGGTGTTCCAAAAGTACCTGTGGCACCACCAACTACTGCTGCAAAATCATCTTCCTTTGATCTGTTTTCAGCAATCAAACAACTCTCAACAGCCAGAAAGGAACCTACCCCATCCCTGCCCATTGAACCACCAAAGCTTTTTGAGCATAAAAAGTCTTCATCTTCGGTAATCACTAAAAGGATAAGAAGTCTAGAGAAAGAAGTAAAGGGAAGAAAGAAAAATAAGAAGAGGTGAAATGGTTTCTCATTAAGATTAAATCATCTTTGATTACTGCAGAGGAGGATTGACTGCTAGTGAAGTTCTCAAGTCAGTGTAATATTAGCTATTCATGATTCATATATTGTTTTGTGGCTAGATTCAGCCTTGTTATTTCAATAAACCGTGTTGCAATTTTGATGTGCAAAATACTATGCTATCATACCCGATTTTTCTTCTCTCTAGCATTCCAAGCCTTAATATGGCTTGGAGAAATCTTCTTGTAGTTCATGGATTTCAAGGAAGATGAAAACCATCAGGACATTGTTTTATTTAGTGAAGCTCATTTTCTGTTGTATTTGTAGATCATGAAATGACAAACAATTAGTCCAGTGACTGAAATTCTCTCATAGTCCTGACGATGCCAGCTTGAGCTCAGAAGCTCCCGTATTTTATTATCTTAACTTGAGCCTCGAGATGCATCAGAAGTTTTTATTTTTTATTGCAGTAGCTGAGGGCTCCCATATTTTCAGGGGTATTTTTGAATATCAAAATTAATCATTTCTGTCTCTAAGTATATCCCTATTGAAAAAAAAAATTGCCTCATAAACTTTTAAGCTCAAATTTGTTTTTGGGTTAAAAACCTCTTTTTTTTTTCATTTTAAAATTATTTTTTATTTATTTAGATTATTGAAAAAAAAAAATTGCCTCATAAACTTTTAAGCTCAAATTTGTTTTTGGGTTA
>Ga0307514_10005699_pt1 | contig 11020 bp, 15 predicted proteins | sample 16_EM_MG_FD_203088 | JGI IMG/M metagenome (GOLD analysis project Ga0307514, IMG submission 203088) | Populus trichocarpa ectomycorrhiza microbial communities from riparian zone in the Pacific Northwest, United States - 16_EM | ecosystem: Host-associated > Plants > Roots > Unclassified | place... | reverse complement strand
CGTATAGTTTGGAAAAGACACGCGAAAAGCAAGAAGCGTTACAACCGCCAACTGCCAAGCCTTTACCACGGAGCGAATGTCCCACCCCTCCGGGACTAGAGTTCCCCAACCATACCTCTTGGAATTGCAATATATGTGGAAAATAACCCCCCTATTTATTAGCAGCCATCGCTGTCCGGAAATCCCAACCACTACAGGCCCAAATGCTCCTGAATCCAGTGCTGTAACCGAGTTTCCAGTATCACCCCCATGATATCATCACCCTCCGAGAGCCTCGATCTGAATCTTTACCCGGTACCCATGCAATGCCCTCAAACTACCGGAATCATTCTGTTTAGATGGGGCCATAATCCACTATTGGGTTACTTGTGGCGGAAGTTTCATATTTAGCACCTCCTATTTAATACCCACGTGTACGCCATTGACCACGCCCTCAGAGAGGACGGTGAATATTGCAGGATATAAGCAGGCTGGAACTGTCTATGTAATTAATTGTTTGCCAGTATCATTCAGCGCAGTTCTTTCATAGCTATAACTTAGAGTCATGCAATAGAATACAGCTCTTATACCTGCTTCCGAACACTTTCACACATGCTATCACAGAACATACTGTTGTGAATAACTCTCGCCACCTATGAAGGGTCACGGGAATAAGCGACGCTGAAATAGGACAATTGGGTATGCAATCCAAAAGAAGGCAATTGGGAAATGACAGGGGTTCCGAAATAGGGTAATTGGGAAAAACCCACGAAGGATAAAGTTTTTCCGTATATGTTTTGATTTCAGTAGAGCTTTTATTCCATAGCAAGTCAAGTCTTTAAGAGAATTCTTAGCCATAGCGAACAATTACCCTCTCAACCACAATCCTCTCGTCTCTAAATGCAACCGCCACAATTCAGCCTACCTATAGCCTGTAATTCTTACACATACCACCCCTCACCGCCTTGCATCTTATAGTACTACTAGTACGGTCCAGGCCTCTACGGTGTAGCAAATAAACGCTTAATGACATCACTGACATGTCTTTGTGACTGCCTGACCTGGTCCCCTATGTATCCATGTTCACCCTGATTATCAACATCCACAAACATATCTCCATCACTCTGCCAATCTCTGAACCCCCACAGACGTTCCATGCTGAACGCTGTTACCACCTGATGGAGATTGGGAGTCTCTTTCCCCACAGCATCTTTCCGGGCATTTATAGGGATTGCATTAAGGACATCATGGATTCCTGCCAATGATATCGGATGCCTGTGCGAGATCGTTGCTTGGAAAAGGACTAGGGTAGGTAGACTGGGTTCATATGTTGGTGGTCGAATCCTCCAAGCAATATTCTGGGAAGATATTAGAGCAAGGGAATCAACTGCCCCTAGATTCCCTACACGCGGCCGAAGGTAGCAATTTAGAACGTGAGGCTTCACATCCCTTGAATTGGGGCCATCTCGCAATTAGTCAGCCAAGTTTGATAGGTCATAGAAAACATTGCCCCTGGAAAGAATTTGTTCAAACGCGATACTGATATCTGCTGGTCCCGGGCTTGATAGTCGTTGGATGCTAGGGTTTGGGAGAGGTAAATTGTAGAGTTTGATCACCGGGCCAGTGGTAAGTAAGCCATGTACTAAATTCTCAAAGACAATTCCCTCAGTGGCTGCAAAGAGAGGGTATCTCTGAATCAATTGTTGGAAAAACTGCTTTGCCTTTTGTCTTCCTTTGACAGTGACTGCACGAACAAGGAGTCCAACGACATACTTGGAAATTGGTCGCATTTCATAGTCCCTCTTGAAAGTCTTGTGCGGAGAATCAAATGGTAGGTATGGCACCATTAAAGCTAACGTATGTGAAGCTTGTTGGTGTACAGTATACCATCGGTGTCTAGGCAAATCCGACACCCAGTGATCACATTTTGTCCTAGCGGTTATACTCTCCAACAGGTTATGAGCCCGGTGCGTATGGAGCACAAGTTCGATTCCCTGAAGAGCGTTGGGACAAAAGGAAGGGTATTAAATGGTTACTTTCAGTGATATGAGCCTCAGCCACTGCAGTTTGACGTTTAGTTTATTCGCCCTGAAGAGTATACAGGAGCAGTAATTGTCGATTTGATCCCTGTGTGCTGTTTGGGAGGGAGTGTTGGTGTACAGTATACCAGGCAAACCTGACACCCAGTGATCAAGTTTTGTCCTAGCAGTTATATTCTCCAACAAAGGACTTTGCCTGGTCTGATTCGAAGGAAATATCCATATCTTTCGACATATCGCCGTCGAAGCTCTCGATGGTGTTGCATTTCTACTCCATTATCTTTCAATGGAGGCAGCAATGTTCCTAGGACTGTGCGAGCGACCGGACCATAGAGACTGTATATGATGTGGAACTGTGCCAGATCTCGATCACATCCCCGCTCAATACACAGTTCCCGAGCTGCCACAATCTCTTCCCATGACCAAGGCTCCATGTAGAAGAGATCAGGGTTGTATTTTTTCAGCCATGACTTGAACTTACGTTGTTGTGGAGAGGATGCTTGTATACAAAACCAACGACTATTACTCAAAATCATATCCGGGGGTGCATCGTCGAAGAGAGCCCAGATGTTGCTGTCATTGAGTAGAGTTTGATAGATAGAGTCGGATAGGAATGTTTGCATATTTATAAACCGGATACCAGAAGAATCACAGAGTACCATGACATCTTCTGTAAGTTGGTATACGGTGGTTAAGGCATCTAGGAAACGATCCGCCAGGATATATGAGAGAAACACTGTCTTTCCTATGTTATTGTTAGCATAATTTGTAGGTAGCTCATAGAAGTTATGAAGTTATACCGATGCCGGGGTGGCCTGAGAGAATACAACCATTTTGCAGCAGTCTTTTCTCCCCTTCCGGTGGTTCTTTGAGAAACTTATAGAGCTCAATAAAAGTATCGCGCACGATGATCGCTTGTAGGCCGCATGGTAAATGCAGATTCTCAAAAGGGCGCAAGTCTAAATATATGTAGGTCCGTTCTAGTGTGGACGTAGGTTGTGCTGAGGGCGCCAAGCAGTCCGAATCAAATACTGGAATTTCCACAGTAGCCTCAAGCCTGATCGCAGTACGTAGAGTGTCCCCTTTCCCCCAAAGGTGAGAGTATAGATTCCTGGGTACGGTAATTGAATGGGCCTCATATTTGGCTCCATGTCTGAATGTGTTGATTGGCAAGGGGTGCTGTTATGGCTGCACGAGCTCTCATAGGGCAAAAGGATCATGTCTCATACCACCGTAAGCGAAGTAGGTAAGGTGGTGGCTTGGCAAACTACCGGTACTTGTAATTACTTATGTAAGCACTCGTTAGCACATGTTCTGTCCTATATAGCGGTAATACTCTTTATGAGCCCGGTACACATAGAGCACAAGTTTGATTCCCTGAGAGAGCACTGGGACAAAAGGAAGGGTATTAAATGGTTACTTACAGTGATATGAGCCTCAGCTACCGTAGTTTGGTATTTAGTTTATTCACCCTAAAGAGTATCATATAGGAGCAGTAATTGTTGATTTGATTCCTGTGTGTAGTTTGGGGGAAAGAGATAGTATTCGGGGTTGACTGCAAGAGTATTTGCTCCTTGGTTATCCTTACACAGCTGTATAGGTTTACAAAGTTTTTGGCCAATATCTTTTAGAAAGGCGGGCTTCCGCGAGCGTATATAGCGAGTCTCGTATGCCAAGTATTCGTCAGCCAGCTACAGGCATCTATACTGTTAGATATAAAATCGCTGTCACCAGACTTCAGAACGTGCCCTCAGAACCCCTACCTACCGGCTATACTGTATAGATAAGAGAAAGATCTAGGGACGTCCCGTGAACTCCACATCTGCATCTGCCTGGTGGTATAAGCTTCCTTACCTGATCGCATCGCCGTACCCAGTAAATGGGGAAGACTGCAACAAATGGTGTGAACCAACCAAATGGAATTGGTGAACGACAAGACACACCACAATCCGGCAACTCGATGAGTGCGGGTAGCCTGTCATTGAGGATCGACACAGGGCTCATACACCAGCAACAGGCTCTCAACAATGCCGCCGATACAGGACCTCTAACCACCCAAGACAGCTTGAGCCTGGGACAGCTGAAGAAGCTGGTTAGTGAAGGAGTAAAAGCAAAAGTATGCGCAGTAACTCCACCTTGGGAGCTACTATAATAGAGGCTAATGTTGCTGCTTCTTCAAGGCGCCGGAATATGCATTTACCTACACGGACACTGACATTCTTCCCAACGAGCTTAATGATTTCTTTAGTTATGACCGTGCAGAGATGGATTTGGTTTTTGCGGCGAAGGAGGAGTTCAATACCCGGTGGAAGGAGTTTTGCATGGGCCCGAAAGCCAGTGGGGGGAAGTTACGATCAAAGATTAATACAGAAGTAGCGAGATGGAGGGATGCCGACCCTGAGAAGAGACAGAAATTCGTGGCCCGATTTGTCGACTCCTTGGAGACTATCGACCAAGGGAAGAGAGTCGGGGCGTTGGAAGTGCTGAGCTATATTGTTCAGGGTAGGTTCGTTCGGGGTGATGGGTGGTGGGGCCTCCATTGTAAAAATATTGGCGGACGTACGCTGATGACAAGTTTCCCTAGGTGTTTTTGGAGAAGCCACTTCTGAACACGATCAGCTATATTGGGTTGTTGAAAATTCCAAACTTCTGCAGAGGTGCGCTGTCATAGACACCGTATATCAGGTTTTTAGGGGTATAATGTCAAAAACATGGTAAATAATTCGTGTCGGACGTCTATATATCCTCGTGCTAACAGTTTCACGAAATAGGGACAAAATTTATCTTCCAGAACCTCCATCACCAGATCAACAGCTACTGGACTTGAAGGAGCTGCGTCATTCAATATTGATTCTCTACTTCATCCTTACTGTCTACATACCTTCAGCATTAATGGACCCCACGTCGCATCGCAAGCCATCCCCCCCTTCTTCTTTCCTCTCAACTTCGAGCTTTCATCGACCTCCCCTGTACAGTGCACCAACGACTGCAGAATGCGACGCATTGCGTGATGAACTTGCTGATTTAGACCCGTTATTTATCCCGTGGCTTATCAAAACAATTTCTCAAATTCGGTGGCAGGACGACGAAAAGCAGAAGGATCAAATCCCCCTTCAGCAACTTTTGCTCTTGACATGGAAAGGAATCTTGGTTGGCATTGGTTCAGTTAAGAATCCCAAGCATCTTACAAAAACAAAGAGCTATGCAAGAGCCAAGGAGGGCTTAAGTAAACAGGTAGATAAAAAGATGATTACTGCTTCACCCCTAGACTATCACAACTTTAGGCAAGATATCCTGGCAAAATACCCTGCCTATAATTCTCCACCGGCTGTCAATGGCTTTGAAATAGAACGTTTGAGTAGGCCATATCCTCCCTAAGAGAAGTAGTATTAGCACTGATTAGAGGTCAGAGCGCAGCAACAGCAGCTCGAACAATCTTGGTGGACTGGGTGGTGGAATGCTGGGAGGCCCTTATGATGGATTATCAGGTACCCATTGCACGGCCGGAGCCAATGGGATCCTGGGTGGAACAACATCCTCCATATTGAATCAACCTGTCCACATCGCTACACCCGCGCCGTCGCCCCCTCCATCTCCGGCTGGTGGTAAAGGGGCAAAAAAACAGAACTATCAAACAAATCAAAACTTCCCCTTCTTATACCCACCTCCAAATTCTTCCGCGTCTTCCATATGGGGCAGAGTGGAGGTGGGCCAAATGGATGCAACTAGCGTCCCTGAGAGCATCTTGGAGGCTGGGGATTTATTCCAGCGTCGAATAAGAATGACTTTGGCAATGAGACAACTATGGAAAGAAAGAGAAGAGTTTCTTCGCCATGAAAGAGGCTGGGCTGGTGGGTTGGGACTAGGTGACGAACCAACAAGTGGCCCAAAGGGTGGGGTCGGACCTCATGATGGGAAAATTGGGTCCCAGATTTGCATGGAGGAGAGGAGATTAAGGACGGTGGAGGACCTATATGTAAGATATAACCCCTATTGTATGCTATCCCACTTATCTGACATATTTTGTTAGACCAATTGTCTATCGAATTTACAGTCCTTCATTATTGTATGCCTAAAAGTAGTCCTTCAAAACCTCTGTACTCCTCCAGCACCTCCGCCACTCCCAGCGGATGATCAAACTGGCAGCGGAGATAATGGGGAAACAGGAGCTACGGCGGGAATCCAGCCAACGGATGGTACAAAATTGAATATGATGAGAGAGACCGAGATAATGAGCAAGGCGGTTTCAGCCATATTTTTGTTGCTTTTGAAGTGGCTCCGGGTTTCACGTATGTTCTCTAAGCAGCGAGATTTGTAGTGATACTAATAATCACAGATGTCTTGAAGTTTGAATATATGACCCAACTCTTACTGGATACCAGCTACTTGCCTTTGATGCTACGAATATTCTCACATCAAGACATTGGAACTCATCTAAATACAAAGACAGATAGGCCTGAATATTCGTACGTCTCCCACAGCAGATCTCCGTCGCTGAGGGTAGCACTGATCAATCCATAGTTATCTACATTTTTGCAAAGCGAGCTCGGCCGCCCCAGAACCTGATATTGATGCCGCGCCCTCCTCACCAACGGATATAGACGATAGTGAGATTTTCCAACACAAAGAGGAAGAAGACCTTGATCTTGATGATGCAATTCCACCACCAATAAAAATGCGGAGGGATACGCTTCCGCCTCCTGCACCACCTCCTAATAAACCCCCCCCATTACCGCCGACTTCAACTTCACAGGCCCCGCCCCTATCCAAAAGACCTGTATCCCCACCCACAGCCGAAGATCAAAACACAGATGAAGATCCTGAAGCCATAAAGGAGGAAGCGCCGACAATAATCACAGATTACTCCTGGCGCAACTTCTTTACTGTTGTGAATTACCTTCGGATAATGCAAAAGATTTGCAAAGGCAAAGCTCATCGAAATCTGCTCCTAGTGCAATATAAGTCCTCTCCATCCCTGCGGAAAGCGCTCAAGTGCTCTCAGGATGAAATGCGGTTATACACCCTGAAGTTATTCAAAGGCCAAGTTCCTTACTGTGGCCGCAAGTGGAGACAGGGAAATATGAAGGTTATCACGGGTATATACCTCCACTGCCGGCCTGAGTTGCGAGATGACTGGCTTGCGGGGGCCGACGTTGATGCAGAGGTGGAGGATGCATTACCACAGGAACACGCGATCAGGGCGTTGACGAATTTTTATAATATTCAGAGATACCCGATGAGTATGGGTGCGAATGAAGATATGTTGAATGAGGAGAGGGATTTCTTTGTCAGGGAGTTGGAAAGGATGCAAGTTTTGGGGATTGGAGGGATTGCGGGACAGGGAGTGGGGGAATTACTGGCAGAGGGGAGTGGTCAGGGAGGGATTGCTGGGCTTGGTCCTGGGGCGGGAAGTGGGCTGGGGAGTAGTAATGGGAGTGTGGCGGGGGATAGAGAGGTTGACTCGCATGTTGGGGGTACTTGGGAAGCCCTTGGTGAGCAGTGGGGGGAGATGCCACCGATTTAAAACCCGTGGTTTTTTTTTTGGTGGTAGAGTTTAGTGATGCTTATGATAAGAATATGGGGCCCTGTTCTCGTGCCTAGACTCTAAACCTGCGCTGCCGCCAAGACAATTAATAAATTGTGCGCGACCGAGGCAGGAGTCATCTCAGAAATAACCGCGAAGACTGTATGAGTACATCTCTGGCGTTTGAAGGGCTAATTGCTCTATGGCAGCCAACGTCATCCTGGGTATCTAAATGGCAACGGATCGATGGCTTTGTTAAAGCTTCCAGAGAAGATTATTCTTCAATTGGAGGATGCCGATGTCTACTATTAGCCCCGTGATGGCTCTGACTCCTACAGTAGGGAGTAGGAACCAGTATATAAGAGTGACTAATTGAATTTGCAGTTGGGTTGTGTATTCAGGAGTTGTCGTTTTAATATTTGTTTTTCTCTTCTTTTGAGGCGTCAAGAGAGTAATAATTTATACCGCCTACTGTTCCAGAATCGGCAACAATTCTATTTACATAAATCAGCAAGATACCACCCCATCAGGCATTTCCTATTCCAAATAGCAAAACATACATGAGCATAACTCTCTCTATCAACACATAATTTAAATCCTAGTCCCTTTAATCCACGCCTCTGCCCTTCAAATTCTACATTTGTCTGGGGTAGCAATTTAAAATTGTACTCCGGATGTAGTCTCACTGTGCTATCAGGAGGTAGGTCTATACCACAGCATCTTTGTAAGTGCCAATGTTATATATACTGTGCCTAAGCCAGAAAATTGCTCAAAGCGGACGTGGCCCCCTCCATATCCTCCCCCGAACCCGATCCTCTACTAATACAAGTATCCACTCGATTCCCGGGACAGTGCGAAGTATAGTCATACCCTGTGGATTCATACTTACATTCGAAACCTGTGGGCTGCTGCATCGCCGTTGGAACTCTAACCCCCCCAGAACCGCTACAATGAGAATTGCGTGCCTTCAGGTAAGAATAATCCTGATGGAAAGCAATTGCTTTTGTTCTTAAATTTATGCGCACATTGTGTTCCGCAGTTTAATCCCCAGCTTGGGAATATCACCCACAACCTCAAGCGGGCAGAGGCAATAATAGCACGAGCAGCTCCCATTGACCTTGATCTCCTGGTTCTTCCGGAAATGGCTTTCTCAGGTCAGTACTAGGCATTCTCCTTACTTTCTGTGCAATGATACTAATACTTCCTCGCCCACAGGCTACAACTTCAGTAGCCTCCAAGAGATTGGCCCCCATCTTGAGCCTACAGCGGCCGGACCATCTACTGTTTGGGCATGTTCAACTGCCCGGCGGTTAAAGTGTTTCGTTTGTGTAGGGTACCCAGAGTATACATCTGCACCACCAAATTCCCCGGTGAAGATGCAACGGTACAACTCTTGCGTCATGGTGAACCCACAGGGTAATGTCATAACCAACTATCGAAAACACTTCCTGTTCTCCACAGACGAGACATGGGCAGAGGAAGGAAAAGAGGGTTTCTTTTCTGGAGATGTTCCAGGCATTGGAAAGATTGCCATGGGAATTTGTAAGTTTAGTGCTTGAATGTGGATAGAAAAGGCTGTTGCTAATGAGTAGCAGGCATGGACCTCAACCCATACAAGTTTCTTGCGCCATTTGATAGATATGAATTCGCCAACCATGTCATCGATTCCGGTGCTGAACTGGTTGTTCTCTCAATGGCATGGCTCACTGCACAATCTGGCCACTCCCTCATTGAAAACGCACAAGTGCCAGAGGCTGACATACTCGCATACTGGGTGAAGCGCCTACAACCCCTCATTGACAGGGGCCAAAAAAACGGGCGTGAAACCACCATCGTGGTTAGCAACCGTGTAGGGACCGAGGGTGAATGCAACTTTGCTGGAACTTCAGTCGTTCTGAGCATCAGCAAGGGAAATGTGAATGTCTACGGCTGTCTTGGGCGAGCTACAGAAGACCTTCTAATAACCGATGTTCCAGGCCCTATATCTGCCAAACTTACATGCTAAAATAACTACTGAATGCAGGAACATGGATGGACCTGCACCGCCCCAAACCTATCTGTAGCATCGGTCGTACCTTATATCTCTGTTAATATTTCTACCAATAAAACATCCTCTCGTTCTCTGGGATTGTAATTCTGGCCGCTGGGTCCTATACGTATTACTATCCCTTTTGTTGTTCTCATTAAAAGGATTCTTCTCTCAGGAGTACAGCGTGGTCATGTTTTTTTTTTTTTTCATTCACCCCACTTACATTGGTTTGGTTCCGTATTTTCTTGAACATCATATCATCATCTATACTCGAGTCTCACTCTGGGATCAATCGTTCTGTTCCATTTGTACGATATTATCACACCCCCATTCGGGCCGTGCAACCAGACTACCTAACTTGGGCTTTGAGTCTACCAGTAGCCTAGTTGCTATAAAATTGATTGAACTGTCGTGGATTCCAGTCCATGTGACTTTTTTGCCTTGCACATTGCCCACATAGCACCCTGACACTTTGCACATGTCCCCAGAGTGGCCTCCAATGTGCAACCCGACTATGATAGATGAGAGGTGCAGGATTTAAGCTACCACACAAAAATAAATCGGTCTGGGCACGAGAATTAACTTGTATTTTTCTTTTTCTTAATTTCACATGCAAACTTACCAACATTATGCCTCGACTTCGCCCATCCCTTCTGCAGCGACTCACCCGCAAGCATTCACCACTCCTCCCAATCATACTGCGCGAGACCCGTGATGTACATTCCGCCAAAAATGAACTTAGATGGCTGAAGGAGCATGTTGAAAAGCTTCTCCCTAATCCTGCAGATCAACCCAGAAGAAACAGGCTTCTGAAGAGGTTTTGTGTAAGGAGGGGCGTTTGGGCTGAGCCACTGCAGTATATTCTTGGGAATGAGTATTTTGGACTATCGGGAGTGGAGATTTGTACGGAGAAAGGGGTGTTGGTGCCGAGGTATGTATGGATGCGTCTATATACGGACCTGGCTCACCTGATAACTTGAATCCTGCATAGACCAGAAACCGCAGACCTCATAACCCACTTCTGCTCGCTCCTCCTTTCAAACTCACACCTCTTACCCCACCTACAAACAAAAAAATCCAGAGGTCAGCGTCCCATAAAAATCCTCGATCTTTGTACTGGGAGTGGGTGTATCCCAATTCTCCTCCACAGCCTCCTCTACCCCCCCTCAACACCAGGAGGGAATTCGAAAAGAGGGAATCCCAAATTACCCCTCTCACCGAAAATCCTCGGCGTAGATATCTCACCCAAAGCAATCTCTCTCGCACGCAGGAATCTAAAGCATAATCTCAATCCAGAAATAGGGAGTCTTGACCCCTCTGCGGGCGACGGAGGGGGAGTCCGGTTTGTACTGGGGGATGTCTTAGATTTTCGCTCATGGGCAGAATCAGCGGCACAATTTTACTCTACAAATTCGCCCTCGTCGGGGGAGAGGGAAGAGCTGGAAGTCG
>Ga0307514_10005698_pt1 | contig 11020 bp, 10 predicted proteins | sample 16_EM_MG_FD_203088 | JGI IMG/M metagenome (GOLD analysis project Ga0307514, IMG submission 203088) | Populus trichocarpa ectomycorrhiza microbial communities from riparian zone in the Pacific Northwest, United States - 16_EM | ecosystem: Host-associated > Plants > Roots > Unclassified | place... | reverse complement strand
GTGGATACCAGTCTACAGGTCACCCCCGTCCCGCGGCCCATCTGCAACACCTTCGCTCGCCCATTCTTTAGACTCCGACGATAGCAACTCCCGAAGGCGAAGGCGATCCCGGTCGGGGCTCACCCAGTCTCATCCCCTGCCCAAATATCGTTTATTCTCATTTAACGTAACATGAGGCAAGCCGGGCCTACTCTGGCGACCGTTGACTTTCCCAACGTCAGGGAATCCCCCGTGGCCACAGTCCAGGTACATACAGTATGTATGTTATGGCTACTACATTGTACCGGACACAACCGCAGGACGGGCAACAAAGACAAATTAGTGGTGGGAAACAACAATCTGGATGTGACGGTGTGTAGGTGGGATTAACTTTCAGTGTTTCGACTGGTCTGAGGGAAGCGAAAAACAGAGGAGTAATGAAAATGAGACGGAAGAGAGAGGTGTGGGAAGATTCGTCTGGCAGGGGGCATCATTCAGATTCGGTGGGATCCCCTACACGTACAGCCCTGGTAACACAAATATAATGTGTTTTGGGTTCAGTGACAGGTTCTGAAGTGAAGCCCAGAACTCGGAGTGTTAATAGAGTGCAACGATTGCCATCGTTTCAACCAAACTCACGATCGTCATCCAATCCACCAGGAATGTGTATAGCTGAGTTATCAATTTCCTCTTCAATCCACTGAAGGAGCCTTCTACACGTCCTCAGGTCCTCCGCAGCTCCGAGGTTCTCAAACACATCGGCAGCGCGCAACGCCTCAGACATTGCCTCTACAAGTTTATCCTTTCTGTACCACAACTCGGCCTGCAGTTCCATGACGCAACCGAGGGAGTATGTGGAGTTGCTCGTGTATGCCTTGGCGTGTTCGATGTAGCCCTGTGCATCGTCAAACCTGCAGGCGGTAAGAAACAGCTGTGCCAGGCCATGATGAACCCAAAATGACTGATCGTCCAAATTGAGCGAGGATGCGATCCGAAGGGCTTCTCCGAACTGGTGGATGGCTTCCTCTACCTTGCCCTTGGAACGGTATATATAGGCAAGAGTTCGATGGGATTCGCAGACCAGATGTTGCTTGCCTTTATCGGAGAGGAGATCGATCGCGTGGGATGTAGCTTGCGCTGCGGCGTCAAGCTGTTTGGCCGATTCCAACAACGAACCAAGGGTCATCAAGCACTCTCCCTGCCCCACCGTGTCACCAAGCCGTTCGAAAATTTTCGACGCTTCTCTTGCTAGCCGTATTCCTTCCTCACGGCGACCAATGTCCCGACTTGCGCCAGATAGCTGCCTCAATATTCGAGCGATTGCGTGGTCATTCCCCCACTTTCTCTCGAGCTTTAAGGCATGGGTAAGGAGTCGTTTGCGCTCCACGTGATTTCCGACCAAGTAAAGTAACCGTGAGAGCTCGAACAAGCAATTTGGCTTGGAGCGGTGACCATCCGGGAGTCCTTCAATCTTTGGCCCCAGAATGGTGAGCCGTTTCTTGTGCCAAGTGAGGTGCTTGATAAAATTGGCGCAAACATCCCAGATGTCGTCCGAGTCCGCATTGATTGTGGTGAAGATATCGAGCAGGTGTTCAATGTTCACATCCTCTGACATGATCCATCGTGTTTCTCCAAACCCGGGATCATTCGGATCAACCTCGACTGACATCCGAGTGAAGTATTGGTCCTTGGTCCTGCAGAGGAGTGAAGATGATAGTGGATCCTCGGGACGAAAATGATCTCGCAGAGGTGCGAGCATCGTGATGAACGAGTTGCTTCGATACGTGAGGGAAAGAACACTGAACTTGTCCAAGATGCTGGACCAGTTGGAGGCGGGGGGGAACAGCCAGTCCAGGTTGTTCTCGTCGATACCTTGTGGAAAGAAGGCGACAACCTCGAGAAGTTTTTGGGCATCAGGACCAAGTTTTTGAAACATTGGGGAGGCGAGGGATAGTTCGATCGTGGCAGCGAGGCTCTTGTTATGCACTGTCTGCAACACATTTGTCCGTTGCCGTTCCCATTCTCTCGTCAGCCGGCTCATGCCCCACTTGTTCTGATGCGCTACAGTCGCAAGCAACGTGATCGAAAGAGGGTGAAAGTCCAGTTGGCCCAAGATCTTGTCAACGAGATTGGGCCGTTCAGCATTCTTGTATATGCCATAGAAGGTGTCACGTGCAGCACCGGGCGATAATATTGGGACGTCGAAGGTTGTACAGCCAGGGGGAATAGTGGAGATACGAGAAGTGATGCATAGACAAACGTTGTCGAACTGAATCAGCTCCTCCACCACGTCGTAGATCTCCTTGGCATTCTCCCCCTCCGAGGGATCAAGGATGGACTCCACATTGTCGAGGACTATGATCATCTCCCCTGAGGATAGGAAGGGACGCAGGGATTCCAAGTCCTTGGGGTTCTCGATGCCTGCGCCGATGGCCTTGGACAACCGGCTGAGCAAGTGAGCACGTGAGGGGGGGAATTGGTCGCAGCGGATAAACCGACGATTGTCGCCGAATCGTTGTTTGATGCGAGGGTGGTGGAGAACGGTCAGAGCGATAGATGTCTTCCCGATCCCGCCAGGGCCAATGAGCGCGATGGGCACGACATCTTTTGCAAGGTTAATAGCCTCGTCGATCAACTCGTCGCGTCCGAAACAGACCCTCGGCGCCCGGGGAGGCGACTCTCCAGATACCCTAGGTGTAGATATAAGATATTGGATCTGATAGGAGTCGGGGTTGCTGACCTATTTTCAGTCTGAGCAGCAGTGAGCATGTACTTGACGGCGGACATAGTCCGTATCACTCACCGACAAACCTCGATCATCTGCCCCTTCATGATTTCCGATAATTTCACGATGAATGTCGGAAAGCATGCCGTGGGCGTCCGTAAGAGTAACATGTGTCTTGATGAGACTATCATGAGCCTCATAAATGTTTTCGTATATGTTTAGCCCAAGCTCGGTCTGTAAGTGGACAGTCAGTGCCGGTCACGCAGAGACAACAAGACGTACGTTAAAGATAAGGAGGATCCTGTCGAGGTCTGCCCTCCAGTTGACGATCGTTAGGCTGTCGGTTTTCGCGTGGAAAGCTCGGGAGAGTCCTCTCTTTTTGCTCCGCTTGACAACATTGCTTTGTATACCTTCCACTGTCCTGTGATAGGATTCATAACATTGTTAGTGAAGTATACAAGCGACCATTGCCGGTTTAACTCACGTCCTTAACTGACTGATCGCGTCGCGCATGGAATCGTTGAGTTCGTCGAACCGCTTCCCCTTCAACCCCCGGTCGAGCGCTGTACAGACTGTGTTGCAAGCCAACCCAAGTCCGACGTAATCCTCCTGATTGATCATAGAGTCCTGTGCGTATTTTATCAGCTTGTGATGGATCTTCGCAAAGTGTAAGGACACTTACTCTGATCATTGTGAGGATTGCGCTGACGGTGCTGAAGACAGCCTTGGCTGGTGTAATGCTCGAGGCCTTCTCCGCGACATTCAAGCACTCGATGAATACATTCAACGAGGAGTAGGTGATGCGTTGGCGCTTCGATTGTTTGGAATTTTCGTCCATGGGTTCGATGTCAGCGTGGAAGTGAAAGCGCGCTACGGGCTGACTCAAGAAACGACCACTGGACCCCAATTGAGATAAGACAATTGTTGACGCGCAGTGCAAATACATACGAGATAATTCAAGGAGCCAGCCAGACTTGGTGCGGTGAGACAAATCCGAGCCCTGCAATTACCCATATCTCAGCCATCCTCTCACCAACAGTCCGCCCTCACTGGGGCGAAGTCCCTTCAAAATCTGGGGCCTTGGGAGGAGAGAGAGCGTTTGTACGTGCCGCGTGTGTCGGATCAAGCGAAATCGATGCCGAAGCGGGACCCACTCACAACCGCGGCCTCGGGGATCGGCGGTTCGGAGTCTGGCCCGCGTCCCGCTGTCCTTGTGTGCAAGGCTCGAAACTAGATTGCGACTCCGTTGCCGTACAGCGTAGTTCTGCTTCATGGTGGGCGGTATAGCCACTGTTTCAAGCGGACCCCTCGAATTCGGGATGGGGAACTCTAGATCCCGTCACTCAGACGGACGCCCGAACGAATTACAGAGATATCTTGGTAGCCTCACAGCCTTCACCGTGTACATCCAGGTGCATGATGGAGACCAGATATGGGTCCTTCGCGACCGCTCACAAACCTCCGTAGCCATGAAAATCAGTGTATCTGTCCGCTGACAGCTGCGTTATCCATGGGTTTTCAGTGGCTTGTAACTCTGCGATGACCCCAAATGGGGGTGCGGTGTACTGTATGTCTGATGAAAGATCTCGTTTGTAGGGGAGCCATCATTTGTGCGTGTTTTACGAATAACACTCGGAGACCGCATTCCGCTGGCGACCTTTCTTGCAAGACGACGTCGCGTACAATTACCCTCAAAGTCAACAATGGCAGACAACCTTCCGCATCAGAAGGAAAGGTGAACAACAAATGAAGGTCGAACTCCGGGGAAGGGCGGAAACTGGGTGAGGAGCTGGCGCGACTGAAGGGCAAGCTTAAATTCAAGGGATCATTAATGCCGTTCGAGGATCCATTCCCATGTATTCCAGCAGTGATGAGTCACCCACACCTGTGACGGAAACGCACTTCGTCAGGACTGTGAATGCTGGGGTCATTGCCTTAAGTTTTCATTTTCCAAACTCCAAAGCCCCCATTGAGCCTCCAACAGGTCTCTCTAGTCATTCGAGAGCCAGAGGTGAAGCTGAGGTTTTGGAACGGGAACATCCAGCAGCGAGAATGAGGAAGGGATGTAGAGGGGGGAATCGTCCTGTATTACAAGCCTACTGATCCATCTGGATCTGGTTACGAGAATAGACAACGTGGAGATAAATGCATAGGTACAGGAGACCAGTACTTCAATCAGTACGGGGGAGCGTGTCATCGGAAAGAAAAGCGGGAGAAATGGGAATGGTAAAAATGATCAGGGACAACAGGAGGGAGAAGTTCACCCTGGGGAGTTGGCGGTGAAGTAGATAACATCATCGTTTTGGTTTGGCGACCCGCCCTGGACATGAAGCCATTATGAGTTTAACAGCTAGCACCACTTCACGCCAGCGACTCACCACCTTTGGCCGACTTATCAGGGACAACCGGCTTCTTCGTATCCTCCTCAATCCACCGGAGGAGCTCTCTGCATCCCTTCAGATCCTGCGCAGCCCCGAGCTTCTCGAGCACTCCGGCGGCGCGCAAAGCCTCTGACTTCGCCTCTTTGAATTTGCGTTGTTCGTACCACAACCTTGCCTGCAGCTGCATTGCACGACCCAGGTAGTACGTGTAATTGGCCGCATGTAACTTGGCGCGTTCGACGTGAGTCTGTGCGTCGTTCAGCTTGCCATTGTTGAAGTACAGGCGCGCCAGGCTGAAATGAGCCCAAAACAGTTCATTGGGCCAGCTGAAACGGGTTGCGATTCCGAGGGCTACCTTGAAACTGGTGATGGCCTTCTCCGTTTCGCCCTTGGAGTTATATATACAGCCAAGAAGACGGTGAGATTCGCAGACTTGGAATTGTTCGCCGTTCTTCGAAAGGAGGCCGATCGCGCGGGATGCGGCGTCTTCTGCGGCGTCAAACTGTTTGTTTGATTGCAACAATGAAGCGAGATCCTTCAAGCATCTTGCCTGCGCTGCCGTGTCACCAAGCCGTCCGAGGATTTCTGATGCTTCTTGGACCTGTTGTATCCCTTCCTTGTAGAGACCCATGTGCCGATTTGCCCTGGATAGGTACCTTAATGTTTGAGCGACCGAAGAGTGATCCCCCCGCTTTCGCCAGAGCTTTAAGGCGTGGGTAAGGAGCCGTTTGCGTTCCGCCTGGTTTCCGATCGATTCGAACAACCGCGAGAGCTCAAACAAGCACTTTGGCTTGGAGCGATGGCCGTCCGGGAGCTGTTCAATCTTTGGACTCAGAATAATGGTCCGCTGTTTGTGCCGGGCGAGGTGTCCCATGAAATTTGCGCAGGCATCCCAAACGCCGTCTGATTTTGCGTCGATTGTCGTGAAGATATCAAGCAAGTGCTCGACATTCACATCCTCCGACATTATCCATCGCGACTCTCCAAACGAAGGATCGTTCGGATTAAGATCGACTGACATCCGAGTGAAATATTTTTCCTTGGCCACGCAGAGGAGTGGAGATGATTTTGGATTTTTGGGACGGAGGTAATCTCGCAACGGTGCGAGCATCGTAACGAAAGAGCTGTTCCGATGCGTCAGGGAAAGAACACGGAACTTGTCGAAGACGTTAACCACGTTGGGAATGGAGGGAAACAACCAGCTGAAGTTGTTCTCATCGACGCCTTGAGGGAAGAAGGCGACGACCTCGAGAAGTGCCCGGGCGCTAGGACCGAGCTCTTGGAACGTCGGGGAGGCGAGGGAAAGCTCCATCGTCGCGGCGAAGCCCTTGTTACCCATTGTCTGCAGCGTCCTCGTCCGCTGGCTTTCCCATTCCCTTGTCAGTCGATCTGTGTCCCACCTATTTTGATGTGCAACGGTCGCAAGCAGTGTAATCGAAAGCGGATGGAAGTCGAGTTGGCCCAAGATCTTGTCGGTGAGATCGGGCCGTTCAATCTTCTTGTATATGTGATAGAATGTGTCGCGTGCAGCCTTGATAGACAATGTTGGGACATCAAGGATCTCGCAGTCGGACGGAACGGCGGAGATACGGGAAGTAATGCATAGACAAATGTTGTCGAGCTGGCCCAACTCCTCCACCGCCGCGTAGATTTCCCTGGCGTCCTTTCCCTTGGGATCGAGGATGGACTCCGCATTGTCAAGGACTATGATCATCTTCCCCGAAGACAGGGATGGACGCAGGGGTGCCAAGTTCTTGGGGCTCTCGATGCCCGCCCCGATGACCTTGGACAACCGGCTGAGCAAGTGAGTGCTTGAGGGGGGGAATTGGTCGCAGCGGATAAACCGACGGTTGTCGCCGAATCGTTGCTTGATGCGACCGTGATGGAGGACGGTCAGGGCGATGGACGTCTTTCCGATCCCACCGGGACCAGTGAGAGCGATGGGCTTGAGTTGCTCGGCCAGACCAACAATCTTGTTTATCAATCCACCACGTCCAAAACAGGTCCTCGGCGCCGGAGGAGGAGATTCGCCAGATTTTCTAGATGCAGATGTAAGATACTTGGTCGGTTAATAGCTGTGTTACTGACTTGGTTTGATTCTAGACGGCAGTGAGCATGGATTCGGTAGTAGATATAGTTTGAGCGTCACCCACCTTACTTTCCAGCAGCTTATCGCTAATATCAGAAACCATGGCTTGGGTTTTCGCAGCGACGGCGCCGGCCTTAGCGACGTCATCATGAACGCTAGAAAGGGTTACAAATATGTTCAATCCAAGCTCGGTCTATGAGTCAACAGTCAGTGCTGGTCGTACAAAGATAATAGGACTCACGTTAAAGATAAGAAGGAACCTGTTGAAGTCCATTCTCCAGCTAGCGATCGTTTGGCTGTCGTTTTTCGCGTGGAAAGCACGGGAGATTACATTCTGTTTGCTTCGCTCGGCAACCTTTTTCCGGATATCCGCCAAGGTCCTGAAATTTGATTGGTAGCGTCATCAGTGAGGCGTTTAAACCGTCCACCGCCGGACTAACTCACGTCGTCAGCTGGCCGATCGCCTTGATCACAGAATCGCCGAGGTCACCCAACCGCTTCCCCTTCAATCCACGGCCAAGGGCGGTACAGACAATATTGCATGCCAATCCAAGTTCGACGTAATCCTCCTCATTCACCATCGAGTCCTATGTCCATTTTATCAGCTCGCGGATGTTTTTACGAATCGGAGGAGACTTACTCTTATCATCGTGAGGATGACGCTGACGGTGCTGAAGACAGCCTTTGCTGGTGTGATGGCTGAGATCTTTTCTGCGACATTCAAACCTTCGATGGCCACATTCAACGAGGAGAGAATGTTATCTCGACGTTTCGATTGCTTGGACTTTGCATCCATGGGTTCGAAGTCAGCGTAGGAGTGAAAGGACGCTTTGGTGCTTTTGTGCGGGCGGAGTGTGGGGAAGACACGGCCACTCTGGACTCGGACCCGGTTGACTCATGAAGACGAGCGGCAATTGCTGGCGTGCACCGCACACACATACAGTGCCCAATTCAAGAAAATAGAACTTGACTTTATCTGGTTGGACAAGCCCAAGTCCCCCCATAGTATGCGTAAACCATCCTCCCACCGCCCTGGCGGTAGGACAAAGTTCTTTCGGAGTCTGAAAATCTCGGGATGAGGGAGTGCTCATGTGATGGAGCGAGATTGACGCCACACTGAACTTCGCTTGAAACCGCGATGACCTCAGAAGTCGGTGGATTAGAGTCTGATCTATCCCACATCGACTTCGATTCCGAGGTCAAGTGGCCAGCGATAAATCAGGTACATCCGTCGATGCTGGGGCATACAATTTATAACTAACAACGTTATCCTAGATGCTCGTCAGCAGGAAAAGATTCGACATCGAGAAGTTACCCCATCTCCCGACAGAACTGTGGCTCCTCATATTCCAGCTTGCCACCGAAGTCCCATACGCGCTCCTCCCAAGGATTGAATACCCCTTCGACTTGCCTTATCGTCCGACCCACAAAGAGATGGAAGTCAGGCTCTCCCATTCGCTGATCACCAAACGTTACATCGTTCTTGTGTGCAAAGCTTGGAACGAGGTCGCGACCCCGTTGCTGTACAGCACAGTTCTGCTTCGCAGCGGGCGTGGGGTCTCCGCTGCTTGGAGGACCTTCCGTGGCTCTGCACAGAACGACCCCGGGGTTCGGCTTTGCCATTACGTCAAGCGGATCGACCTCTCGATGAGGGACTCTAGGACTCATCATATGTCACTCGAACAAATGGCCGAGCGAGAGAAAATTGCAGACATACTTCGGTGGCTTCCAAACCTCACGATCTTCAAGATGCATACGCCGGTGCGTGGAGGGAACTCGACGTGTATCGCTGAAGCATTGGCGGATACTTCCGCGAGTACCCTCCAGACCATCGAGTGGACAGGACAACATACGCTTGGTCATATGTGCCTCTCGCCACCCTCGTGGACGAGGCTCATATCTTCTTGTCCGAACCTCAAATCATTGGATGGACCGGCGTGCAGGATCTTCGCAACGGAGCTTCATCCCGCCGCACGGTTGAGTCACCTCTCAGTAACGCACAGTGCCGGAGAAGTCGAAAATGTTCCATCACGCCCTCCTACCCCCTTACATATCCGCTACAATTCCACCAACTGGGATGTCTCCCATCCTAATACTCGGGCGTACTGCCTCCAGGCGATAAGTTTGGACGTGCACTTCCGGAACCAGATTATCCTTCACGAGCTGCTTGCTCAGTGCCCAAAGCTCTCACAGCTCATCCTTCGAGTCTCAGCTTGGTACTCCCTCCCGAGCGGCCTCGCGCTCAATTCCTCAATAACCCACTTGGGTCTGTTTGTCGAACAAAAGCAAGCAAGACTTCCGTTAGTTGTCGAAGGTCTTGGGTATTTAACCAATTTGGATGTCCCAGGGGTGAGGGCATTGCGTTTGATGAGTCGGCATCCACTTCTAGAAGGGGAGAATCTGGAGAGGAGAAGGATACGGGAGGCCTTGCAGAAGATCCGGGCGGCGGGCTTGGTGCTGGAAAATTGGGAAGGAAGGCCGCTGAACTAGGGATAACGATACCCAACATTATGATAAATTTCACGAACTGGATGTAGGACGGTTATTCTCCGTTGTCTCCTCGTGGGGTTATATCAGGGAAAGATTACAAAGTGGTTGTGATATTGCCGATAAGATACGATACAGTCGTGTGTAGCCGTGAAAAAAATCTCAACGAAAGCGGGAGACAGGACACGTCGCTAGTTAAACGTCCACGCGGATCCTTTGAAGGACTGGGATGATCCTATCCCATTCATCCATTGACTGTGCATCCACGTCAGTCCGGACTGCAAAACCTCTCCAGAAGACAACGCACCGCCTTGAAGAACTCAATCTGAGCGTTCGCCAGGTCACCCAACATCTCCTTCATCTCGGCCTCTTTCCCGTACTGGAAAATAGTTTGTTCCCGCAACGCTTCTTCGCTGAAGGAATCGGACGTCTCATGAGCAGCCGTAACCGCATCTTGTAGCTATCGCCACGGTGTGAGCCTACCAATTTCGCCACCATTGCTTGAACACAAACCTCTTTTATCTTTGCATCCAGCTTACGCATCTTCTCGACTCGACTGAGATCGTCGTCCACGCCTCTCAGTGCATCCACTTTCTCGCGGAGGTAGGTTCCAATACCCAACCCAGTGCTGCCTGCGCGCCCAGAGATCACGGCAGAGAGTCGATCCCGCTCACTCGTGGCGTTGGACAAATAATCTGTCAGCCCCTCGAAATCCATCTGCTTCTGGTCGCGTAACTTTAGGACTGCTCGGTTGGCGTGAGAGTATAGGAGAAGTGAATGAAGATGTGTCAAGAACGGGTCCGTGCCATTCTGGGTCTGTAGATAGCTTGTGAGCGACAAGACAGCAGGACAGTCCTAGAGTACCTACAACGTGTCGTAGCATGGAGGAAAATTCCAGAAGGGTATTCGAAAAGTGGTTGAGTTGATCGGTGATGCCGGACTCTAGGAAACCTAAACCCTGTACGGCCACTGCCAGGTCGTGATAATCCCCGGTAAGATCTTCACCGACGTCGGTTCCATCATCTCATCAGGCCTCAGGAAGAGAATGGTTTGGGCGAGGAGGGTCCCACTCACCATTCGTCCGGCTGCGGACCCTGTTCCACAGCCTCTCGGAAACATTCAACCTTTCCTCGAACTTGTCGACGCTCTCCCGCATCTCGAAGAATCGTTCATCGGGTTTTCGCACTTTGGAGAAGGCATTCAGAAGCGTATCGGAGATGTTGTCCATCAAACCGTTGTTCTGTTCCGGATTTGGTGGATGAGCAACGTGTTGGTGCATATGCACATGCTGAAGGAATGCCGATGAGGACAGGAGACTTAAGAGTAGGATTGGCATACCCATTCGGAAGATTCGAAGAA
>Ga0307514_10005697_pt1 | contig 11023 bp, 9 predicted proteins | sample 16_EM_MG_FD_203088 | JGI IMG/M metagenome (GOLD analysis project Ga0307514, IMG submission 203088) | Populus trichocarpa ectomycorrhiza microbial communities from riparian zone in the Pacific Northwest, United States - 16_EM | ecosystem: Host-associated > Plants > Roots > Unclassified | place... | reverse complement strand
AGATCGCGCCCGAGCACACCGAGCAGGGCCCGCTCACCAAGATGATGAAGCCCGGCATCGGCAGCTACGACAAGTTCAAGCAGATGTTCGAGAAGTTCTCGGCCGAGGCGGGCAAGAAGCAGTACCTGATTCCGTACTTCATTGCCGCGCATCCGGGCACCAGCGACGAGGACATGATGAACCTCGCGATCTGGCTCAAGAAGAACGGTTTCCGCGCCGACCAGGTGCAAACCTTCTACCCGAGCCCGATGGCCACGGCCACCACGATGTACCACACCAACAAGAACCCGCTGCGCAAGATCACGCGCGAGAGCGAGACGGTGGACATCGTGCGCGGCGACAAGCGCCGCCGCCTGCACAAGGCCTTCCTGCGCTACCACGACGCCAACAACTGGCCTCTGCTGCGCGAGGCCTTGAAGAGCATGGGCCGTGCCGACCTGATCGGCAACGGCAAGCATCACCTGATCCCGACGTGGCAGCCGCTGACCGATGGCGGCTACACCAGCGCGCGGCGCAAGAACTCGACCTCCGTGCCGGCCGCCGCCAAGACCGCCGCGCCGGTCAGGCTGGCGCCCGTGAAGCCCTCGAAGGGCCGCATCCTCACGCAGCACACCGGCCTGCCGCCGCGGGACAACGGAGCATCGGCGGCGCCGCACAAGGCGGCACCCGGCCCGGTGCGCGGCAGCATCCGCAAGCCGCGCTGAGTTCGGCTCAGCTCGCGAGCAGGCTCGCCGGCAACAGCTTGCCGACCCAGGCGGTCAGCGCGGCGATATTCAGCAGCACCGTGGCCCAGTAGGCCGCCATGAAACTCGCCTTGCGCGACTTGTGGCGAAAGAGCCGCTGCGCGCACCACGCGCCTGGCCATCCGCCGGCCAGCGACAGCAGGTGCAGCGTGCTTTCCGCGGTGCGCCAGCGGCCGGCCTGCGCGGCGCTCTTGTCGAAGCCGTAGACGGCGAAGGTCAGCAGGCTGATCAACAGCAGCACGCCCAAGGCAATGGGCGGCAGGCGTGCGGTCCATGCGCCGTACCCGAGCAGCCCCGCATAGCCGAGAAGCAACAAGCCGATGGGCAGCATCGACGACGAGAAAGCGGAGGGCATCGTCTCGCGGCGCCGGCTCGGGTCGGCTACGGTGCGACGCGCCTGCGGCGATGCGGAAGGCCGCCGCGCCTGGGTCTGGCGGATCTGGGGCTGGGCGGCACCCACGGCGTGGACCGCCATCGCGCGCGGTCCCTTGCCGCCCACATGGATCTCGTCGAAGCTCAGTTCCATGCCGACCTGCGGCTTCAATTGCCGGTCGAGAAAGTCGCGCAGATGCACGAACACATCGGCCGGAACTTCGGGGCTTCGAATGAAGCCGAAACCCCGTTCGGCCTCCCAGCGGACGAGCCGGCCTTGGCGCTTCATGGCGTGCGGGAAAGTGGAGGGCACATGGCCGCGATTCTCCCTTGCCACGGCGACGGCCGCCCGTTGTGTATGGTGTGGTCCCATGAGCAGTCCGTTCTCCTTGCCGGCTTCATGGGTGCGCACACTGGCGGGCGCCGTCCTGCTCGCGGCTGCGGCCCATGCCTTGGCGGCATCGCCCGGCGCGGCGCCCGCATCGGCCTCGGCCGCGGCGCAGGCGCTGCGCGCCACCCATCAGCGCATGGGCGCAAAGCTCGCGCAGAGCGGTTTCGGGCGGCCACTCCAGCTCGACTCGATGGAAACGCCGAACGGGCTGCAGGGCGACATCTACGCGGTGGTGGACCACGCGCTGCCGGAGATCAGCGCCGCGCTCAAGGAACCCGCCCGCTGGTGCGAGCTGCTCACGCTGCACGTCAACAACCGCCGCTGCCGCACCGGCACCGCGCCGCAAGGGGGCGAAATGCTGACGCTGTTCGTGGTGCGGCGCTACGACAAGCCGGTCGAGCAGGCGTTCCAGCTGCCCTTTGCTTATCGCTTGGGCAGCGCGACGCCGGAGTACCTGTCGGTCGAGATGAACGCGGCCAATGGACCGCTCGGAACCAGCAACTACCGCGTCACGCTCGAGGCGGTCGCGCTCGACGCGGGCAGGAGCTTCCTGCATTTCGGCTACAGCTACGACCACAACATGATGGTTCGCATGGCCACCCAGGCGTACCTGGCCACCTTCGGCCGCAACAAGGTGGGCTTCACCGTGGTGGGCAAGGAGGCCGACGGGCAGCCCGACTACATTCGCGGCACGCGGGGGCTGGTGGAGCGCAATGCGATGCGCTACTTCCTTACGCTCGATGCCTATCTCTCTTCGAAAGCCGGCGCGCCGGCCGAGCAGCGGGAGCGCTCCTGGTTCGCTGCGGCCGAGCAGTATCCGCGGCAGCTGCACGAGATCGAACTGGACACCTACCTCGCGATCAAGCGCGAGGATCGGCAGCGCGACGGCATCGGCCGCTGAGCACACGCAGCCTCGTCTTCCTGGTTTCATTGGCTTGTCACATGCCACGGCGCTAATCGCCGGGCCTGTGCCTGTTGCGCAGGCGCACGACAAGGACAAGCGATGAAGAAGACAAGAGGATCGAGGATGGGGTGGCTGGCACTCGCGGGTGCCGGTGCGCTGGTTGCCGCCTGCGGTGGCGGCAGCGGCGGTGGTGGAGGAGGAGGGTGGGCATTTCCAGTAGCGGGCGGTGGCGGCGCGACGACTCCGCCGGCCGCCCAGTCGAAGACCGGCACCTTCCTCGACGCGGCGGTCGAGGGCCTCGACTACGTTGCCGGCAGCGCTGCCAAGGCCACCACCAGCGCCAAGGGCGAATTCATCTGCAAGGATGGCGAGACCGTCGTCTTCAGCGTCGGCGCGCTGGCGCTCGGCAGTGCCGCCTGCGGTGAGGCGATCACGCCGCTGACCCTGGCCGGCGGCAGCGACGTGAAGGCCGATGCCGTCGTCAATCGCCTGCTCGCGCTGCAGAGCCTCGACGAGGACCGCGACCCCTCGAACGGCATCCGACTGACCCCTGCGCTCAAGGCCGCCCTGACGGCGGGCGCACTCGACTTCAGCGCCTCGGCCGATGCCTTCAACACCGCGCTGAATGCCGTGCTCGCCGCGCTGCCCGCGCCGTACGCCACGCGCACGGTCGATGCCGCCCGCCGCATGCTGGCGCGCGAGCACTTCGAGAACACCCTGGCCTCGCGCCTGGCCGCCCCCATGACCGAAACCGCCACGCAGACCAACCAGCTCGGCACCATCGGTATCGGCGTGACGCGCTACCAGCTGCAGGCCGACACCGCTTTCAACGTGCCCTATGAAGGCGACAACGCCAGCATCAAGGCCGACTTCCCCCAGGGCTTCCTGCCAGCCTATGGCTCGGGGCTCGCGTTCAAGGGCAAGGCGGACGACGGCACGCTCGAGTTCTATGCCATCACCGACCGCGGCCCGAACGGCGACGGCCCGACCGCGCTCGTGCCCAACGGCGGTGGCGCCACCAGCATCAGCAAGGTGTTCCCGGCACCCTCGTTCGCGCCGAGCTTCGGCATCGTGCGCGTCGGCAAGACGGGCGCCGTGCTCGCATCGAGCCTGCCGCTCAGGCTCGATGCCGGCAAGAAGCTCACCGGCCTGCCGCCGCAGTCGGGCGTGGGCTCGACTGGCGAAACGCCGCTGACCGACCGCTACGTGTTCGATGCCGTCAAGGCCAACTACGACGCCAACGGCCTCGACCCCGAGACGCTGGTGCTGGACAAGGCGCGCAACGTGCTGTGGACCAGCGACGAGTACGGCCCTTTCATCGCCCGCGTCAACATGGCCACCGGTGTGGTCGAGAAGAAATACGCACCGGGCAGCGGTGCTGCCGACCTGCCGCTGGTGCTGGCCCAGCGCCGCCCGAACCGCGGCATGGAAGGACTGACGCTCGATGCCGCCAGCGGTGTCCTGCACGGCTTCCTGCAGAGCCCGATCGATCCGCGCGACGCCAGCGGCAAGTCGATCAAGGCCAGGCCGCCGGGCGGCAGCAACACCGACGTGCGCCACATCGCGAAGTTCACGCGCTGGCTGGCCTTCGATCCGGCCACCGAGACCTCGAAGCTCTATGCCTACCCGATCGACGGCAGCCAGTACGACAAGGACCGCACCGGCAACGCCAAGCTCGGCGACGTGGTGAGCCTGGGCAACGGCCGCTTCATCGTGATCGAGCAAGGCGCACGCAAGAGCGACGCCACGGTGGTCAACAAGCTGATGCTGGTGGAGCTGCCGGCCAACGCGACCGACATCAAGGCCTTCGACCACAACCTGGAGATCAGCAGCATCACGCAGACGCCATCGGGTGCCGCCGACTACTCGAGCGTGGTGACGATGCGCAAGACCGAGCTGCTCGACCTGAACGCATTGGGCTGGCTGGCCGAGAAAGCCGAAGGCCTGACGGTGGTGGACGACCAGACCTTGGCGCTGGTGAACGACAACGACTTCGGCCTGACCACGGTGCTGCTCGATGCCGACGGCAAGACCCTGGCCGGCAGCGTCGAGGACTGCACGGTCGACGCCAACGGCGTGCTCAGCGGCTGCCCCGCGAGCGCCACCGGCGCGCGCATCACGCGCGGCTCCGACCTGGAGCGGCCGACACGCATCTGGCTCATCAAGCTCGACCGCAAACTCGGCGATCTGCGCCTGCCGGCGTCCTGAGGACGCAAGGCCGCGCTGGCCGGCCGCCGTCAGCCGGCCAGCGTGAGCAGCGGCACGTCGCGCTCGCGGCCCAGGGCGTCGAGCTCGGCGCGCGTGCGCGTGGCCAGCCAGCCGGCCAGGGCTTCGTGCGTGGCCGCGGCCATCATGTCCGGCGGCGACACGCCCGCGGCCTCGCAGAGGCGGGCCGCGAAATGCGGCTCCAGCGCCGCAACCGCCACGCGGCCGTCGGCGCAGCGGTAGACGCGGTAGCCCGCATGGGCGCCGCCGACTGCGCCCGTGGGCTGCGTGAGGCCCCAGGTGCGCGGCAGCGCCAGCCAGTCGGCCGAGGCATTGAGCGCTACCTCGAGGTACAGCCCGTTCGCGCCGCCCGCGGACCGTGCATGCAGGGTGGCCTGCAGCACGGCTTCGCTCGCGAGCAGTGCGCCACCCATGTCGGCGAAGAGCGTGGGCGGCAGCTCGGTGCCGGTGACGAGGCCGCTTTCGGCGAGGTAGGTCAGGTCGTGGCCCGGCTCCTCGGCGCGTGCGCCGGGCGCGCCGACGATCGCCACCTGCGACAGCCGCGGATGCCGCTCCTGCAGCACGGCCCAGTCGAGGCCGAGTTTGGCCAGGGCCGAGGGACGGAACGAGGTCAGCAGCACATCCGTCTGCGCGAGTTCGGCATGCAACTGCGCCTGCCCGGCCTCGGACTTGAGATCGGCGACACGAACGGCGATGCCCCCGTGCAGCGCGGCGTAAGCGGTCTTGTTGTAGTGCGCCATCGGGTCGCCGGCGGGCGGCTCGAGCTTCACGCAGGCAGCGCCCATGGCCCGGCAGCGCAGCAGCGCCGCGGGGCCTGGAAGGTTGAGCGCAAGGCTCAGCACGCGCACGCCCGCAAGCGGCTGGAAGGAGGAGGCTGTGGAAGTTGGCATGGGCGGATTTCCAGGGAACAGGTCAGCTGCCATTCTGACTTGGCGCGGGAGCCGGATTCCGCAAGCCGCGTCACCGGCAGCGCGCGTAGCATGTGCCTTGGCGGCGCTCCCTGCCTTGGCGCTGCCGCAACGACCAAGGAGACCCACCATGTTCGAACCTTCCCTCATGAGCGGCCAGCGCATTCTCGTGACCGGCGGCGGCACCGGCCTGGGCCGCGCGATGGCCGAGCGCTTTCTGGGCCTGGGCGCCGACGTGGCCATCTGCGGCCGGCGCCAGTCGGTCTGCGAGGAAACCGCAGCCGAGTGGCGCCAGCAGTTTCCGGGACGCCGCATCGACACCTTCGGCGTCGACATCCGCAATGCGCAGAACGTCGACGAGATGGTCGAGAGCCTGTTCCAGAGCGGCGGGCTCACGGGGCTCGTCAACAATGCCGCGGGCAACTTCGTCGCGCCGACCGAGAGCCTCTCGCCGCGCGCCTTCGACGCCATTGCGAACATCGTCTTCCACGGCAGCTTCTACGTCACTCAGGCCGTGGGCAAGCGCTGGGTGGCGGAAGCGAAAGCCGGCAAGTGGAAGCAGGGCGATGCGATGCGCAGCGTGATGAGCATCATCGTGACCTGGGTCGACAACGGCAGCCCCTACGTGGTGCCGTCGGCCATGAGCAAGGCCGGCATCGAGGTCATGACCAAGTCGCTCGCGGTGGAGTGGGCGCGCCATGGCATCCGCCTGAATGCCGTCGGGCCAGGCGAGATCCCGACCGAAGGCATGAGCAAGCGCCTCAATCCCGGCGAGGAGCCCGGCGCGCGCAGCAAGAAGACCAACCCGATGGCGCGCACCGGCCGCATGAGCGAGCTGCAGAACCTCGCGGCCTTCCTCATGGCGCCGGGCCAGTGCGACTGGCTCACCGGCCAGAGCATCATGATGGACGGTGGCAACGCGCTGGCCACGGGCGGCAACTTCTACGAGCTGCGGCAGTGGAGCGACGACGACTGGCAGGCCGCGCGCGAACGCATCGAGGCGCAGAACCAGAAGGACAAGGCGCAGCGCTGACAGGCGCCGCCTGCCTGAATCAGTTCGCGATGTCCGCCCCGCGCTCGGCCAAGAGGCCGCGCAGCAGCGAGCGGTGGCAGCGCGACTCGTCTTCGCAGTAGCAACCGACCGAAAACGCCGCGGAGTGCGACAGGGCTGCCAGCAGGTCGATGCTGCGGCTCGCGTCGGCTTCGGCCATCTCGGCCTTGTACTTGCGCATGAAGGCATTCCATTGCGCGGGGGTTTCCGCCTCCTGGCCCAGCTTCATGGTCTCCGCAGAAGGCGCGAGATTCGGGTACCACACGTCATACCAGTCCTGCGATGCGAACTCGGTCTTCGGAACCCCGCGCGGCGGACGGCGCACGGTGCCGACGCGCAGGCCCTCGCCGGCCGTGCGCGGCGTGCCGAGGCGAACGATGCGGATGCTCATGCCAGGTCTCACTACATCTTGTGATTCAGGTGCCGACGATACCGCCGTTACGCCGCCGGATCGCAAGCGTTGCCGAGCGTGGCCGCGCGCTGCCGGGCGCCGTGCCGTCGGGCCATGCGCTGTTGGGTGTCGCGCTGCCGTCGTCGCGCGATTCGCCCGGGTGCTGGATGTTGACGAACAGCGTGCGCCGGTCCGGCGTCACCACGCAGCCCGTGACCTCGCTGCCATTGGGCGCCGTCAGGAAGCGCTTGATGCGGCCGGTCGCCGGATCGGCGCACAGCATCTGGTTGTTGCCGAGCGACACGTAGGGTGGCTTGCCGATGAGCTGGCCGCTCATGTCGGTCTGGATCCAGAGCAGGCCGCCGCTGTCGAAGTGCAGGCCGTCGGGGCTGCCGAAGACGTCGGCGTCGCCCGAGGGATAGCGGGCGCCGCTGCCCGTCTGTGAGGGGTCGCCGGCCAGTGCGAAGTGGTCCCAGCCGAAGCTCGCGCTGCCCGCATCGCCGCCGTCCTCGCGCCAGCGCAGGATGCCGCCGAAGAGGTTGCCGGCGCGCGGATTGGCGGCATCGGGTGCGGGCTTGCCCGGGTCGCCGCGCTGGCTGTTGTTGGTGAGCGTGACGTACACCTCGCCCGTCTGCGGATGCACCGCGATCCATTCGGGGCGGTCCATCTTCGTGGCGCCCACCACGTCGGCGGCCAGCCTGGCGTGGATCAGCACCTCGGCCTGATCGGCGAAGCCGCTGCCCGCATCGAGGCCGTTGCGGCCGTGCGCGAGTTCGAGCCATTGGCCGCGGCCGTCGGCATCGAAGCGTGCGGCGTAGAGCGTACCTTCGTCGAGCAGGCGGCTGTTGGCTGCGGCCCGGGAGCCGTCGCCGGCCATCGAGACCTTGCCGTGGCTCACGAACTTGTAGATGTATTCGAACCGTGCGTCGTCGCCCATGTAGACGACGACACGCCCATCCGCGGCAAGCGTGCAGGTCGCGCTTTCCTGGCGCTTGCGCCCGAGCGCCGTGCGCTTGACGGGCTTGGCCGTGGGATCGAAGGGGTCGATCTCCACCACCCAGCCGAAGCGGTGCGCTTCGTTCGGATGCCGGCTCATGTCGAAGCGTTCCTCGAAGCGCCAGTATTCCACCCATTGCGAGCCCGGCACGGTGCCGTAGCGGCGCTGCGCCGGCGTTGCGTCCTTCGCCGATTCCTTCGGGCCGCCGAAGTAGCCGTGGAAGTTTTCTTCGCAGGTAAGGTAGGTGCCCCAGGGCGTGACGCCCATCGCGCAGTTGGCGAGAGTGCCGAGCACTTCGTCGCCGTCCGGATTGGCGGCAGTGCGCATCGGCGCAGCGCCCGCGGCGGGGCCGGCGATGCGCATGGGTGTTTGCCCGTGCACGCGCTGCGCATAGGGCGAGGGCCGCACCTGGCGCCAGCCATCGCGCGTGCGGCGGATCTCGATGACCGAGACACCCATCGCGTGCAGCGACTTGCGCACTTTCTCGGCGGTCCACGCCTTGCTGCCGTCGGCATGGAGCAACTGCTCATCGGTGTACTCGTGGTTCATCACGAGCAGGCCCCGGTCCGGCGCCGCGAGCGCAAAGAAGTGCATGCCGTCGTGGTGCATGCCGGCCTGCAGCGCCTGCTCGGCCGCGCTGTTGCTGCCGTCGGGCGCGAACGCCGGCATGGGATGCCCGGCGATGCCGGTGGGCGTGCCCCAGGGATAGAGCAGCTGCCATTCGTATTCTGGCGGCACCACCACGGCATCGCGCAGCGACGCCGGCACCGCGGTGAAGCCGAGCACCGGCCGAGCGTCCTGGGCCGGGGCAGGGGATGCATCGGAGTGAAGCAGCGCCACCACGGCGGCGGCACCCGATTGCAGAAAGATGCGGCGGTCCACAGGCATGAGTCCAGAGGTGTTGGGTAGGCGACAGGCGCCATCATCGCCGAGCGCCCATGCCGGGCGATACTGCCGCAAAACCGAAGGAGACATTGCCATGGCCGAGCGAATCGAATGGACCCGCCACCCCGACGGCGTGGTGGAACTGCAGCTTGCGCGCGCGGACAAGATGAACGCGCTCGATCCCGCGATGTTCGACGCGCTGATCGAAGCGGGCGAGCGCCTGCGCAGCGATGCCGCGGTGCGCGCCGTGGTCATCGCCGGCCGGGGCAAGGCGTTTTGCGCGGGGCTCGACATGGTCTCGTTCGAGCGCATGGGGCAGGGCGCCGCCAGCGCGGTGCTGGGCACAGCGGCGGGCGGCACCGATCTGTCCGCACGGACGCATGGCATTTCGAATGCGGCCCAGTACGCTGCGATGGCCTGGCGCGAGGTGCCGGTGCCCGTCATTGCCGCCGTGCACGGCGTGGCTTTCGGCGGCGGCTTTCAAGTGGCGCTGGGGGCCGACATCCGCATCGTGGCGCCCGACAGCCGGCTTTCGGTGATGGAAATCAAGTGGGGGCTGGTGCCCGACATGGGCGGCATGGTGCTGATGCGCGAACTCGCCCGCAGCGACGTGGTGCGCGAGCTCACCTTCACGGGCCGCATCTTCTCGGGCGAAGAAGCGCTGCAGTTCGGCTTTGCCACGCGGCTGGCGGCCGATCCGCTGGCGGAGGCGCTTCAGATGGCGCATGAGATCGCGGCCAAGAGCCCGGACGCCATCCGGGCGGGCAAGCGCCTGCTCAATGCGGCGCTCTCGCTGAGCGCGGCCGATCTGCTGATCGCCGAATCGGTGGAGCAGCAGGCGTTGATCGGAGGCAGAAACCAGCTCGAAGCCGTGCAGGCCAACATCGAGCGCCGCACGCCGCGTTTCAGTGCTCCAGCCTGAACGGGAGCCCCGCCGCACGTCGAAGTTGCGGCATTTGTCCGCTTTCTTCGCCTAAAAAGCGCGCTTTCCTGCTCTCGGTCCGCTCGATATGTAAGAATTAAGTATCCTTATTTCGACGGGTTACCTTTCAAACAAAGTCCGGCTTTGTGTGAGAAAGGTCATGTCTTGCCTCGAAATAAGGGTAAGGGAGGGTGGTCATTTCTGTCACATTCCCTAACAATTAATCCTTTTGACTGCGATCGCGGTCCCGCATGCCGACCACGTTTTCCTGCAACCTCAGCCTGCCCATCCTGGTGGGCCAGGATCGCTACAAGTACATACCCGTCGTTGGGGTTTTTCGCAGCATTCCGTTCGAACAGATCGACGCGTGGGTGATGCATCCCGACGGCCGCCCGCGCAGTGACCGTGAACTGGCGGCGGAAGTGCTTGTCGAGATCCGCCAGCCGCTCGCAACGAGCGGAGGCTCTGCGCCGCCCGCTTTCGAAGTGGCCGATGTCCTGCAGCTGGACCGCGCGGCGGCCATCGTCGTATCGACCTTCCTCGCCGCACTGCCGCGCGTCTGAGAAGGCCGGGCCGGTAGCGGCCTCCACCCCGCGGCCGAGCGCTAGGACGCCGCTGCCTGCAGGAAGGTCTAGTCGAGCCCGCCGAGGCTGCAGTCGAGCAGGGCAGGATCGACCTCGCGTTCGAGCACGTCGAACATGCCCTCGACGAAGTCCATGAGGCGGTCGGAGGCGGCGATGGCTGCGTCGGGCTTGCCGTCGGCAACGGCGTCGATCACGGCGATGTGGCCATCGACCGTGTCGTGCAGATCGACTCCCCGTTTCGTCTGCATGTGATAGATCCAGCCGATGCGCCTGAAGATCGTGTGCAGCGGCCTGAGCGTGCTTTCCACGAACGGCTCGCCCGCCGCAGCAAGAAAGAGCTGGTCGATGCGCCTGTCGATCAGATTGAACTGCTCCAGGCTGATGCCGGCGCGGTGCTCGAGCAGCTGGCGCTTGAGGTGCAGCATCTGGTTGCGCTGCGAGGCGCCCGATCGCTCGGTCGCCAGGCGGATCACGAAGCGTTCCATGTCGCGCCGCAGGCGCAGCAGCACGCGGTCGCGCGTGAGGTCGACCGGAGCGATCTGCAGGCCGTGCCGCGGCGTGACGGTCATGAGCGTGTCGGCTGCCAGGCGATTGACGGCCTGCAGCACAGGCGTGCGGCCGAAGCCGACCATTGCCTGCAATTCATGCG
>Ga0307514_10005696_pt1 | contig 11025 bp, 9 predicted proteins | sample 16_EM_MG_FD_203088 | JGI IMG/M metagenome (GOLD analysis project Ga0307514, IMG submission 203088) | Populus trichocarpa ectomycorrhiza microbial communities from riparian zone in the Pacific Northwest, United States - 16_EM | ecosystem: Host-associated > Plants > Roots > Unclassified | place... | reverse complement strand
GTGTTTGCCGTGCTGATCGCCAATGCGAACCAGATGCACAAGTGGACGCACCAGAACCCGCGCGAGAACCCGTGGTGGGTGACGCGCCTGCAGCGCGCCTATCTGCTGCAGACGCCGCGCCACCATGGCCGCCACCATCAGGGCGAAAAGAACTCGCACTACTGCGTGGTGACGAACTTCCTGAACCCGCTGCTCGAAGAGGTGTCGTTCTGGCGCCGACTCGAACGCCTGGTCGAACGCGTCACAGGCCGCCGGCCGGCGAACGCGACAGCAGCATCGCATCGCCATAGCTGAAGAAGCGGTAGCGCTGCGCAATGGCGTGGCGGTACAGCGCCATCATGTGCTCGTGGCCGGCGAAGGCGCTCACCAGCATCAGCAGCGTGCTCTTGGGCAGGTGGAAGTTGGTGACGAGCATGTCCACCACACGGAAGTCGGAACCGGGGGTGATGAAGATGTCGGTGTCGCGGTTGCCGGATTGCAGCGTGCCCCCCAGCGCAGCCGATTCGAGCGCGCGCAGCGTGGTGGTGCCTGCAGCAACCACACGCCCGCCGGCTGCATGCGTGGCGGCGATCGCATCGACCGTGGCCTGCGGCACGTCGAACCATTCGCTGTGCATGCGGTGCTCGGCCAGATTCTCCGTGCGCACCGGCTGGAAGGTGCCGGCGCCGACGTGGAGCGTCACGCCGGCGCGGCGCACGCCGCGCGCTTCCAGCGCCGACAGAACCGCTTCGTCGAAATGCAGCGAGGCCGTGGGCGCGGCCGCAGCGCCCGGCTGCGCGGCGAACACGGTCTGGTAGCGGCGCTCGTCATCGGCATCGTCGGCATGCGTGATGTAGGGCGGCAGCGGCACGTGGCCGTGCCGCTCGATCAGCGCGAAAGGCTCGCTCGGGAAGCGCAGGCGGAAGAGCGAGTTCTCCGGGCCGTCGCGGCCGAGCATCTCGGCGTTGAAGTGGCTCGCACCATCGCCGCTCACGAAGCGAATCGTCGACCCCGGCTTGGGCGACTTGCTGGCACGCAGATGCAGCAGCACCTCGCCGCTCGGCAACACTCGCTCGACCAGCGCCTCGACCGAGCCGCCGGTGGCCTTGCTGCCGAGCAGCCGTGCCTTGATGACGCGCGTGTCGTTGAACACCAGCAGGTCGCCTGCCCTGAGCAGCGACGGCAGCTCACGGAAGATGCGGTCCACTGCCGGCGCGGCGGTGCCGTCGAGCAAACGCGAGCCGCTGCGTTCGGCCGCGGGGTGCTGCGCGATGAGTTCGGGCGGGAGGGTGAAATCGAAGTCGGCGAGCGTGAAGCTGCGCGCGGTTTCAGGTGACATGCCGTTGAGGGGAGGACTTGTCCCCGTGCCAAGGTGGAAGAAGGGCAAAATTGTCCCATGCCCACCGCACCCCCCTCTGACGCGCGCAAGGAGAAGTCTGCGCCGCAGAAGGCGATGGAGAAGCTGGGCCTGGTGCGCGACATCGACCTCGCGCTGCACATCCCGCTGCGCTATGAAGACGAGACGCGCATCACGCCGATCAGCGCGCTGCGCGATGGCGACACGGCGCAGGTGGAAGGCGTCGTCAGCGATTGCCAGGTGCAGCTTCGCCCGCGCCGGCAGCTGGTGGTGAAGCTGAATGATGGCAGTGGTGACGCAAGAGGCGAGCTGTTCCTGCGCTTCATCCACTTCTACCCCAGCCACCAGAAGACGCTGGCTGCCGGCAACCGCGTGCGCGTGCGCGGCGAGGCGCGCGGCGGCTTCTTCGGGCTGGAGATGGTGCACCCGAGCTTCAAGACCGTGGACAGCGAAACGCCGCTTGCGACCGCGCTGACGCCGGTCTACCCGAGCAGCGCGACCTTGCCGCAGGCCTACCTGCGCAAGGCGGTGACCTCGGGGCTGCAGCGTGCGGACCTGGGCGAGCTGATCCCGCCCGCGCTGGTGCCGCATGGGTCGTTGAGCCTGCGCGAGTCGCTGCGCTTTCTGCACCACCCCACGCCCGACGTGAGCCTGTCCACGCTGGAAGACAAGACGCACCCTGCCTGGCAGCGGCTGAAGTTCGAAGAGCTGCTGGCGCAGCAGCTCTCGCAGTTGCAGGCCAAGAACGAACGGGCTTTGCAGCGCGCGCCGCGCTTCACCGTGCGCGCCGGCGGCCTGCAAGAGAAGCTGCTGGGGGCCCTGCCCTTCGGCCTGACCTCGGCGCAGCGCCGAGTGGTCGAAGAGATCGCGCTCGACCTGCAGCGCGAGATTCCGATGCACCGCCTGCTGCAAGGCGACGTGGGCTCGGGCAAGACCGTGGTGGCTGCGCTCGCTGCCAGCGTGGTGATGAACGAAGGCTGGCAGTGCGCGCTGATGGCGCCCACCGAGATCCTCGCCGAGCAGCACTTTCGCAAGCTCGTCGGCTGGCTCGAACCGCTGGGCATCCAGACCGCGTGGCTTACCGGCAGCCGCAAGGGCAAGAAGCGCACCGAAATGCTGGCACAGGTGGCCTCGGGCGAAGCGAAACTGGTGGTGGGCACGCACGCCGTCATCCAGAGCGAAGTGCAGTTTGCAAAGCTGGGGCTCGCGATCATCGACGAGCAGCATCGCTTCGGCGTGGCGCAGCGGCTGGCTCTGCGAGATAAATTGGATCAACAGGCACTCGAGCCGCACATGCTGATGATGAGCGCCACACCCATCCCGCGCACGCTCGCGATGACGCTCTTCGCCGACCTCGACGTGAGCACCCTCGACGAGCTGCCGCCGGGCCGCACACCCATCGTCACCAAGGTGTTCAGCGACAGCAAGCGCGACGGCGTAGTCCGCACCATCGCCGAAGAAGTGGGGCGCGGCCGGCAGGTGTACTGGGTCTGCCCGCTGATCGAAGAGAGCGAGAAGCTCGATCTGCAGAACGCCACCGCCACACACCAGCAGCTCAGCGAGGCGCTGCCCGGCGTGCTCGTAGGCCTGCTTCACGGCCGCATGCCGGCGGCGGAGAAGGCCGCCGTGATGGCGCTCTTCACACAAGGCGAGATGAAGGTGCTGGTGAGCACCACGGTGATCGAGGTCGGCGTCGACGTGCCCAACGCGAGCCTGATGGTGATCGAGCACGCCGAGCGCTTCGGCCTCAGCCAGCTGCACCAGCTGCGCGGCCGCGTGGGCCGTGGCTCGGTGGCGAGCGTGTGCGTGCTGCTCTACACCTCGCCCTTGTCGGACACCGGCAAGGCGCGGCTGAAGGCCATGGCCGAAACCAACGACGGCTTCGAGATCGCTCGCCGCGACCTGGAGATTCGCGGCCCCGGCGAGTTTCTCGGCGCGCGCCAGTCGGGCGCGCCGCTGCTGCGCTTTGCCGACCTCACACTGGACGAGCCGCTGGTGCACCAGGCCCGCCAGGCCGCCACGCAGCTGCTGGCCATGCAGCCGCGCATTGCAGAGCAGCATGTGGCGCGCTGGCTGGGCAGCAAGGCGGAGTACCTGAAGGCCTGACGGTCCAGCCGTGTGACGTTGGTCGTTTGGCAGGCGGTGCGGCGGCCTGTAGATTCGCCGTTGGCGTCGTGCCACCCAGCCTTGTCGGAGACACCTCATGAACCTCGTCCAGCGCGTTCAAGACATCCTGCTCAAGCCCAAGCCCACCTGGCCGGTGATCGAACAAGAGCAGGCCGATGTGGCCGGCATCTACCAGACCTACCTGATCTACCTGGCCGCGATCCCTGCGGTGGCCGGATTCATCGGCATGTCGGTCATCGGTTTCGGTGGCTTCGGCATGCACATGCGCATGCCCTTCATGTCGGGCCTGGTGAACATGGTGGTGAGCTACGGCTTGTCGCTGCTGATGGTGTTCGTGCTCGCGCTCATCGTCGATGCGCTCGCGCCCACCTTCAATGGCGCCAAGAGCCAGATCAACGCGTTCAAGCTGGTGGCCTATGGCTGCACCGCGGGTTTCGTGGGTGGCATCTTCAGCCTGATCCCGTCGCTGGGTGCCCTGGGGCTGGTCGCCGGGCTGTATTCGATCTACCTGATCTACACCGGCCTCCCCGTGCTGATGAAGTGCCCACAAGAGAAGGCCGGTGCCTACACGGCTGTAGTGATCGTGTGCGGCATCGTCGCGGCCATCATCGTGGGCGCCGTGTCTGCCGCCGTGATGCCGGGGCGCGGCTTCCGCGGAATGGTGAGCGGCATGCACCGCGACCCTGACATCCGGATCAGCACCCCCGACGTCGAGGCCCACATCGACACCTCGAAGATGGAGGCGATGGCCAAGAAGATGGAAGAAGCCGGCAAGCGCATGGAAGCAGCGCAGAAGTCGGGCGACGGCGCGACCGCCGGCAATGCGCTCGGCGAGATGATGAGTGCCATCACCGGTGCCGGCGGTGAACCCATCGCCGCAGATGAGCTCAAGACAGCGCTGCCGGAGCGCGCAGGCGACCTGAAGCGCAACAGCGTCGAGGCAGAGTCCAGCAAGATGGGTTCTTCTGCCAAGGCCATCTACACCGGCGACGACAAGCGCCTGAATTTGTCCGTCACCGACGTCGGCGGTACCGCTGGCCTGGCCGCGCTTGGCTGGGCCGCCGCCATCACGCTCGACCGCGACACCGACGGCAAGGTCGAGCGCGTCTACAAACAGGGAGCGCGCACCGTGCGCGAGGAATACCGCAAGGACGGCAGCCAGGGCGAGTACACGCTGATCCTCGCCAACGGTCTGATCGTGGAAGCAAAAGGGCAGCGCCTCGACCAGGCGGCATTGAAATCCACGGTCGAGGGGCTGGACCTCGCGCGGCTCGAATCGCTCAAGCGCGCCAAGTCCTGACGGGAGCCCGCGCGGCGCATCAGCTGCCGAAGTGCATCTGGTACTTGGCGCCGTCGGAGAACTGGCAGGCGCCGGTGCCCATCGCCGGGCCGGTGATGAGGTACTCGCACTGGGCGTTGACGCCCTTGCTGCCGAACGCGTTGGCAATGCCGCGGCGACCGCTGAAGTTGCGCTGGGATAGGCCCAGCACGTCGTTGTAGATGCGGCCGAAGGCGGCGTAGTTGGCGTCGACGCGCGTGGCTTCGCCTTGCAGCGTGTCGCCCAGGTAGCTCAGCGTGAAGCTGCCCCGGCCGGTGTTGTTGTCGACCACCACAGCTGTGATCAAGCCGCCTTTGTTGGCTTGCTGGTTGAGCGGGTACAGGCGCGCGCTCAGCACCGTGGGCTGCGGCGGGCCGGGAGGTGCTGGCGGCGTGACCACGGTGACGTTGCTGCTTGAAGGCGCCCCGTAGCTGTCGTGGGCGATCGGGTAGCCCTGCCCGGTGCGCGGGTCGATGGGCACGACATAGCAGGCCGACAGGCCAAGAGCGGCCACGGTGACGAGGGCCAAGGTGCGTGAGCGCGATGTACTCATACAGGCTTTCGGAGCGCGGCACATGCCGCGAACGCGAGAATCTGCCGACCTGTGTGACGCGACAAGCGCGCAACACAAGAGTATCGAAAGGTGATGCCGGCAGGCGCATGACGCGAGACACCGGCTGGGCTATTCTGCGCACCATGACATTGACCGAACTCCGCTACATCGTTGCTGTCGCCAGGGAGAAGCACTTCGGTCGAGCCGCTGAAGCCTGCTTTGTCTCGCAGCCCACACTGAGCGTGGCGATCAAGAAGCTCGAAGAAGAGCTGGACGTGAAGCTCTTCGAGCGCGGCGCGAACGAGGTGAGCGTGACGCCGCTGGGCGAAGAGATCGTGCGCCAGGCGCAGTCGGTGATCGAGCAGGCGGCCAGCATCAAGGAGATCGCCAAGCGCGGCAAAGACCCGGTGTCGGGCCCGCTGCGCTTGGGCGTGATCTACACCATCGGCCCTTACTTGCTGCCCGACCTGGTGAAGCAGGCCATCGACCGCGTGCCGCAGATGCCGCTGATGCTGCAGGAGAACTTCACCGTCAAGCTGCTGGAGATGCTACGCACCGGCGAGCTCGATTGCGCCATTCTTGCCGAGCCCTTTCCCGATGCGGGGCTGGCGGTGGCACCGCTGTACGACGAACCCTTCATGGTGGCCGTGCCTTCGGCCCACCCCTTGGCCAAGCGCAAGAGCATCAGTGCCGAAGAGCTGAAGAAGGAAACCATGCTGCTGCTCGGCACGGGCCATTGCTTCCGCGACCACGTGCTCGAGGTCTGCCCCGAGTACGCACGCTTCTCGAGCGATGCCGAGGGCATCCGCAAGAGCTTCGAAGGCTCATCCCTTGAGACCATCAAGTACATGGTGGCCTCGGGCATGGGCGTGACCGTGGTGCCACAGCTCAGCGTGCCGAAAGACGCCCAGCCGCATGTGCGTTACGTGCCGTTCGCCGACCCCGTGCCCACGCGGCGCGTGGTGCTGGCGTGGCGCCGCACCTTCACGCGCTACGAGGCGATCGCCGCGCTGCGCAACGCCATCTACGCCTGTCCGCTGGAAGGCGTGCACCGGGTGTCTTGACCCTGGCAGCACCGAGCCACGATTGCACGCGCGCCCTTCTCGCCCATAGACTGCACTCATCGACCGACATTCCCATCCGACGGAGAACAACATGGCCAAGAAACCCAAAGCCGCTGCGCCCGCCACCGGCACCGTGCAGATCAACATCGGCATCAGCGAGAAAGACCGCGGCGCGATTGCCGAAGGCCTGAGCCACCTGCTGGCCGACACCTACACGCTCTACCTCACCACGCACAACTTCCACTGGAACGTGACGGGGCCGATGTTCAACACGCTGCACCTGATGTTCATGGGCCAGTACACCGAGCTGTGGAACGCCGTCGACCCGATCGCCGAGCGCATCCGCTCGCTGGGCCACGCCGCGCCGGGTTCGTACGCACAGTTCAGCACGCTCGCGTCGATCAAGGACGTACCCATCACGCCGCCCAAGGCGCTGGACATGGTGCGCATCCTCGTCACCGGCCATGAAGCCGTGGCACGCACGGCGCGAAGCATGTTCCCGCTGGCCGACAAGGCGGGTGACGAACCGACGGCCGACCTGCTCACGCAACGCCTCACGGTGCATGAGCAGACCGCCTGGATGCTGCGCAGCCTCTTGGAAGCCTGATGAGCGCGGCGGAGTCGGTGCCGACGCGGGTGGCCATCGTCACCTTTGACGGCTTCAACGAACTCGATTCGTTCATCGCGCTCGGCCTGCTCAACCGGTTGCGCCCGCAAGGCTTCACCGCCGAGATCACCGGCCCGAGCACTCGCCTCACGTCGATGAACGGCGTGACGATCGAGGCGCAGCAGCCGCTGGAGTTCGCGAACGAGGCCGATGTGGTGCTGTTCGGCAGCGGCATCTACACCCGCGCCATCGCCGAGAACTCGGCTTTGCTCGACCGCTTTGCGCTTGACCCGCTGCGCCAGCTCATCGGCGCGCAGTGCTCAGGCACGCTGCTGCTCGCGCGCCTCGGTCTGATCGGCAACATGCCGGCATGTACCGACCTCACCACCAAGCCCTGGGTCGTCGAAGCCGGCGTACGCGTGGTCAACGAGCCCTTCCACGCGCGCGGCCCGGTGGCCACTGCGGGCGGCTGCATGGCGTCGCAGTACCTGGCGGCGTGGGTGATGCTCAAGCGCGCCGGTTTGCAGGCGACCGAGCAGGCGTTGCACTACGTCGCACCGGTCGGCGAGAAAGACGAGTACGTGAAGAAGGTCGTCGGCGTGGTGCAGCCCTTCATCAGCGAAGAGCCGGCCTGATCATGGAAGCGTCGGCCGGCGGGCATGCCGGCCGAGGCCAGTCACGCGGTCGTGGCGGGCGTCACCGACCAGCGGCGTTGCACTTCTCCGGCACCGTTCACGCTTTCAAGGTGAACCCCGAAGCCCCACAGGCGCGCGACGTGCTTGAGCACTTCGTTCGCGCCGTCGTGCAGCGGCCTGTCGTTGTGCTGCGCATGCCGCAAGGTCAGTGACCGGTCGCCGCGCAGGTTGACGCTCCATACCTGGATGTTGGGCTCGCGTGCACCGAGGTCGTATTGGTGCGACAGGGCCTCGCGCACACGGCGGTAGCCGCTGTCGTCGTGGATGGCCGCGACTTCGAGTTCGTCTTCTTTCTCGTCATCGAGGATGGAGAAGAAGCGGAATTCGCGCATCAGGTTGGGCGAGAGGTATTGGCCGACAAAGCTCTCGTCCTTGAAGTTGCGCATCGCATGGTCGATGGTCTCGAGCCAGTCTTTGCCGGCGATGTCGGGGAACCACTGGCGGTCTTCGTCGGTCGGGTTCTCGCAAATGCGCTTGATGTCGGTGTACATCGCAAAGCCCAGCGCATACGGGTTGATGCCGCTGTAGTTGCGGTCGCCCACACGCGGCTGATACACCACGTTGGTGTGCGACTTGAGCCACTCGATCATCATGCCGTCGGTGAGGTAGCCGTCGTCGTACATGGTGTTGAGCAGCCGGTGGTGCCAGAAGGTGGCCCAGCCTTCGTTCATCACCTGCGTCTGGCGCTGCGGGTAGAAATACTGCGCCACCTTGCGCACGATGCGCACGACCTCGCGTTGCCAGGGCTCGAGCAACGGCGCGTTCTTCTCGATGAAGTACAGCAGGTTCTCCTGCGGTTCTTCGGGGAAGCGGCGCGCCTGCGCTTCTTCGGCGGCCTTGTCGGCGCGGCGAGGCAGCGTGCGCCACATCTCGTTGACCTGCTGCTGCGCGTAGGCCTCGCGGTCCTTGCGGTCGGCCAGCTCTTGCGCGAGCGACTTGCGGCTGGGCCGGCGGTAGCGGTCGACGCCGTGGTTCATCAGCGCGTGGCAGCTGTCGAGCAGCTCTTCCACGGCGTCAAGGCCGTAGCGCTCTTCGCAGTCGGTGACGTAGTTCTTGGCGTAGACCAGGTAGTCGATGATCGAGCCCGCATCGGTCCACATGCGGAACAGGTAGTTGCCCTTGAAGAAACTGTTGTGGCCGTAGGCGGCATGCGCGATGACCAGCGCCTGCATCGCCATCGTGTTCTCTTCCATCAGGTAGCTGATGCAAGGGTTGGAGTTGATGACGATCTCGTAGGCCAGGCCCATGTGGCCGCGCTTGTAGTTCTTCTCGGTGGAGATGAACTCCTTGCCGTAGCTCCAGTGGCGGTAGTTCACCGGCATGCCGACCGATGCGTACGCGTCCATCATCTGCTCGGCGGTGATGATCTCGAGCTGGTTCGGATAGGTGTCGAGCCCGTAACGCGCGGCCGTGGCCTTGATCACCTCGTGGTAGCGCTCGATCAGGTCGAACGACCAGTCGCTTGGCGACGGCAACGGTTCGTGCATGCGCTTTGGCGCGATCAGATCGATGGCACGGCGGCGCGGCGAATGTGTCCACTGCTCCTTGCGTCGTTCATTGCCCCACGGAGCGTCGATCGGCGAGTTCATGACTGCCTCCAATCCGATGAGGGGGCCTGGCGCTCAGCCCGCACGAATGTTCCATTCTTCATGCTGCGGCCCCTTCCTTCTTGAACAGCTGGCGAAATACCGGGTAGATCTGTGAAGCCTCGGTCACCTTGCGGATCGCGAAGTCCTTCGACTCCGCGGCAAGCGCGGCGTATTCGTCCCACAGGTTCTGCTCTTCTTCAGCCACTTGCACGTAAGCGAAGTAGCGGCACAGCGGCAGGATGTTGTTCTGCAACAGCTCGCGGCAGCGGCCGCTGTCGTGGTGCCAGTTGTCGCCGTCGCTGGCCTGCGCACCGTAGATGTTCCACTCGCTCGTCGGGTAGCGTGCCTTGGCCACTTCTTCCATCAGCACCAGCGCGCTGGAGACGACCGTGCCTCCGGTTTCGGTGGAGTGGAAGAAGTTCTGCTCGTCGACTTCTTGCGCCTGCGTGTGGTGGCGAATGAAGACGATGTCGATTCGCTCGTAGTGCCGCGTCAGGAAGAGATACAGCAGGATGAAGAAGCGCTTGGCCAAATCCTTGCGGGCTTCGTCCATCGAGCCCGAGACGTCCATCAGGCAGAACATCACGGCCTTCGATGTCGGCACCGGCACGCGCACGCGGCTGCGGTAGCGCAGATCCATAGGGTCGAGGTAGGGGATGCGGCCGAGCCTCACACGCAGCGCTTCGATTTCTGCTTCCAATGCAGCGATCTCGATGGCGTGGCCGTCAGGAAAAGCCTTCAGCTCGGCAAGTTGCTCTTCGAGCTTGCGCAGCTCGCGCCGCGATTCGCTGCCCAGCGCGATGCGCCGGCCGATGGCCCCGCGCATCGAGCGCACCACATGCAGGTTGTTGGGCGTGCCGTCGCTGCTGTAGCCGGCGCGGTGGGTCTTGTACTCGGGAGTCTCGGCGAGCGTGGTGCGGGTGAGGTTGGGCAGGGCCAGGTCGTCGAAGAAGACCTGCATGAACTCTTCCTTGCTGAGGTGGAAGACGAAGTCGTCGTCCCCCTCGCCGGAATCGCTGGCCTGCCCTCCTCCACCGCCGCCCCCACCACCCTTGGGCCGCTCGATGCGGTCACCACGCACATAGTCTTTATTGCCCGGGTGCACCATCTCGCGCTTGCCGCCCTGGCCATGCCCGAACACCGGCTCGGCGATATCGCGCTTGGGGATGTGGATGTCCTCGCCTTGCGCCAGATCACGAATGCCGCGACCGTCAACCGCGCGCTTCACCGCCTCGCGGATCTGCTCTTTGTGGCGGCGCAAGAAGCGCTCGCGATTGCCGATGGACTTGTTCTTGCCCGCGAGCCGTCGATCGATGATCTGCTGGAGCATGCAAATGCCTCTGAAGTCGTTAGCGCCCGGGCCCGAGCGCCCGGCCGCCCGAAGCCGGGCCCGATCCCCTCGGGGGAGCGTAGGCGGGAGTGCATTCCCCGACAGTTCGGGGAATGCCCGCCGAAGCGCCAACCGGCTTGCAAGCCGGTTGGCCGGCTGCGGTACGCCGCGGCCGAGGGGCTGTCATCACGAACTCTTTCTCACACGCAGATACCACTCGCAGAGAAGGCGCACTTGCTTCGGCGTGTAGCCCTTGGCGACCATGCGGGTGACGAAGTCCTCGTGCTTCTTGGCTTCGTCGGCACTTGCCTTTGCGTTGAAGCTGATCACCGGTAGCAGCTCTTCGGTGTTGGAGAACATCTTCTTCTCGATCACCGTGCGCAGCTTCTCGTAGCTCGTCCACGTC
>Ga0307514_10005695_pt1 | contig 11025 bp, 10 predicted proteins | sample 16_EM_MG_FD_203088 | JGI IMG/M metagenome (GOLD analysis project Ga0307514, IMG submission 203088) | Populus trichocarpa ectomycorrhiza microbial communities from riparian zone in the Pacific Northwest, United States - 16_EM | ecosystem: Host-associated > Plants > Roots > Unclassified | place... | reverse complement strand
GAAGTTCTTAGGGTTGGATGAATTTATAGAAGAGTTGGTATGGTCGCTACAACCTGAAGAGACCACTTTTGCCACTTTTTGGTGTGGTCGCTACAACCTGAAGCAACCACTTTTCACTAGTGTGGTGGTCTCTACAACCTGAGGAGACCACTTTCCCTTAGCCTGGTGGTTGCTACAGCCTGAAGCAACCACTTTTGAACTCTGGTCCAAACATCAAAACAGAGACTTAATATACTAGTCAGTGAAGTCATTACTGAGACTAGTCCCAAATGGCCTTGGTAGTGGAGGTAAAGGAGGGAGGTGTTCGGGGAGCTGCAGTAAAGGATGCCATTCTCCGATGTATGTACTGACGCGGGGTTTGTGGGATGTCAGGTTGTGGGCATGCCCGATGGGGAAGTCACCTCGCACGTGACTGCTATATGTGTATATAGAGTTCAGAGAATGTGGCTTCCTCTCATCCTCCATCCTCCTACATCATCATCGGAGTAGAATAGACTTCACTCATCATCATCCTCTTTATTCCTACCTCTCTCTCCACCTCTCGTCTTTCTTGTTTGACAGATTTGGCAGTACTAGAAAGACCATCTCCCTATTCCTCCACGGTAAGCCGGAGGTGTGAGTGATCTTCATTTTATCTTCGTTAGAGAGAGGCTGCTGCGGTAGCTCTCTCTCTCGATTCTGGGGAGATCACCGTGGTGGTCCCTTGGTGTTTTGCCTGCATCCCTACCTATTCGATCTGTGTTGACGGAGGGGATTTGACATCCTTTCTTCTCCCAGCTCTCTGCTATACAGTTTACTTGTGTCCTCTCTTCTCCTGTCCCTCTGCCTATCCCATCCTCCTTGTGTCCCCTCTTCTCCTGTCCCTCTGCCTATTCCATCCTCCTTGGTCAGTCGAAACTGCCTCGGAATCTCCTGTGATAAGTGGTATATCCTACGGCTTCGATCCTATCCCTCTTCCTATCCGGAGGGGATTTGGCATCCTTCCTTCTCCCAGCTCTCTGCTATATAGTTTACTTGTGTCCCCCTCTTCTCCTGTCCCTCTGCCTATCCCATCCTCCTTGGTCAGTCGAAACTGCCTCGGAATCTCCTGTGATAAGTGGTATATCCTACGGCTTCGATCCTATCCCTCTTTCTATCCCATTTTTTGAATCACTCTGGCGGGACGAAGGCCATCTGGGGGCCCTACTGGTCGGGTCCCATCTAACGATCGATTCTTTTTCCACGATACTGGGATACGTCTCCCCTCTCCCACCCGGAGCACTACATGGCTTCCCTCTCCCACCAGGAGCACTCAGTCATCTCAACGCCATTACAGACAGGGATCTTACTTCCCCAGAAATACCTCGGAAACGGTCATCACATCTCCATCGGCTGAAGGAGCGGATTCAGACAGTGATCAGGATACCGTGGTAGGAGCTTCTGAAGACCTTGGCTCTTTGGATCAACAGCTGCGAGCATTTTCTATCTCTCCTCCTCCTCAACGACCAACACACACGCACTCCCGACCTTCTCCACAACCTCTGTTTACCTCTCCACAGACACTACAAACTCCTCCCACCCCTCCACAGCCTGTCGAGGACGTTGGAGCCATGGCATCGTACGCCCATTTACTTAAACCTGAACGATTTAGCGGGGAGAAGAACACAATAGGTGTGACAGATTTCTTGAAGTCACTGCAAGTGGCATTTGCATGCCTGGAGCCTATGCAAGATGCGGAGCAGAAAGAGACGGCTAAAGTGGTGATCTTGCAAGGGCATCTGGATGGTAAAGCAAAACAGTTCTGGTTGTCCCTCAGGTCTGACAAGAAAGTCACTTTCGAGTTGGCGTCTCAAGCCTTGAAACGGAAGTTCCCGACGTACGAGGATGACTTAGGAGATTGGGAGGAAAAGGTTAAGGCAGTTTCGGAGATGAATATGCTGATGCAAGGCAGTCTCACGAGTGCCCAATACGTTGAAAAGGCAAATAATCTATTCAATGTCTTGGGAGAGGAGTATTCCCTAGTATTAGCAACCAAGTTTGTTGACGGAATCATTGACGACAATACTAAGCTTACGGTTGACGCCCAGCTCGATGGGGCATACAACTTTCCGGATATGATAAAAGCCTATGAAAAGTATACTAAATTCCTCCGCCATAGGGAGATGATGAAGCAGAGGCCGGAACCTATCAAGGACTCCAAAACTGAACAAGAGATGATGGTGGAAGCCATGAAACAGAACTCGCAGATGGTCCTCCAAATCGGGGAGATGCTTAAGGGGCTGACTTTGCCCAAGCAACAAGCGGAACGCCCTAATTTCGGGGGTCGAGGATATCAACCGATTGTTGGAACAGTGGGTTCAACTCGACCTCAGGATCAACCTGATGTTGTTTGCTATAACTGCGGAGTCCGGGGGCATAGAGTTTTCGAGTGTCGCTCCACAAACCCACTTTCCCGAGAAGAACAAGATAAACTGCGGGGAAGGCATCGACAAGGGGGAGAATCTGGGTGACCCCAGGACCAACCCCACCAGCCTGTTAGGGGTCAAGGTCCTCGAACGCAAGCAGTTGCCGCATACGTGGAACAGGTACCCGATGAAGATTTGGGACTGATCTAGGAAGGGACGGATCCAGTGGGTATGATGACCATGGCAACTAACATGGTCGAGTTGTTGAGGTCGGGAAATAATGAGGAAAGACTGCAACAGCTGAGTGCTTATGTGGATAGCTTGACGGAGGGTGAAAAGTCATATTTGTTGGCGGCGATGGCTGAAAAACAGGGGAGAGAGGCGGATGATGAGGTAGCTGGGGAGGCACCCCCGGTGCAGAGACTCCGAACAATGCAGAACCCTCCCCAATCATCGCATATACAACTCCCTTTCTCGCATACACAGCCTCTAGCCCATACACAACCTCCAGCCTACATGCAACCCCCATCTCAATCGTCCTATACTCAGGCTGGTGCCACGGTATCCCAACCACATCAGGGCCGCCCTTTTGTACCTAACCCTCCATTCCCTACACAACCTCCATTTCCTACACAACCTCCATCCCACACATAACCTCCATCCCGTACACAACCTCCATCCTATATGCAACCCCCATCTCAATCGTCCTATACGCAGGCTGGTGCCACGGCACCCCAACCTCATCAGGGCCACCCTTTTGTACCTAACCCATCATCGTATACGCAACCACCATCTCAATCGTCCTATATCCAGGCTGGTGCCACAACACCCCAACCTCATCAGGGCCGTCCCTTTGTGCCTGACCCTTATTTCGATATCCCTGAAAATCAATATCAGCCACAGTTCATGCCAGCGGCAGCAACCAAATCTAGGAAAACCCCTAGGAAGTTCGAGGACCCAAAGATTAAGAGGCATATCAAAATGTTGGGGCAAGAGGAGCCGTGGAACCCGGTGGAGGCATTGAAAAAGATGCCGGTCGTGGGCTTGGATTTCGGGAATCTTTTCGACATTGCTCCTGGAGCGAGGATCGCGGTTGGGAAAGCCCTGCAGATGCAGAAGCCTGCTGATTCGAAGAAGACCCCAATACGAGTGGCCCCTATGACCACAGTATCGGCAGATATCAGTGTGACCCCTACAGTATCGGTAGATACTAGGGTAGCCCCTACAGCCTCCATCGAGCTCTTGCAAATAAGAGGGAACGCTCCAAGTGACCACCAAGGAGTCTTCACTGAACCCACCTGCCATATCATCAATTTTCACACGTCTGGGACTGTTTGGGGACAGGGGTTTGGTAAAGGGAGAGCATCCCGAGTGGGACGGATTCTTATCGACGGAGGAGCTGTGGTAAATTTAATGCCAGAAGGAGTAGCTAGAAGATTAGGTTTGGAACTGGAGGATAACGACGATATCGTGATCAGAATGGCCACTGACGAGACACGTCCTATCCATCAGTGCACTACCTTCGACCTGGATGTTGCAGGAGTCGTGGCGAGTATTAAGGTCTATGTTGTCGATATCCCCCAATCCTACTCACTGCTATTGGGCCGGCGTTGGCTGTATCAAGTCAGGGCATTCGGAGATTATTCGACCCATGCATATACTATCTATGATGCTAAAGGATTACCCCATGAGGTTCAACCCATGGACCGAGGACGAACCGCCCCCTTGCCAGAAATCCTACTCAACCCTAATAAACGTCTCCCTTATACAGAGCTCACAGAGTTGGAGACTGAAGAGATTATGACTGGGCAGCGGAAAATGGACGCCATCATCAATCGAATCATGTCTGAGGCGGAAGATCAATCTAAGGCCTGGGAAATCGATGATGACAGTGATGAAGAAGGCTCGATTGAAGAAGATTCGGGAAAAGAATGTTGGCAATAAATACGGGTCAACTTGTTGCCACGAGAAAGGCGTATGACCCAGGGAGGGGTGTGGATGGTCGTACAACCGGTTATTCTTTGCGAGAGGCTGTTGGTGGTTGTTGTTTTGGGAGTTCCATATCATCTGACTCTATCGATTGTTCTGTTTCTCCTGCTTTGATTGACGATATCGTTGTTTCCGCCCCTTATGCTCCATTGAATACTACTGTTTTCTCTGCTCCTTCTGTTGCTGTTCCTAATCTATTGATGAAGATTTTTGGTATCCTTGTAAAGGAGCCTGATTTGGAGTTGCCCGATACGGAGTTGTCGGATTTGGAGCTGTTAATAATTAGAGGGGACCGGATGATGGAACGGAAGGGGTTTTCAATGAGGAGGAAGTGGGATAGGTTCAAGGGGAGAGCATGGAGTTGGGAGTGTCGTCGGTTTCTGTATGGATGGGAAACAGGAGGGTGTCGACTCGAAAAGGGATATTGCGAAAGAAGAGGGTGTGGGCTGTGTTTCCAACGGAATGGGGAATGGCAGGCGGGCATCCCATTCATCTCCGTGAAGCAACAACTGCAGTGGGTGGATGAGTTCCTGACGGGAGTGACAGGGGGAGATTTCGAACAAGAAGTCCGGGCCATTAGAGTAATAGGAAAGAAAAAGCTGCGATCTGGTGATGAATCTGTACGGTATGTGAAGAGGGGGCGAGGCGCTGTTGAGGGGCCTGTGGATGAGCCTGATGTTGTCCCCAGTGGGAGTTTGGTCGAACCAGGGCCAGATGAGGAGTTCTTCGGGAGGCAAGACCTCGAGTTTCCTATGGCACGACGACCTCTCAGTTTCCGGCGCCCACTGGTGTTCGTGATGCGGGGAGATGTGATGGGGAGAGATGCGATGAAGGGAGACATGATGCGAGGAGACGTGATGCGGGGAGATGTGATGCGGGGAGACGTAATGCGGGGAGATGTGATGGGGAGAGATGCGATGAAGGGAGATGTGATGGTGAGGGGAGATGTGATGGTGGTTGGGGATGTGATGGGGGGAGGCGTGAACCCCGCGATAGGTGTCCAGTTGGAATTAGTTGATGAGTGCATCCAATGGTTTGAAACGTCGGGTATCAGGATTGGGAGACATCTGACTTCCTCCCAACGCATGCGAGCAATTCAGCTACTCTACACCTGGAAGGATCTATTCATCTCGGATATCGCTCAGTTGCCCGCCACAGATTTGGTGATGCATACCATCCCTACCTATCCCAACGCCAAGCCTCACCGCGCCCGAGATCCAATATATGCCGCGGACGAGATCCAATGGCAGCATGAAATATTGCCTGAGTGGTCAGGAGTGGTTATCAGTCCCTGCGCATCTTCATGGGTGGCCAAAACTACATGGGTAGCTAAAAAGGATACGGTTGTGGACCCTAATACTGGAGAGCGGTGGCCGTTGAGAATGGTTCATACCTACTGCCAACTGAATGATGCTACCATAAAAACCAATTATCCAATAAAAAGAATGGAACCGATTCTGGAGGAGTTGGCCCGCCCTTCTCGCAGGTATTTCTTCTCCAATGACGCTGCCTATGGATTTACGCAATACCACTGTATCCCCCACATGCCTATAAGACTGCCTTTAATACCGCCTTGGGACAATATTGTTACACTAGAATGCCGATGGGGCTCACCAGTGCTCCTGCCACCTACGCCCGGCTGAAAGACATTGTGTTCGGGCCAGTCCCGGCTCCCAATCCCGAGAAGTGTTTGACCCATCACGCAACCCTGTTAGATATGACATTCAAATACTTCTGCGATGACGACTATGGGGGGTCCGATGGATTTGATGAGATGTTCCAGTTCTTGCATGAACAGTACTTCCCCAGATTAGCATGGGCCTATTTGACGTTGAAACCTGCCAAGTCTAGCTTCTTTGTGGAGTCGATTGAACCTCTGGGGATGGCAGTGGGAGAGCATCTCAACTCCTTGGGGGAGAAAGTGTATGGGTTAAAAGCATCCCGATCTAAAGAGTCGAAAATTGGCAATTTTCCGACCCCCCAGAACGAGAAAGAACTGGAGGCATTCATCTACCTGTCGTTGTACCTGAAGACGCTGATACCAGGAAGGACCGACTACGTACGGGTTCTGAAGGAAGCTGTTATTAAAGAAGTAGAAGGGGCGAAGGAAGGGAAGCGAGTTGTAGGGAAGCGAGATGTGGGGAAGCGAGATGTGGGGAAGCGAGTTGTAGGGTTTCTGTGGACGGACGCACAGGAAGCGGCCTTCAATTACATCAAAGCGGCTATTCGGGAGAATGTTATTGTGGGCAACGACCTGGACCGAAGGCATTATTTATCAGTCACCATCTCTAAATGGGGATTTGGCGCGGTTTTCTTTCAGCTCTCAAAGGATGATGAGGACCGACTGGAACGAGCTGGTAAAGGGTTCCCAAAGGGGAGGGAGAGAGTTATTCAATTCATTTCCCAGAGGTTTGCAGATACCGAAACTCGCTATTTGGATATTGAAAAGGAGTGCCTGGCAATTTTGAGGGCGTTAGAAGAGGTGAGGTTTATCGTGGTTGCTTCCAAATTTCCGGTGGTGGTGTATACCGATTTCGGGGCGCTGGTATCTATTTTGAGGAATGATGATACGCGCGGGAGGATAGCCGGATGGCAGGCGAAAATGGCGGAATACGACATTGACCCAAGGCATACAAAAGTAAAAAATATGGGAATTGCCGACGGATTAGCCCGCATGCCATATGATTCCATGAGCTCAGCCTGGACTGTCTCAAGAGACTGGGAGGATGTGATAGCGCTTGGTTTGCACGATGTAAGAGGAGGCGATGGCGATGGCAAGGGAGATAGTTTGCACGATGTGAGAAGGGGGGATGTCGATGGCAAGGGAGGTAGTATGCATGATGTGAGAAGGGGGGATGGCGATGGCAAGGGAGGTAGTTTGCACGATGTGAGAGGAGGCGATGGCGAGGTCAAGGGAGGTGGTAGGCATGATGTGAGAAAGAGGGATGGTGAGAGCCACGAGGGAGGTATACATGATATGAGGTGGGAGGGTGTGAGAACGGCAGAGGAATGTGGAACTTGGTCCCACACGCGTACCGTGAGGCACGTGTGTGACACAGGTGTCACCAAACCACTAAAAGAACCCCGATCCTCGATAGGTGATGTGAAGAACGGTGTGCATGATGTGAGAAGGGCGGATGTGAAGACTGGAAAGGATGTGTGGATAGGTGATGTGAAGAGTGGAAAGGATGTGCAGATAGGTGATGTGAAGAGTGGAAAGGATGTGCAGATAGGTGATGTGGAGAGTGGTGCGCATGATGTGTGGAAAGGCGATGTGGAGAATGGAAAGCATGATGTGAGAATGGCGGATGTGGAGACTGGAAAGGATGTGTGGATAGGTGATGTGAAGAGTGGTGTGCATGGTGTGCGGATAAGTGGTGTGCATGATGTGCGGATAGGTGGTGTGAAGGGTGGAAGGATAGATGATGTGAAGGGTGGAAGGATAGATGATGTGAACAGTGGAAAGGATGGAAGGATAGATGATGTGAAGGGCGAGAGGATAGATGATGTGAAGAGTGGTGTGCACGATGTGTGGATAGGTGATGTGAAGACTGGAAAGCATGATGTGAGAAGGTCGGATGTGAAGACTGGAAAGGATGTGTGGATAGGTGATTTGAAGAGTGGTGTGCATGATGTGCGGATGAGTGATATGAAGAGTGGAAAGCATGATGTGTGGATGGGTGATGTGAAGAATGGAAAGCATGACGTGAGAAGGGCGGATGTGAATAATGGAAAGGATGTGTGGGCAGGCGAGGTGATGATGACAGAGGAATATGGGACTTCAGCAGGGACGAGTGAGAATGATGAGAGGGACCTGATGGTGGAGGGTGTGCGGGAAAACACTGCCGGAGAGATACCCCTCTTTCGGCCCAGCGAAAAACCCCTCATCCGATACGAGCCAGGTTTGGGAAGGTTGCTGTCAGACGGGGCTTTGCTAATTCAATGCGATGGGTCATGCCGAAATAATGGGGAGAGGGGCGCTCGAGCGACTATTGGAGTGTTTTGTGGCGAGAATCATGCGAGGAATTTTGCTGGAATGGTTCCCCCACACCTCCCCCAGACGAATCAAACGGCCGAATTATGGGCCATGACAAAGGCTCTTCACATTGGAAAAGATATAGCCTGCACATTTGGTCTTCCCAAGTTAGTTATCGCTTCGGACTCGGAATATGTCTGCCTAGGTCTGACGCGGTGGATCTCAAAATGGAAAAAAACAGGGTATAAGGGGGTTCAAAACGCCCTGATGTTCACTGATTTGGACCATCAAATCCGGAAGTTGGAGACTCTTAACCATGTTCACGTAGAAATCTGGAAAATAACCCGAGATGAGAATGTAGCTGCGGATGAATTAGCTCAGAAGTTCCAAGAGGTGTCGAACGTCCCTGTGGATGAAGAAGACGAGAAGGTTGCTGAATATGATAAGTGGCTTGAGAGTGAATGGTATGGAGAGGTTACATTTTACCTGTTGAATGGAAGAACACGACATCATGATGCGGGGGATAATCGCCGGGCTAGGAAAGTCAGAGGGGAGGCATGCAAATACGTCTTGGTTGATGATGATGCTGCTCCCTTTCTAGCCTACCGAGAGGTTAACGGAGATATGGCACGCTGTTTGCTCCCAGGGGAAGTTGGTAGGATTTTATACCGATTTCATGATAACCACGGGCACTTCTCCTCGGGGATAATGGGACGTAATATATTGGGGAGATACTATTGGCCGGGACGTATGAAAGATATTGCCCGTTGGTGCTCAACCTGCGAAGCATACCAGAAAATGGGGCCCCTCTGAAACTCTTCACAAATCAAACCCATCTTATCACTCCAACCTATGGATCTGATGGGTATGGATTTCCTGGGGCCTATCACCCCAAACAGCACAAATGGCGCCGTCTATATAATCCTGGCTGTCGACTATTTCTCAAGATATTTATTTGCTCATACCACCCGCCAGAATACCGGGGCCGCCGTGGTGGAATTTGTTAAGAGAATAACCAATGTGTTCGGATGGCCTCTAGCGTTCTACGTCGATAATGGGTCTCACTTCGTAAAAGGAGATCTTCCCAAGTTACTGGAGTTAACTGGTACGAAATCATTTACTGCCCCTATTACGAATCCACGTTCAGTTGGACTAGCAGAGCGATACGTTCAAATGATCCTGGCAGGTTTGAGGGTGAAGGTGGAGGCTGATGCCCGGCCTGACGCGCTAGGAAGATGGGACGAACATCTGGAGGAAGTGGTCCATGCTATAAACACACGGATCTTGCGAGTACATGGTTTTTCGCCATCCCAACTATTTATTGGTTTGAACGTGCGGCTCTACCCTGAAGACCAGACAGCTGTTGAACAGATCCGAAGGACTCAGTTGGAGGCGTTCACGAACGAACCCCTAGAATGAATATACTATGACCTCCGCCTGTCGCAACTTGAGGAAATAAGGGAACTGGCACGAGAACGTATCCTTCAGGACCAAGACGAGAGTATCCTTTCTGCTACTTTACCTCGCTATGCCGCCCCCGAGATTGGAGACCTGGTATTGCGCCGGAGATTTAAGGTAGATAAAAGCTTGGGAATGAAGTTGTACTCCAAATGGGACGGACCATACAGGCTGGCCAGAATCTCCAAATCAGGCGTCTCCGGGGACCTGGAAGACTTGAAGACCGGGAAAATCATTGGGCGCTATGCGTTTAAATCGTTGAAAGTATTCGTGCCGAGGGAGGAAAGAGTTGCAGCGGAGGCAGAAGGGTGGACTGCGTTTGACACAGGAGTGAACATGCTGGTTCATTGTTCATTGCCGTTGGGACAAAGGAGTTGATGGGTTGGCGGTATTTGTGGGTTGGTGATATTGATGTGTTGGCGGTATTTGTGGGTTGGTGATATTGATGGGTTGGCGGTATTTGTGGGTTGGTGATATTGATGGGTTGGCGGTATTTGTGGGTTGGTGATATTGATGGGTTGGCGGTATTTGTGGGTTGGTGATATTGATGTGTTGGCGGTATTTGTGGGTTGGCGGTATTATGTCGTTCACGGTTATTTAGGTGGCTTGCAGGGTTATCTCACCGCGTCTATAGTTTTTCAGTTCTTGGGCCTCCCGATTGGGAGTGCCAATCATGAAAACTGGGGGGGATCTGACGCGGGGTTTGTGGGATGTCAGGTTGTGGGCGTGCCCGATGGGGAAGTCACCTCGCACGTGACTGCCATATGTGTATATAGAGTTCAGAGGATGTGGCTTCCTCTCATCCTCCATCCTCCTACATCATCATCGGAGTAGAATAGACTTCACTCATCATCATCCTCTTTATTCCTACCTCTCTCTCCACCTCTCGTCTTTCTTGTTTGACAGTACTCAGTACAAATGAAGTCAAGGTGCCAGGTGTGACTGTTTCAAACCTTGTACATGAACCTGGTTTCGATTTGACTACGGTACCCCTACTGTGTGGCACTAGTAAGCTTATTTTTAACACTATATACGGTATACGGTACGGTAACCACTTTCTTGAGTTGAAGTTGAAGTCAGGAAATGTTGGAGAGTATTACCGCTAGGACACTGGGTGCCAGGTTTGCCTAGACACCGATGGTATACTGTACACCAACACTTCCCCCCAAACCGCACACAGGGATCAAATCAACAATTATGCTCCTGGTAAATTCTTCA
>Ga0307514_10005693_pt1 | contig 11028 bp, 10 predicted proteins | sample 16_EM_MG_FD_203088 | JGI IMG/M metagenome (GOLD analysis project Ga0307514, IMG submission 203088) | Populus trichocarpa ectomycorrhiza microbial communities from riparian zone in the Pacific Northwest, United States - 16_EM | ecosystem: Host-associated > Plants > Roots > Unclassified | place... | reverse complement strand
CTACCACTAAATTGGGTAGGGGTGATGATTTTCCAAAAAAAAAAAAAAAAGCTATATAGCTTTGTAATGAAAGTCCTGTCCCTTAAACCAGCTGAACATTGATCTCGTGCCCAGCTCTGAGAGGGGGTCTTTATTTTTGGGGTGTGGTAAATCGCGCTGTTGCAATAGATAAGTAAAATGTAGTCACTAAAAGTTGGACTATTTATGCCAATTACAGAATTTTTCCAACGGCATCTGACTTTATCTCTGACCATGATGTCGGCAGCAGAGAGTCAGTGCTACAAGTCAGCTATATGCCTTTCCAACATTGAGTATATGAAGAATATTGTGTGCTATGTGACCTATTATCAGCCCACATACGATCTTCTCCTACTTTTGGGACGACGGCCTACTAGCCAGTATATGAAACCAATATGCAGTTCAGTACTACAGCACCGAATATTCCTCTACATGCACGCGAATGGTCTTCTCTTAAACCATCAGAATTAGAAGACTTTTTTGGTCTATTGAGCTTTATTGGAACCCCCTGCTGCAAGGTTTCCACAATTCAAAACAATACAGTGAAACATCACAATATATGTATGACACTCAGGTGTTTTGCGCAAATTCGTCACTTTTTCCACATCTCATATCCTCGTTATCCCCCACAAACTCGACATTGGTGAAAAAAGTTAGAGCCAGCTAGTTCCCACATTGAGCATCATAGGTAGACATTCAACTGGGTTTATACATCTCGATCACAAGGTTTTTCCAATCTGAACCTGATTCTCACCAACGCCCTCAGATCTGCAGTTGTTCAACTATCCCCCCGTTGGATATCCTAGGCCTATTCCGCATGCTTAGTCCACCTTTGTCTTGTTTTAGCTATTATCATTTAGGGAAATCCACCTAATCTTGTTCTATTTTCCTACGTATTTAAAACGTTAAGACTGGATTTTTGTACGTATTTGTGCCCAATATCGCAACAATTTTAGTTATTGGCTATAGTATGCGCTATTCCTACTTGCTGCGGCACTCCTTACTGCATTGCCAAATAGCCGGATTTTACGGATATCTTTTTTTTTAGAGTCTATACGACTTTCCCTCGAAGGGAGTCATAGACAGGATTTTACGTAAATTTGACCAACAAGGGTTATTCCATTGCCCGAAACAATCGAATTATGCACATGAATGGGTGTCTCACTAGAGTCTTGTTGGGCGTTTGTTTTATTTGCAACTATATCCTCCATCCACCACTATTTCTGGATTCCATCCTCCCGCAATCTGCCCTTGGCTGGCGCGTATTTCGTACCATAACGGTGCTCACTTTGTACCCTCCCGTAGATATACCTTCCAGCCCTGGTAGATAATAACCCCTACCACCCATGCTGCCCGTATGCCTTGGCCATGGGGGTCGTCAATGCTTGTCACCACCTCTCGCCGCGCTAAGGGATTTCCCTATCATACCTTCGCAGTCCATGCAGAAAGAATGGCATGCATGTGAAGATACTTGTAGCCTTGTTGTAAAATTTACCCTAGGCATTGACATACCGTAGGATCCTCCACTTGCGACCCAAACAATCACGGCGGCAGCGGTAGGTTTCCGTTATGCCCCAGACCCTTGACCTCTAGCATAATGCGCTTGATCTTCAGACCGGGCCTACCGCACCCGTAGACGAAATAGGGTCGCCTGTTGAACAGGAATTCCGGTATTGGCCATCCAGTCTGTCACCAGTGTAGTTCATGGAGCAGCAACTAGTAGCCTTGTGCACGTGTGTGGGGGGTTTATAAATAGCTTATCTTGGTACCATATAGTAAGGTCTTTTCAGAGGTCAGCAGACGCTGGCATCGACACATGCTGGGTTGTGTCGGCCACTTACATGATTCGTTGAATCGACCAATATTGCTAGCCTGAGGGCCTCATGACATGCCTGCCCGGCTTCCAACTTTTTTAAATCACTACTCCTACTCACAATCATTTGACGTCAAAGATCTGTTCGGTTATCAAATGACCTCGGGTGCATACCCAACTCATAACCTTTCATTAGTTTTTTTTTTTTTGAGTCTATGCGCCTTTCCCCCGAAGGACTATGAGGTGGCCATTAGGTAAATATACCGTAAATGCCAATGGCGTTCTATGGAGGGGTTCAGGGTAACACGCTCCACGGTTACCCGTCAAGAGTCATCTGCGGGATGGATAGATAATTATGGGGCTAATTGTACTGATGGGCCGATGGGTGAGAGATTGCACTGAACGAATCAAGCATTGAAAATTGTCCACCCATGGTGAAGGATATATATCAGATATTTTCCTACTCAACTAGGTCTTCATGAAATTCAGTTCTGGTATGCCTTAATACAGAGTTATTTCACAGGGCAGAATCCGAGTGAACTCTTCATGAGAAGCTCTAAATTTACTCCGTCGAGAGATGGGAGAAATTTGATCGATGGGTCCAACAACAGCGCGATGCACCAGCAGACGTATGCATAATCTTATATACAAAACTGGAGAATCCATGTATTCTACAAATAGCTCTGCGGTGTGCTTCTTGTACCAGTATGAAAGAACTGAATTGCTTGGCTACTGAATACATAGGAGAACCTCCTTCTATCCTGATTCATCTAATTCGCCTGGCATTCACTCTTCCCACAAGCTCTACTATGGTACCCTATCCAGCCCAGCCATTGTCCACTCTCGAATGTCCGTGTATAATATCCGATACCTAACCTTCCCCGCATGATGCTACCTGACTTTCCTTCAACAATTGAATTCGAGAGTACACCCTTTCCATGTCACCCAATAAGAAACTGTGAGAAAATAAAACGTTGACACACCAATGCCTGTCCTACTACAGAAAACAACCCGGAAAAAATGCCCGAAAATTTCGAGTGAGCAATTAGTAGCTACCAGTACTACCAGCTGCAGAAAGCTCACCAAAAATATTAGTCCACTCCATGTCGTCTACCTCATAGTTGCTTAACATCATCGAGTCTGCTATATCCCACATGTGGTGTAGTGTGAAAGGGAATGTTTCATCGGGAGCCCCATCAGTGAAGTAATCCAGAGGCAAGTTTGAGGGGAGTTGTGGATCCGGGGGTGACTGCGTTGGATTTGGGGCAGCAATTTCTTGCAAGCTCACTACCCTAGAAAACCCCGTGGCCCTTGCTGCTTCAATGTCTACCGGATTGCTATGACGATCATTCTGGATTCCCCGTACCAGCTCTCCATCTAGGACGTGACACAATAGGTTAGTTTAGATCTAGAGTGTCATTGAGTAACACAAGGAGGACACTTACCGAGGATTTGATTGCATTTTTCTATAGCTGCAATGACGGGGCCATGTCCTTTGACCTTTTCCAGTTCAGACACAGCCCTTTGAAACTCCAAGCTTATCCAGAGGGCTGGTTCGCTGTTTTCGTTTTCTCTGATAGCTACTGGCACACAGGGGTTGTTCTTCTGTTGATGACGCTCTTTGGTAAAAAGCTTTCCGAACCTCCGACCGCATCTTTCGCACTGGTACGGCTTGTAATGCCTCAATGCATCCTCCCTATATTCAATTAGATGCTGTAACAACTTGAGACTGGATTCTGCAGTACATACTTCAACTGAGCAACGTTGCTGAAGACCGCATTCTCTTTCTTCTGCATGGAAGGGCATTCAATCCCCATAATGTGACAGATGATTTCCTTTTTCTCTCTAGGTTTGGAAAGTTTTCTTCGTCTACTGAGCACAGTTGCCATTGTGCGTGAAGGCGCAGGCAAACCCGACAAACACAGGGTATGGTATATATATATATATATATATACAATATCCACGTTGAAAATAGCTGTATTGGAGCGATGAGTAGAGTTGGTTTGCAGCGATAGTATTGGTAGAATAGGATTGGCAGATAGAATTGGGTATTCACAAGGACTTGAGTGCTGGCGACCTCAGGCCTTTATCATTAAATCAGTGCTCTGATTTGGAACCTGCAGTTTGTCCAGCCGCGGTCGTCGATTGAGGAAGGCTTGGTGGAGCAGAGGAGGGGCCGCCCCAAAATGCTGATGTGGGTGAAAGGACATCAAGGGGTGAAGGGAAATGAGGAAGCGGATAGGAGGGCGGGAATGGAGGCCGAGATGGCGCGGAGGTTGCAGAAGATAGTGATTGCCACGCCAGCAGGTAGTAAGCAAGAATTCCCGATATATCTCAAAGCGCCGGCACATTTGAAGTGGTCATCCAAAGCAGTGAAAGGGCTAGTTTACATGGTGACGGATAAGGGCCTGCAACTGGGAGATCTGAAAGCCAGAGGAACCATGGTGTGTATGCGATGGTTGGACACCGCAGAACGCCACACATCTGCTAGGATGCCCCTGGATAGGTAACGGCAGAGGGCGCAGGAGTGAGCAGGTATGGGAAGATGAGAAGTGGTGTGAAGCAGTAGCGGAGTTCATCATGTAAATATGCATATATATAGTGTGGGGAGGGCAGGGACTGGCCCGTGTGGAGGAGAGAGGCCACCTGGGATCCCCAGGAGCTGCAGTCCATCGACATACTCTAGATAGGGTGAACGCGGTTAATGATTCTTTAAAAAAAATTAAAAAATCAGTGCTCTCATAGACACATAAATATCTACCTGGATCTCGCTGGATTTGCTTACAATTGTAGCATATAACATATATCCACACTGGAGATCAAATCTTCTAGATCTGCGCCCCGCAAGCATGTTGGGCTCAGCTCTGAGACTTGGGCTATTTTTTTTCTTTACTTTCATATTCCTTCTGCGATTGACCTAATGCATTGTTCTATTCAGATACCGGTAGTCTGGTACTATCTTATAAATTATAAGCAAGCATCCCTCGCTTTCACCCAATCCCTGCCGGTTTGCAGACTACGCTAACCCATGCCCCACAAGCCAGCCTGAGGTTGCAGAGCTGCCCCTGGCTCGTCTATCTCCGTTCAAATTACCGTACAATGAGCACGCGCATGTCTCATAATATCTTTAAACTCGCATATGTCGCTAAATATGAGACGCCGCTAGCAAATAACTCGAGTCTCTATGGTATCTACATACATACAGAGTACATACCTTAAATGCTCGTAAAAACAAAGTCAGCAACCCAACTGCTCGGAAAATTCCTCTATCAGAGGAGAGAAGAATCGGGTTGGGATATCTGGTTGCACTACCTACACACACGTACCTAGTCTGGTTCTTAGTCTAGTTGCATTCGTCTACATAGCCTCGTGCCCAGCTGCTTTTCGACGTTGTGATTCCCATTTTGTGATTCCGATATATTACTTAGAACCGACGTTCGGCTGTGCAACCAGGCTATTTATTCTCCCAGGTAGGTGCATAGAAACCAGCACCGGTAGATACAGTCAACTCTTGCTATACCGGACCCCTCGCTCTACTGGACGAGTCCCAAGATTTCTTCCCACCAAATTGAATTGGGTCTCGCTCGTATACTGGATGGCCCGGGCCAGGCGCGTGTAAAGGTTTTCCTATTCATGTTTCCCTTGCAGCCGGGGCCTTGCTATAATCTAGATACATGCGTCTACCCCAGTCTCAACCATCATTGTGTCCACCTGCTTCATTTGCTTTGATGATTTCGGCTTCAGCCATTCATTGAGGGTCCGAGCGCTGTTTGCGATTTTTCTTTTTTTAGAGTAATCATTAATCGCATTCAGCCTATCTTGACTATGGCGATGGACTGCAGCTCCCAAGTCGCCCTAGGTGGCCTCTCTCCTCCACACGGGCCAGTCCCTGCCCCCGCTGTTTGCGATTGGTATGCTGATGAGCGTGAACCGCAAGAGATAGATTTTGTAAATACCCTACAGTGTCGGAAATATCTAAGGACTGTCGAGAGGTAGGTTGCTAAAGTGAATGACAGGGTAGAGCCTCAAGATATGGGATTAAAGTACTTATGCAAGTAAGTACTTCTGTGTGCAAGACCGCTCGCGGTGTAGAGAGAGAGTTTGAAGTAGAATCTGATACAGCTAGGTTCTCTCCAGTCTGCTCATGTTGCAGGTGCATAATAATTTCGGGAATGTTGACAGCCTTAGGAGAAATAGATGCATCTTCCGAATCTTCATCAAAATATAAATAGTCCTTCATGATGTCCTCGGTAAGCCTGAGTAGTAGCTGGTATCGGTGGTAATTGAAAGCAAGGTATCAATGGCAATAAAGGTGCCGGTGCGGTTGGTGGTAACTTAAACAAAAAAAAAAAAATAGAAGTGTCAGTTCGATATTGTGTATATGATGTCATACCTACTCGTATGCCAAGCTCAACCCCTGTTATTTTCTATACCAGAACCTGCCCTGGATTTATGTTGACTGTAGGACTTTCGCGTTTTTATTGGCAGCAGAGTTGTGGAAAAGAGCCCAGACCGATTTACCTCTCGGGTACCATCGGTTCAGGCTTCGTAAGTAGGTACAGTGATTGGTCGAAGGGATGGGCTTCACATGCAAATTGTATCAGTGCTGTATCCATGTCTTGGTTGGCTCAACCAGCTACCGGTACCGGTAGGTTTATCTAACCGGTGAGACACCCACTCATCATGCCTGAAACTGCTAGAAGTTCCAGTACTGGTATGGAGGAGGTTCAATCGTTAGATTTCCTTTGTCACTAGCTAAATTTCGTTGGTTACCAAAATCAACCCTGGGGGTTACATAAAGAGCAGGGGCATGTTCATGAATTTGCTGCACACACCCCTGGACCCCGGGCAAGCGAGAAGCGCATGCGGATGCAGATGAATTGGATGGGACAGCGGTTCAGTCAGAGTTGGCCTGCATTGGCCATGCACCCGTCCTAAATGCTATTTTAAGATGTTATTGATAACCAAGTTCAGTTGAAGCTACGTTCGAGCGATAATCTCTATCTCTATTGATGGTTGCGACACTAATTCAAAATACCCCCCCTATATTTAGAGGTAGTCTTGACGGAATTATATCAATCGTCTCTACACTGTCAAAATCCACGTTCTTTTATCTTCATTTGAGGCCACGTAGCTTCTAGCATCTAGTGTATTCTCATACACGATGCTTTCCCTAGGTTTCACCATTGAGCTGGAACTAGGATTTTACATTTGGATACTGTCTTAAAAGGTTATACTGTCTATTCAGCAGTTTCTACGGGTATGCATACCAACTCTATCTTATCCAGCTGGAGTGGCGAAAAATCGAACCAGGGTGGAAGACACAAAAAATAAATTGGTCTGCCCAGACCAATTTATTTTTTGTGTGGTAGCTAAAATCGTAAAAGCCCGGTTTGCCGTGTTCTCGTGCCCAGACCGATTTATTTTCTACAGGTTTGCCGTAAAGTGCGCGCGCAATAATCGCCTACTTCTAACGGTCAGGCACACTATGCGACTGTGCCACAAGAGTTTCCACAGGTCAAAAATCCCGTAGTGCGTACCTAGGATTTTTCCCTGTGGCGCAGACCCTTGGTGCACCGGTTTGCACGCCAAGATCAGGCTAGAGGTCACGGGTACGAGAGCACCGGGAACACAGGATATTGTCATTAGCTGGACTAAATACTGTGGTTATTTTCCTGTGCATATAAGGTTATTTTCCTGTGCAGATGTGGATATATCCCGTCCAGCACACGTACAACATGTGCATATACCAAGGAAAAAACCCGCATACGCACCAGGTTTTTTGGTCTCGTACGGAGTACTCAGGACTTGAACATGGGTTATCATGGTTTGTATCCCAGCCTGTGTTGACTATTGCAATTGCACTTTAATTTATTACTATAGCATACTAATGGAGATTTATAGAGGATATGTATATTCTGTGTAATCCATATTGGAGTATAGTCACAATACGAGTAGTAAATAAATGTATGTACATACAAAAAAAGAAAAAGCCCCCCAAAAATAATATAATGAAAACATAGTCTGGTTGTAACAACCAGATTAATGAAAATGTATACTTAAGCTTAACATCATTATCATAGAAAGGATGTATGAGGAGAGGGGGCTAATATGGATAGAAGTGTAGACTAGGAGCAAATAGGAGGAGGGAGTTGGATCATGAAGGTATAGTAGGGGATTCGAAAGGTTGTCAGCTAGATCGAGTAAAGGAGAATTTAGAGCGAGCAGGAGCAGGTTTCAAGGATAATTGTATGTGTCAGGCTTTGTGTATAAATGCATATGGCAGTCTGGACTTGGCTTTGGCAGTGCGCTGCGGACTTTTCTATATTTTTTATAATAGTGGATCGTTTTTTTAAATTTTTGAATTTTAATATTCAAGCGCAGTAGATTGGGGGGATAATCTGGGTGGAATAGTGGGATTAGCATATGCATAATACATAGCAAGAGGATGAAGTAATATAGAGAATACATGAAGCAGAATACACAAGAACCTAATTATGAGTGTATATGACAAGACCTACTGAGGACCCGCATGAGTGAGGATAGAGGTGGACGCTGAGAATCCAGAAGGCAGGGATGAACTGAAAATATCTGGAGAAATACAAATCAGCCAGAATGCATAGGAGGAAAATTGAAGGGAGTGGTTCCAGGGATACGAATGATGGGGGAGTGGCTCACAGGGGCCAATGGTGATCGTAGGGTGCAAGGGAGTAAAGGGAATGAATGAAGCCAAGAGAGAGTGCTGAGAGGCCACAAGGAGAATAGTAGGCACCTGGGAGCCACATAGTGAACATGGACGGAAGGAAGGATGAGGAGAAGATAGGGACTTGAGAGAGACAAAAGGTGGGATATGAGTGTTCAGGACACACAGAGTTGGAATGGAAGTGAGAAAGATGAGGGATGCATACCTAGAGTATCCAGAGGCCAGAGCAGGGACGATGGGCGTCTAGCAGCCAGTTTCGAACCATGTGCGTCTGTGAGTACGGAGGGGACTATGTGAGTCGAGGCGCAGGCCAGAGAGATCGGAGGTATTAGGGTGGGAGAAGACAGGCACAGTGTTGCTCGGAAGTGAGAGCAACCAGCGGTGCTCGGCCTCAGAAGGGTCTTGGCATGAGACTAAGCAACCAGTTGGCTTTTTGCACTACTGTTACAGCACTTACTTAAGTACTTAGCGGAACCCAAGTCCCTAATTATTCCAAAAGGCACTGGGCTGACTGATCACCAGACAGATGCGGAATTAGTTGTGTTAACAGCATTAGCATTACATAATTAGTATCTTGATACCTATCTGTATACAGGAAGAAGAGAGTGCAGATGGGTATTCTTGAATACCAATTGAAAGTATTGTTGATGGTACAGCTGTATTGGATTGCTCCCAGCTGGGGATTATGACTGGGTGATTCAAAGACCCAATTCGAGGACACAAAGTGGGGATGATTAATTAAGCCATATATATATGTCTGAAATCAACCAGCTCAGGGTAAGAGGTTAACTTTCAAAGTAGCTGATGGGCCTGCTATCTACTTGTAAAGATCACTTAATTGTATATACAATCTTATAGTCTAGTGGTAAACATTTAGTATTATGAATAATAAGCTCATGTTCGAGTCCTGCTTACACAATTTATAGTTATTCTTTTATTTTTAGTATTTTGTATTCAACCACCACAGGTTTATTTCCAGTTTAGAAACGGGTTTACTCCTGCGTGAATCATGAAAATTCCCTGTGACTGGACTACTATATACTGATGCTGTAGTATACCCAAAGTCATGAGTAACCCATGCCTTTTCAGTGGAAAGAAAACCTGTGGTTAATCCGATGCAAACCTGGAGCAACTCCGGTGGGTTTTCCGTAGTTACAAAGGATTACAAATCCTCAGATTTTACTGTAGCAACACGGGATTGTACACCGGAATATTACACAGGAGATTTACGGGTGCAATACACAGGACAAATTTTCCTGGGCGAATCCTGTGGCGCTACGGTTACAGGAAATTTCACTTGGTAGCACCGGGAATTTACACCGATTTTGGACCCGTAGGGGCATCAACCAGCTGCAAGAAAGCAACTACCGAAGTAATCCTTGACACAGGTACCAGTGTCTTTCCTTGGTACTTAGCTGTATATAGATAGCGTTGCATATATACCTATAACATACTCCGTATGTAGAATAGCAATTCCACACCAGCGTCCAGGACCCTCATCACTGACTCTACCAGTTATGGTTCCTGCTGGTTGCACCTCATTAGTCCAACCCTCGATGTCTGTCTCAACAAATCATTTAGGGATCGAATTCGTGCTTTAGCGCATTATGTTGTCCATATTCTGGAATGGTCAGCACAAAAGTACTCAGATCAGAACGCCGCATTTTGATGACCCAGTGAGTTGGACAAGCATGGGAGTCAATTCATCGAGAGCTACGGCATACTATCCAGCGCTCCTTTCGCAAATGTGGAATAACAGTTGCTATTGATGGATCTGAGGACCAGGACATCAATATCCGAGGCCTAGATAACTACCGAGTTGACTCAAAGATACCTCAGATACCTCGGATTCTGAGAGTGATGAATCCACTACTTCCTCTGGATAAGTCATATTTGGAACAAAAATCGTGCTTTAGTATAATACCCTGTATATTAGTCAGTATCTATCCGTAAAGCTCCCGTACCGTGTATAAGGCTGCTGTCTTATTCAGCAGTTTCTTCCTTAAGCCTAATCCGTCGCGTCTCGGTACTTACAATCACTACCTAGTCTGGTTGGCACAAGTCGCTCGTAGAGCATCACTACCACTTGCCTTTGCCTCCAGCATATTCAATCCATGTAATAGCTACGACCAGATCATGTATAAATACAGCTCAGAATACTTGGTAGATATACAATTCGATCAACTCATTCACTCTTGTATTCGCATCTTATAATACTGCAAACCTCCTCAAATTAACTACTCTAGATCTACTATATCGCCGGCCTCATTTTAAGTGGTCCTTCATTGGACATACAGTCGAACCTCTATATTAGCCTAGCGTCAGGACCGGAAGATCCGATGCTATTAGAGAGGTTATGCGTTTATAGAGGTTTTGTATGAAATCCGTGAATGCCGCTCTGTGGCATGAAATCTATTGAGTGGAGAATTGCTTTCAGATAAACTAGGTATACATGATGCCCCTACTGCCGTGCTGCCCCCTCAACACCCCCTCC